>ERZ779982.630-NODE-630-length-16664-cov-2.996990_pt1 | contig 16664 bp, 8 predicted proteins | sample MGYA00511936_ERZ779982 | MGnify/ENA primary metagenome ERZ779982 (study PRJEB29588, sample SAMEA2146682) | human gut metagenome | biome: human gut; feature: human-associated habitat; material: faeces | place: Denmark | collected 2008/2010 ... | reverse complement strand
TCCCGAGCCAGCCTGTTATCGGCTGCCGGTATTGCTTCGTTTGTTGTTTTTCTTTTCATCCGGCTTCTGTTTTTTAAGTTCCAACGGTTTCTGCATGTCCAAAGGCCGGCCAAACAGATTCCACGTCTGCTGCAATTCAAAGTTGGCCTTCAGCTCTAGCACCTGATAATAATAATAGACCATTTCCGGTTGTATATGCTTCTCGTAATCTCCCGTATCCCATATTCCGTTACGGTTCTTGTCCGCTACCAGACGGGCCCCGTATTTCCCCGGCGTCAGGTAATAAAAATCAGCCTTTCCATCGACAACCGGAACGGTACGTATCACAGCATCCTGCGCATCGACCAACTCGACGAAGGAAGTCGAATCGGCCCCTGTAATGTCAAACAGAATGGTACCATACTCCTCGATGGTCTTTACCTTGAACTCCTTCTTGATTTTGTCGGTAAAGAGGCCGTACAGCCCTACAATGGCTGTCGAATCCACCGCAAACTGATAACTTTCACCCGGTTTCCAGTCGGCAAAGATGTTATAGACCTTCAGGTCGAGCGAATCGCGCTGAAAGTCGAACGGGACATCGTTCCACAACGTATCCACCTTCTGCTGCAGGTGGAAAGCCGCCGTATCAATCCGGCTCAACGGTTCCTGGAAGGTCAGCGTCAGATAGTCGTACACGTCCATCGACGACGGGGCGTATACATCGACCGGCAGGAACTCCGTAGGCAGGGTCGGCTCTTCCGGTTCTATCTCGTTGCCTTCCGCATCGCGTTTCTTCTTCTTTTTGGCTGCTTTCCTCAGCTCTTCCAACTGTTTTTCTTCTTGCTCCTGTTTTTGCTTCAGCTGCTTGGCATACGTCAGCTTCGCCAGCAGGCGGACGGTGTCTTTCCGCTCGGTCAGCTGTCCCAAAGTATCCGTTGCCAGATAGGTCAGCTCCATTTTCAATGTATCCTGCTTGTACACAAGGGAATCCTTGATCCAATAATGAATGGTATCGTTGCGGCCGGTGGTCTGCTCGATGACAAACGCATCGTGCTCGTCGAAGTTGAGTCCCTTCAACAACGGGAGGCTGTCGGCCGGAGCCGTGAAGTAGAGGGAAAACTTCTGCGGCGTCAGGCGCTCGGTCTTGGCCAGACGCTGGTTGTAACGGATTTCCTTGAAACTGCGCAGCAGGATATTGTCCGGCAGGAAGTGGGTATACTGACGCTCGACAATCGTATCGATAGTCAATGAGTCTATCCAGGTGGTATCCTGCCGCATGCGGTATTCGTAACGGGGGATAATCAGCGAATCGGACCAGGCCAACTGCTCGGCCGGCTGCGAAAAATAGAAGTTCTGGTCGGCATCCTGCAAGGCGTAGATGCGATAGGTACCGGGAGCCACGCCACGAATGGAGAACTGGCCACGGCTGTCCGTACGCCCCACCCGCTCGAACGGCAAGGAAGTAAAGGCCGAGTCGGCCAGATTGGACTGCAGGCCCACCAGCATGCCTTTGACAGGTTCCAGATTGGAAGCATTGAGCACCGTGCCCGATACGGCCATCGTGTCCAACCGTTCGCCCGTCGAGAAGGTAAAGGTAAACTGCTCCAGCGGATTGCCTTCGTTGTTGTCCTGGATGGCATCGCCAAAGTCGATGGTATAAGTGACATCCGCCTTCATCGTATCCTGAAAATTGATGACGACTTTCTTTCCGTTCGTCTTGATTTCAGGCTGCTGTATCTGGGGAGGCGATATCACAATCTTCTCGCCCGGATTGTCCAGCTTGATGTATTCATCGAAAGCAATGGTGACACGGTTGCGCTTATAGTTCAGCTGCCCCGGCTCCGGCGTACTTTGCAGAAAACGCGGAGGAGTCTCGTCAATCGGGCCGCCCTCAATACGTCCGATACTGGCGCACGAGTACAGCAGGACGCCCAAAACCAGAAAGACTGGCAGACGCCGCACCGACAACGTATCCCGTTTGCTATACAAAAGTTTCTTCAATTTATTCATGCCATTCGAAGCTTTATCCAAAAGATATTGACGCAAAGATACAATATCTATCTATACCCAACGCACAAAGAGACCTTTTTTTTGCTTTTTATCACAACGGAGAACCCGGCTTCTGCAGGCGGTTTCCCCATAAAAGCAGATGTCTTTCTTGAATACAGGTAGAATTCTCTGAAACATAGTTAAAAAACACTACCTATACAAACCTATATATACCAAAAATCGGTACTTTTGCAAGGCTGAAAACTGAAACAACAGTTCAAGTTTTCAATAAAACACAGAGGTTGACATTACATAATTAGACACAGAGATAAATAAGTATGAAGAGTAGATTAGTATTACTGGCATGTTGCGTAGCACTGCTCAGCAGCTGCGGACAAGGCAACAACAACGCGGGCAGCGCCCCCGAAATTGCAGTCATGGAGGTAAGCACCACCACTGCGAACCTGACAAACAGTTACCCTGCCACCATCAAAGGTAAGCAAGACGTGGAAATCCGCCCCATGGTGAGCGGCTTCATCACCAAGCTGCACGTAGACGAAGGTGCCGTCGTACACAAAGGACAGGTATTGTTTACCATCGACCCCGTACAATATCAGGCTGCCGTCCAAACTGCCCAAGCTACCGTAGAAACTGCTAAAGCAGCCTTGAGCACGCAAGAACTGACTACTGCCAACAAACGGGAGCTGAATAAGAAGCAGATTGTCAGTGACTACGACCTGAAGATGTCCGAAAACCAGCTGGCACAGGCCAAAGCAACGCTGGCACAGGCACAAGCCCAACTCATCAATGCCAAGAACAACCTGTCGTATACCCAGGTGACCAGCCCGAGTGACGGTGTCGTAGGAACCATTCCCTACCGTGTAGGTAGTCTGGTCAGCGCCTCCATCGCCACCCCGTTGACCACCGTGGCCGACATCTCCGAAATGTATGCCTACTTCTCCATGACCGAACGCCAGTTATTGGGCATGATACGCGAAGGAGGTACCATGAAAGAAATTCTTGACAGGCTGCCGGACGTCCAGCTCAGCCTCGTTGACGGCTCCATCTATCCGGACAGCGGACGTGTAGAAACCATCAGCGGCGTCATCGACCAGACCACCGGTTCGGTCAACATGCGTGCCCTCTTCCCCAACAAGCACAACATCCTGCGCAGCGGCGGTACAGGCAATGTCATCTTCCACAACCCGCTCCACGACGTCATCATGATTCCTCAGTCGGCTACGACCGAAATTCAGGACAAACGCTTCGTGCTGGTGCTCCAGCCGGACAACACCCTGAAGAATACCGAAGTCAAAGTCTTCACCCTGGACGACGGCAAGTATTTCTATGTAACCGAAGGCCTCAAGAAAGGAGACAAGATTGTCATCGAAGGCGTACAATCGTTGAAAGACGGACAAACCATCACTCCGATTACACCTGCCGAGAAAGAAGCCGAATACCAGAAGGCTCTGAAGGACCAGCAGGAAGGCAACATACAGACAGCATTCAAATAATCAAGTCAACAAGTTGACAGGGTGACTACAAAAAAAGATTGAAAACGCTCACCGCCCCAACTTGAAGCTCTTTCGACAACCAAATTTAAAAGGAAGAAACAATGAAATTAGATAGATTCATAAACCGCCCGGTACTATCAACGGTAATCTCCATCCTGATAGTCATCCTGGGCTTTATCGGTCTGGCCACATTGCCTATCACGCAATATCCGGACATCGCACCACCTACGGTATCTGTACGTGCCACCTATACCGGTGCCAACGCACAAACCGTGTTGAACTCGGTCATCGCCCCGCTGGAAGACCAGATCAACGGTGTGGAAAACATGATGTACATGAGCTCGAGTGCCTCCAACACCGGCTCGGCAGATATCTCCATCTACTTCAACCAAGGAACCGACCCCGATATGGCAGCCGTAAACGTACAGAACCGTGTGTCCATGGCACAGGGCCTACTGCCCGCCGAAGTAACCAAGGTCGGCGTAACCACACAGAAGAGACAGACCTCCATGCTGATGATCTTCTCTATTTATGATGAGAAAGACCAGTATACCACCGAGTTCATCGAAAACTATGCCAACATCAACCTGATTCCTGAAGTAAAGCGTGTCACTGGTGTAGGTGATGCCAATGTGATGGGTGTGGACTACTCCATGCGTATCTGGCTCAAGCCGGACATTATGGCGCAATACAAACTCGTGCCCAACGATGTAGTAGCCGCCCTGAGCGAACAGAACATCGAAGCCGCCCCGGGTCAGCTGGGCGAACGTGGTCACCAGACTTTCCAATACACCTTGCGCTACAAAGGACGTCTGCAACAGACTTCAGAATTCGAGAATATCGTCATTAAGGCCATGGAGGATGGCGAGTTGCTCCGCCTGAAAGACATAGCCCGTATCGAGCTGGGACGTATGACCTACAACTTCAACAATACGGTAAACGGTCATAAGGCCGTCAGCTGTATCGTTTACCAGATGGCTGGTACCAATGCTACCCAAACCATTAGCGACATCGAAGCTCTGCTTGAAGAATACTCAACCAAGCTGCCTGCCGGCTTGAAGATAAACGTGGCCCAAAGTGCCAACGACTTCCTCTTTGCATCTATCCATGAGGTAGTAAAGACGTTGATCGAGGCCTTCATCCTGGTGTTCATCGTGGTTTACATCTTCCTGCAGGATATGCGCTCCACGCTGATTCCCGCCATCGCCATCCCGGTAGCCTTGATTGCGACCTTCTTTGTCCTGAAACTTATCGGATTCAGCCTTAACTTGCTGACTCTTTCGGCCATGGTGCTTGCCATTGCCATTGTAGTCGACGATGCCATCGTCGTCGTCGAGGGTGTCCATGCCAAGCTCGACCAGGGATACAAATCGGCTCGTGCCGCTTCCATCGACGCCATGCACGAACTGGGCGGTGCCATCGTTTCCATTACATTGGTCATGATGTCCGTGTTTATCCCCGTAAGTTTCATGGGTGGTACAGCCGGTACATTCATGGCCATCGCCATCGGTTTCTCCGCATTGAACGCCTTGACACTGAGTCCGGCTCTGTGTGCCATCTTCCTGAAACCTCACAAGACAGATGCTCCTCTGAAAGAACGGGTAGGCACAGCCACCAAGGAAGCCAGAAAAATCTTCATTGCACGCTATGCAGATTCCATCGGCCGCCTCATGCGCCCTGGCATCACCCTGCTGTTTACAATCATTGCCATCATCGGTATGATCTTCGGACTCTTCAACTTTGATAGCCATCCGGTAATCTGCATCCTGATGATTATTATCAGTATCCTGGCATTGGCCGGTATGACAACCGATAAGTTCAAGGATGATTTCAACGAGTCTTACAACTCCATCTTGGGTAAATACAAGAAACAAGTGCTCAAATTCATCCAAAAGAGATGGCTGTCTGGCAGTATCGTCACTGCTTCAATCGTCCTGCTGGTTGTCTTCATGCAGATTACTCCGACTGGTATGGTGCCCAACGAAGATACAGGTACCATCATGGGTGCCGTAACGTTACCGCCCGGCACCTCACAGGAACGTGCCCAGGAAATCCTCAATCGAGTAGACAGCCTGGTTGCTTCCGACCCCGCCGTACAGTCCAGAACCATTATCTCAGGCTTCAGCTTCATCGGCGGTCAGGGACCGTCCTACGGTTCGGTCATCATCAAGCTGAAGAACTGGGAAGAGCGTTCGACCATGCAAAATTCGAACATTGTGTATGCAACCCTCTTCATGCGTGCCCAAAAGGTCATCAAGGAAGCACAGGTATTATTCTTTGCTCCTCCTATGATTCCTGGTTATTCAGCATCCAGCGATATCGAGCTTAACATGCAGGACAAGACCGGTGGTGACCTGAACCACTTCTTCGATGTCGTAAACGCATATACGGCCGAATTGGAAAAACGTCCTGAGATCAACTCGGCACGTACCAGCTTTAACCCGAACTTCCCACAATACCTGTTAAACATTGACGCTGCCGCATGTAAGAAGGCCGGTATCAGTCCGAGTGACATTCTTACAACCTTGCAGGGATATTACGGTGGTCTGTATGCCTCCAACTTCAATAGTTTCGGTAAGATGTATCGTGTCATGGTACAGGCAGAGCCCGATGCCACCAAAAATCTGGAATCACTCCAAAGCATCAAGATACGCAACGGCAACGACATGGCACCGATTACCCAATTTGTATCCATTGAGAAAGTGTACGGACCGGATATCATCAACCGTTTCAACCTGTACACCTCCATGAAAGTGATGGTGGCTCCAGCCTCCGGTTATACATCCGGACAGGCCCTGCAGGCCATCGCTGAAGTGGCTCAACAGAATTTGCCGACCGGCTTCGGCTACGAACTGGGTGGTATGGCACGTGAGGAGGCCGAAACAAGCGGCAGTACGACAGGACTTATCTTTGTACTGTGCTTCGTATTCGTTTACCTCTTGTTGAGTGCCCAGTACGAAAGCTACATTCTGCCATTGGCCGTATTGCTGTCCATTCCGTTCGGATTGTTGGGTAGCTTCCTCTTCGTCAACGGAGCGAGTGCCATCGGAAGCATTCCTGCTTTGAAGATGATTATCGGCTCCATGTCCAATGATATCTACATGCAGATTGCCCTGATCATGTTGATGGGTCTGTTGGCCAAGAATGCCATCTTGATTGTTGAGTTTGCCCTCGACCGCCGCAAGATGGGTATGAGCATAACCTGGGCTGCCGTATTAGGTGCAGCCGCCCGTCTGCGTCCTATTCTGATGACATCAATGGCCATGATTGTCGGTCTGCTTCCACTGATGTTTGCTTCGGGTGCAGGTGCCAACGGTAACCGCACATTGGGAACATCGGCCATCGGTGGTATGCTGATTGGTATGATTCTGCAAATCTTTATCGTACCCGCATTGTTTGTAGCCTTCCAGTACCTGCAGGAGAAATTCAAACCCATGGAATGGGAAGACGTAGACAACTCCGATGCTACCGCCGAAATTGAGCAATACAGTAAATAATTTGAAGAACTAAGGAAGAAGGACGGTGAAGGACCCGCTTCATCCGTTCTTCTTCCTAAACGAAGAGATATATTATAAGTATGAAAGGAAAAATCATCACTCTGATGTGCGCCTCAGCCCTCTTGAGCAGCTGCCACATCTATAAAGCATACGACCGCCCGGAAGATATCACGACCGAAGGCCTGTATCGTGATACGACTGCCGTGAACGATACATTGGCTTCGGATACGGCCAACTTCGGTAACATGCCCTGGCGGGAGGTATTCACGGACCCCCAGCTGCAGGGTTACATAGAACAGGCACTGACTTCCAGTCCTGATATCCGTACTGCTGCACTGAAAGTACAGGAAGCCCAGGCACCGCTTCTGGCTGCCAAGCTGGCCTTTATCCCTGCCCTGACCCTTTCACCACAAGGTACTGTCACCAGCTGGGACAAAGGAAAAGCCACACAAACCTACTCCCTGCCTGTAACCGCCAGCTGGCAGATTGACCTCTTCGGCCAGTTGCTGAATCCCAAGCGTATGGCCAAAGCGACTTTGGAACAAACCAAGGCTTACGAGCAGAACACCCGAGTACAGCTGATTGCCAATACAGCCAACCTGTATTATACACTGCTGATGCTGGACCGCCAACTGGAAATCACGGAAAGTACGGCCGAGATCATGAAGAAAAATACCGAAACCATGCAGGCCATGAAAGATGCCGGCATCTATGGTACGACCGAAGCAGCCGTAGAGCAGAGCCGTGCTGCCTATGCACAGATTCTGGCTTCTCTGCCTGACATACGTGCCAATATCCGCGAAATAGAAAACTCACTCTGCCTTCTGCTGGGCGAACCGGCCCACAGCATTGAACGCGGCATACTGGAAGACCAGCAACTCCCGACGGAATTCTCAGCAGGTATACCGTTGCAACTGCTGTCCAACCGCCCGGATGTCAAAGCAGCCGAACAAGCATTGGCTGTAGCTTATTATAACACCAACACAGCCCGTACCAACTTCTATCCGCGCATCACGCTCAGCGGTTCGGCCGGATGGACCAACAGTGCCGGTGCCGCCATTGTCAATCCGGGCAAACTGCTGGCCAGTGCCATTGCTTCTCTGACCCAACCGTTGTTCCAAAACGGAGCCAACATCGCCAATCTCAGAATAGCCAAGGCACAGCAGGAAGAAGCCAAGATTCAGTTCCAAACAGCGTTGCTGAACGCAGGAAACGAGGTCAGCAATGCACTTGACCTGTACCAAGCCTGCTCCCAAAAGGTAGAAGCACGCACCATGGAAGTAAATTCTTCAAAGAATGCTGCCGATTATACAAAAGAATTGTTTAACTTAGGGACGTCAACTTACCTGGAAGTGTTGTCAGCCGAGCAATCGTACCTCAGTGCACAGCTTTCCGAAGTAAGTGATACCTTCAGCCGCATGCAGGCCGTCATCAGCCTGTACCAAGCATTGGGTGGAGGAAGAGAATAACCTTTAATTCACATATCATGATTAGTCCATTAGCTTATGTAGACCCAGCCGCCAAACTCGGCAAGAACGTAACAGTACAACCGTTTGCCTATATCGAAGGAGATGTAGAAATCGGTGATGACTGCATCATCATGTCCGGTGCAAGAATCTTGAACGGAACCCGAATGGGTAAAGGCAACAAGATACATCATGGTGCAGTGTTGGGCACCGAGCCCCAAGATTTTCACTATACCGGTGAGCACACGTTACTCATTATCGGCGACCAGAATGACATCCGGGAGAATGTGGTTATCAGCCGCGGAACACACGAAGGGCAATGCACCAAAATCGGCAATGAAAACTATCTGATGGATGGTGTACACCTGTGCCACGACGTACAGATTGCCGACCATTGCGTATTGGGTATCAAGACGACCGTTGCCGGTGAATGTCGCATAGACAACTGCGTCATCTTGAGCAGCAATGTTCTGTTGCAACAGAACTGCCACATCGGTAGCTGGTCGTTGGTACAGAGCGGATGCCGAATTCCCAAAGATGTTCCGCCCTATATCATCATGGCCGGAAATCCGGCAGAATATCACGGCGTAAATGCCATGGTGTTGCAACACAAAAATCAAGTGACAGAACGTGTCTTACGTCACATCATGAATGCCTATCGACTGGTCTATCAAGGAAATTTCAGTGTACAAGATGCCCTGCAGAAGATTGAAGACCAGGTGCCGATGAGCGATGAGATACACAACATCATCAATTTCATCAGCAAGTCTCCAGGTATTGTCAAATAAGGCATTCAGTCATAGAGCTACGAAAGAGGCCGGGGCGTCATGTCCCGGCCTCTTTTTATATCAAGTCTCTTACCCAGACTTACTCAAAATGTAATGTTCCGAAGAAAGCCGGACAATGGAAATCGGGCTTCGGCAATTCAATCGGGCTCCAGGACAAAAAATGAGGGGTCTGCAGTTTGTCACCACACTTATAGAAATTGGCCCGTACCGATTTCCCGTCCATCGAATGAAGGTCGTGCAAGAAAAATACAGAGAAAGGCACCACCAGAGCTACCTCCCAACTACACTCACCCACACGTTCGTCAAAGCCCTCGCGGCCCAAAGAGGCCCAACGAGACACCTGATCCAGAATAACCTGAGAGGCATGCTGGCGATTCGACCGTGCCGAGCCGGCTCCTATCAACAGCGTTCCGGTACAATTACACTCAATGTTGTAATACACATCATCGCCACCGGGCATTGAAAAGAACTCCACGCACGCATCTTCCCACACCGGCCCATTGTCGCGCCCCGCCATCGCACGGACCGAAGCCTCGGTCACCCGATAGTGCAACAATAATGCCTCATCGGTATAAGCCATCGCAAATTCTACCTGCGGCGCGTAAGGATAGGCCTCTTTCCAATCCACACAGGCAATCGGCTGGTAAACGACCTGAGCTTTGGCCAAAACGGCAGGAACCTCTGCCGCCTGCGGAACGGCAAGGGCCAGCTTCTTCACATACAATTCTTTCGGGGTCATAAATCTATGGTTTTAAAAACAGGAAGCAATGAATTCTTTCATAGCCGGCGTATGCTCTTCCACACTCTGCAGCAGCTTGAACTGAGCTTTGGTACGTACCAGATTATGTTCCGGATATTGAATCTTATAATAGGTATCTCCATTGATGTAATCAGCCAGGAAACGTACACACTGCATGTAAGGGAACAGAGCGGCTGCATAGGGCAGATTCTCTATTTCGATGGGAAGCAGGAATGACTTGGCCGACTCCAGATATCCTTTAGTGAAGGCCTTAAAGATATCCATGTTGAAGTTTACATGATCCAGATTCTTGTCATCCTCCAGTCCCGTATTGGCAGCAGAACGCAAGAAATCTCCATAATCGGAGAAAATAAACGAAGGCATCACCGTATCGAGGTCGATGACACAAAGTACCGAACCGTCTTCGTCGAACATCATGTTGTTCACCTTCGTGTCGCAGTGGCACACACGCTTGGGCAGCTTTCCTTCCCGATACAAGCGCTCCGCCTTACACATTTCTTCAGCTCTGCGCTCTATCTCATCCAAATAATACTGCACTTCCTTCACACGTCCTGCCGCATCGGCTGCTACGGCATCGTGCAATTGCTTCAAACGGAATTCCATGTTGTGGAAATCGGGAATGGTTTCACCCAGTTGATCAGGTATATCGGCCAGCATCGCCTGGAAATTACCGAATGCCTGTCCTGCATAACCCGAATACTCCGGGTTCACCGTTTCATAGGTCTTCGCACGGGGAATGAACACCATGATACGCCAATAATTCTCGCCGTCGAACCAATACGTCTTGCCATTGTCGGCCGGAAGGAAGTGGAGAACTTTGCGGTCAATCTCCTTTTCGCCTTTTTCTTCCAATTTTTTACGGATGTGCCGGGTCACGGCTTCGATGTTGGACTGCAGCATATCCACATTCTGAAAAATGGCATGATTGATGCGTTGCAGTACATAATCCGGATTGCTGTTCGTCGTTACTACCTTGTAGGTATCATTGATCAGTCCCGAACCTAACGGATTGATTTCACGAACTGTATCCGCCAATTGAAAATGAGATACAATAGATAAAAGGTCTTTCATGATTGAAATTTTAAATTAGTGATTCGATATGAATGGCCAAAAATAGGCATTTAGACAGACATAAACGAAAAAAACAGGAAGAAAAACATGTTAGATTGTATAAAAACTTTCTATATTTGTCATCGAATCTTCAAAAAACACTATTTTGGCGTAAAGGAAAATGACTGTCCGTTCATTACTTTTGGGAATCATTTGCATATTTGCCGTGCAACTGCAGGCACAAAATGTCACCTTCGGTAATCTGACTACCGAAGACGGCCTGTCACAGTTCTCGGTCAACAGCCTTTACATAGACGAAAACGGTATGCTTTGGATCGGCACCCGGGAAGGTCTGAACAGATACAACGGAACGGACATACAGACCTATAAACTGGAGAAAGACAACCCGCACAGTCTCTTCAGCAACACCGTCACACGCATCACCGGCGACCAGAACGGACATATTTATCTGCTCTGCAACGACGGAGTGGCCCAACTGGACCTCCGCACCCTCCAATTCAAAACGCTTCTGGTAGACCACATTCAGAGTATCTATTATCACGACGGTCTCTACATTGCCAAGAAAAACGAAATATACCTTTACAATGAAAAGACCGGGAACTTTGATCTCTGCTACCAACTTCCGGGAAAGAATCCCGAAATCTACTGCCTCCACTCCGACGGCCGCCATCTGTGGATAGGCACCACCAGTGAAGGGGTATACCGCCTGAAACTGGACAACCAGGAACTGACCCATCCCATTGAAACAGGCAACATCACCAGCATTTACGAAGACAGTGAAAAAGAACTGTGGATAGGCAGCTGGGAAGACGGCCTGTATCGCGTCAAGACCGACGGTACGATTGTCAACTTCCGTCACGATGCCAACAATCCCCACAGCATCTCTTCCAATTTTGCCAGAGCCTGCTGTGAAGACAACCTGGGCAACATCTGGATAGGAACTTTCAACGGACTGAACCGATACGACAAGAGCAACGGTCTCTTCCAAAACCATACGACCAACGACGCCAAGGGCGACGGACTGACCCATTCTTCCATCTGGTGCATCGTCAAGGACCGCCAAGGCACCCTCTGGCTAGGAACATATTTCGGCGGAGTCAACTACTTCAATCCCGAATATAACATCTACACAGCCTACCATTATTCGTCTGTAGAAAAAAGGGGACTGAGCAACCCGGTAGTGGGGCGTATCGTGGAAGACAAGGACGGTAACCTATGGATTGCCACCGAAGGAGGAGGACTGAATTTCCTCGACCGACGCAGAAACGAGTTCCGCTGGTACCGCACCGACAAGAACAATCCCAACAGCATTGCCCACGACAATGTCAAGGCTCTATATTATGACAAAGAGCATCAGGAAATCTGGATTGGCACCCATATGGGCGGTCTCGACCGACTGAACCTGCATAATCTCCACTTCACCCATCACCGCATGGAGGAAGGCAATCCGAATAGCCTTCCCTCCAACATCATCCGCGACCTTGAGCCCTACGGAAAGGACAGTTTGATTGTAGCCACACAAAACGGTGTCTGCATGATGGACAAGGCAAGCGGTAAATGCCGACGACTTTTCCAGGACACCAAAGAAGGACGCAGCATCAAGATGGTAGCCGACATCGAGTTCGACAAGAATGGCGACTTATGGATAGCCGCCACCGGAGAAGGAGTATTCCGATATAGCTTCCAGACACACCGACTCAAAAGCTACCGTCACCAGCATGACGTAGCCAATACACTGAGCAACAACAATGTTTACAGCATCCTGTGTGACAAGCAAGGCCGTCTTTGGTTTTCGACATCGGGTAGCGGACTCGACCTCTACCACCCTCAAAGCGACAGCTTCGAGAATTTTGACCAGGCGCACAACGGTCTGGTGAGCGACTGCATCTACGAAGCCCAGGAATCGCCCGTCAGCGGCAACCTGCTGCTCATCACCAACCAGGGGTTCTCCATCTTCAACCGCCACACGTACCAAGCTAAAAACTACAACCGAAGCAACGGCTTCCCTTTCTCGACCATCAACGAAAATGCCCTGTGCGTCACCAGCGACGGCGAAATCTTTCTGGGCAGTACCCAAGGGATGATTTCCTTTCATGAAATGGAACTGAATCTCCCTCCCAAGCCTTACAACATCGTCCTGTCAAAACTTTATGTCAACGGGAAAGAAATAGAAACCGGAGACGAAAGCGGCATTCTGCCCCAATCGCTCTGCTATACGCCTGAAATTACGCTTAAAGCCGACCAGTCGATGTTCACCATCGAATTCGCTACCTCAAACTATGTGCCTGCCAACAAGGACCGAATCATCTATCAGCTGAAAGGGTTCTCCGACAAATGGACCGATGCCCTCAACAACGCCATCACCTATACGAACCTCAATGCGGGAACCTACACACTGGTCATCAAGCCCCAAACGCAACCGGCAGAAATCTGCCCTCCCGTCCGGCTGACCATCCACATTCTTCCTCCGTTCTATAAGACCATATGGGCCTACCTTTTCTACATACTGGCCATTGGTAGCCTGTCATGGTATCTCATACGCACCTACAAGATGCGCATCAAGCTGAGAGAATCACTCAAATACGAGAAGAAACATGCCCAGGATATTGAACTGCTCAACCAGTCGAAACTCCGTTTCTTTACCAACATCTCCCATGAGTTCCGCACACCGCTCACCATCATCATCTCACAGATTGAAACGCTGCTTCAAGTTCAGAACTTCACCCCCGCCCTGTACAATAAGGTATTGAGCATGTACAAGAACAGCATCCAGCTACGAGAACTGATCAATGAGCTGCTCGACTTCCGCAAACAAGAACAAGGACACATGAAAATCAAGGTCAGCCGTCACAACCTCATAGACTTTCTGTATGAGAACTATCTGCTGTTCCTGGAGTATGCCCACACCCGGCAGGTAAACCTGATTTTCCAGAAAGGGACCGATAGTCTGGAGGTATGGTACGACCAGAAGCAGATGCAGAAGGTGGTCAACAACCTGTTGTCCAACGCCCTCAAGCATACCCGTCCGGCCGACACCATCACCTTGTCTGTCGACAATGAAAACGGAAATGCCGTCATCCGCGTCAGCGATACGGGCGAAGGTATGGACGCCAAAGAGCTGGACAAAATATTCGAACGTTTCTACCAGGTAGACTCCATCTCCTCGGACGACACCCGGCAATCAACGGGCACCGGCATCGGACTGGCCCTGACTAAAGGCATCGTAGAACTGCATCACGGAACCATCCGGGTGGAAAGTTCCTTGGGCAAGGGAACCTGCTTCATCGTCACCCTCCCGCTGGGAAACAGTCAGTTCAAGGAGGAAGAAATAGACCGTCGGGACCATGTGATCCAGCAAATCGACATCGACAAACCGGAAATGGACATCCTGCTGAAAGGTGAAATGGATGCTGACCAACCCTCCAAACCCCAGGCCGGTTCCAACAAAATGCTGGTCGTGGAAGACAATGAATCCATCCGGCAGATGCTGGCCGAAATTTTCGCTCCCTTCTACCAGGTGACAACGGCCGCCGACGGTGAAGAGGCATGGGAACAGATTGGCAAGGAACAACCCAACATTGTCGTGAGCGACGTCGTCATGCCCCGCATGTCGGGAACCGAACTGTGCAAGCGAATCAAGTCGGACTTCAACACCTGCCACATCCCCGTCGTGCTGCTCACCGCCCGCACAGCCATCGAGCAAAACATCGAAGGCCTCCGCATCGGTGCCGACGACTACATCACCAAACCCTTCAACACCAGCCTGCTCATCTCACGATGCAACAACCTGGTCAATTCGCGCATCCTGCTGCAGGAGAAATTCAGCAAACAGCCGCAAACTACCGTCCAGCAACTGGCCACCAACCCCATAGACAAAGACATTCTGGACCGCGCGATGACCGTCATCGAGAAACACCTGGACGATGCCGACTTCAATGTCAACACCTTCGCCCGTGAAATGGCCATGGCCCGCACCAACCTGTTCACCAAATTGAAGGGCATCACCGGCCAGACGCCGAACGAATTCATCCTGACCATCCGCCTCAAGAAGGGTGCCTACCTGCTCCGAAACAATCCCGAGCTGAACATCACAGAAATATCCGACCGCATCGGCTTCAGTTCGCCCCGCTATTTCGCCAAGTGCTTCAAGGACGTCTACCACATCAGCCCCCTCGCCTACCGGAAGGAAACGGATGCCGGAAACGACACGGAAGGAAAATCAGAAAAAGAAGACGAAACGTAAGATATCACCAGAAAGGGGTGGAATATGTACGTTTTTCACCATTCTTTGGACGGTTTCCCACAATACTTTCATCCCAAAGGTTCTACTTTTGCTCCTGAAACTTTAAAAGTCAAGAGCTATGAGGACCTCAGCCACCTTTCAAATCATGCTTCCTGTCGGAGCCGCCCTACTGACGGCATGCGGCAATACGTCCAAAAATTCCAAAGATGCACAGGACTCCAAGAAGCCCAACGTCATCTACCTCATTTCCGACGATCTGGGCATCGGTGACCTGAGTTGCTACGGAGCTACCAAAATCAGTACGCCCAACCTCGACCGCCTTGCCGGCCAGGGACTGCAATTCACCAATGCCTACGCCACCTCGTCGACCAGCACACCTTCCCGCTTCGGACTGCTGACCGGCATGTATCCCTGGAGGCAGCAGAATACAGGCATCGCTCCCGGCAATTCGGAACTCATCATCGACACGGCCTGCATCACCATGGCCGACATGTTCCAACAAGAAGGATATGCCACCGCCGCCATCGGCAAATGGCACCTGGGACTCGGTCCCAAAGGCGGAACCAATTTCAACGGCCTCATCAAACCCAACACCCAAGATATCGGCTTCGGATACGAATACATCATCCCTGCTACCGTAGACCGTGTGCCCTGCGTCTTTGTGGAAAACGGCCGTGTGGACGGACTTGACCCAAACGACCCCATCACCGTGAGCTATGAGCACAAGGTAGGCAACTGGCCTACGGGCGAGGAAAATCCCGAACTGGTGAAACTGAAACCCAGCCAGGGACATAACAATACCATCATCAACGGTATCCCCCGCATCGGATGGATGACCGGTGGTAAGTCGGCTCTGTGGGTAGACGAAGACATTGCCGACGTCATCACCGGCAAGGCCAAGGACTTCATCATCGCGCACAAGGACCACCCCTTCTTCCTCTATATGGGCACACAAGACATCCACGTGCCTCGTGTTCCCCATCCGCGCTTCGCCGGAAAGAGCGGGCTGGGAACCCGCGGCGACGTCATTCTCCAGCTGGACTGGACCGTAGGCGAAATCATGCATACCCTCGACAGCCTGGGCATTGCCGACAACACCCTCTTCGTGTTCTGCAGCGACAACGGACCCGTCATCGACGATGGCTATCAGGACCAGGCCCGCGAACTGCTGAACGGACATACACCGATGAAGCACTACCGCGGCGGCAAATACAGCGCTTACGAGGCCGGGACGCGCATACCGTTCATCGTACGCTGGCCGGCCGTCATCCAGCCCGGCAAACAACAGGCCCTGTTCTCCATGATCGATGTCTACGCCTCGCTGGCCAGTCTGCTGAACCACCAGCTGCCTGCCGGA
>ERZ779982.620-NODE-620-length-16751-cov-4.272580_pt1 | contig 16751 bp, 15 predicted proteins | sample MGYA00511936_ERZ779982 | MGnify/ENA primary metagenome ERZ779982 (study PRJEB29588, sample SAMEA2146682) | human gut metagenome | biome: human gut; feature: human-associated habitat; material: faeces | place: Denmark | collected 2008/2010 ... | reverse complement strand
ATTGGTTGATTACTTGGGTTACACCTTGTATGATGGAGTTGCCTAAGCCTTTGTTTTTTTCACTGAAGGTATAATGGATACTTTTAAATCCTGTTATTCTTTTCACAATGTCTTGGACGGCTTTGACTTTTTCTAATTCTCCGGCTTTATTGGGACGTGCACCATCCACAAAAACATACAGATCTGAATCTTTCGCTTCTTCATTTTGAAGTAAAGACAGAATGGTGTTCTTTAAGGCATCGGGACGATTGAAGGCAAAAATAATGATAGGAGCCAATTGCATAAAATGTTATCTTCTTTTATTATAGGCTTGCTTTATTTGTTTATATAATCCTATTAACGTAGCTTTAATGCCTACCATTTTGATGGTAAACCAAATAGGATTTTGATTTTTCTTAGATAATGCTATTAATTGTTCAACATTCAAATTAATAACCTTATAAATGGCGACTTTCAGAAATGGTATCCCATGATGTTTAGTTCGGAATGCTATCGTATAAAGATTTAGAGTATCCTTGTTTATATGATTTTTTTGTTCTATATCCCATGGTGATGCATTCGAATAGAAATAGAATATCTTTACTCCTTTGCTTATGAATTTATATCAAAATATTGCCTTCGCTGATCTTTGATTCGGAAAAGTAGAGGATTGATGGCCTCTGTACTTCTCTTTAGGAGTGATTGGATTTCGAATTGGGGATTGAAGGCCAGCGTGTATTGGGTATTGATGAACGAACCATATAATATGGCTGCATAGCCTCCTGCAGAACTGCCTATGGTTACGACTTTATATCCTTCAGTTTCTGTTTTTAGAAATTCAATCAACTTTTCTGGAGTATTGATGTTTTTATTGACGCCAGCCAGATACCATTGTTTGAAGATGTCCCGGATGAAAATGTGTTTGGATGCTTTTGTAATTCGTGAATGATACCATTCGAAGAAATTCTTTTCAACAATTCTTTTTCGAAAGATTTCTTCTGTATTAGGATAATAGATATCATTGCTGCAAAAATACACAGCACACCATTCTTTATCTCCTTTTTCATCAAACTCTATCAGATAATTATTCTGTTCCAGATAGACTTTGTTTACAATTTCTGAATCGGTCTGAAAAACGTAGCAAGTAGAACTTAATGTTTCCATAACTGAGGAAATAATACTCTGATGTGAATGCTGATAAAATGTTTGATAGCGGTCATTAAACCGAAATTTTTTCTTTCATAATGAAAGAACGGGATTGGTTCAGCATAACCTAAGGGGGAATATAAATTCTTTAGGCGTTTCAAAAGAGGAACTTGCTTTCGTGCCCATGCGGGTAGTTTGGGGTTGTTGTCGCATATACCTAAATACTCAGAGGAAACGTACATTTTAATTCCAGCTCTTTGGGCTCGACATCCATAATCCAAGTCTCCAATGGCATGTCTAAATTTCCAATCAAGGTTACCTAACTTCTGATATACATATCTCGGTATCAGTACACAATTCCCGTTGAACGTGTCGCAGGATTGCAAACTTCCATTTGGGGTAATCTTCCCATTTTTGTTGTGTCCGCTATAAGTAACCTTCTCTTCTTTTTTGGCTCTGTTGGCAGCTACAATGATAGCTTGATTGAGCTTGCTTTGACTACTTGCCAATAAGGATTTTAGCGCGTTAGGCAGTAGCAAAGTATCATCATTCAGCCACAGATAGAAATCATAATCCTCCTTGCCAGCCTCCTGCCAGGCCGTGTACATCCCCCGGTTCCAAAACAGATTGCCGTCACCGTGAATAATATGTACTTGCGGGAATTGTTGACTGACAGCTTCAGGAGTCCCGTCGGTACAACCGTCATCAGTCAGATAGACATCCACTTGATATCCATTCAGAGGCAGCTGGGCATATAACCGCTGGAGACACTCTAAGGTCTTAGCTTTGCGGTTGTGGACTGTGAGTAGTACAGCGATGGTTTTAAACATTAATTCGTTTCTATAATTTGTTTATATATTCTTATTTGATTTTCAACTACTTTGGTAATGGCATTCTCTCGCATTCTTCTTTCTCGGCAATTCTTTGATATTTTTTCTGCCAATTCTTTATTTTGAAGTAAGTTGTCAATATGTGATGCTGCTGCATAAAAATCGTTTGAATTATAAAATAAGGCTTCTTCTTTATCTTTTGCCAATTCAGGCATTGCTCCTGCATAAGAAACGACTGTTGGAACACCTACTATCATTGCTTCTGCAAATGCCAAACAATAAGTTTCTACAAATGACGGTATGATGCAGGCATTACACTTTTGGAGTTCTTGAACGATTTGTATTTCGTCTATTGGCCCCAATAATGTTATATTCTCTTCAATTTGATATGATTTTATCAATTTATGAATATAAATAGAATATCCGTCAATCAAATGGTTTCCAATATTCATTTGTCCGGCAATTCGTAATTGTATTTGGAAGGGTGTAACCAACTGCATATAATGAGAAACATTTATAAATAAGTCGTTGATTATCAGCGATGTTTGAATTTTAACACTTCACAGTCAGTTTTTGGTGCTTCGACATTTTCCGTATAATTTTGTGACGTATTTCTATCGCGGTGAATGTACGGGGCTTTATTTTTGCCACAAAATTCAAGTCTGGCGACAATGGTTGACAACGGTTCACAGACAGAGACAAAAGGCTGGGCAAAATGCGAAAGTTGTCACAAAGGTTAAACAGGTTGACGACAGGTGACAATAATTGACTTCCGTTCACTTCCCGATGGAATACACAGAAAAGAGTGTAAAACATTAAAATAAGGGAAGAATGAAGAAGACAAGAAGATGCGCATTTTGCGGCAGGGAGTTCACCGCCAACAGCGGAATGCAGAAGTATTGCTCCGTCAGTTGTGCCGACGAAGCCAAGAAAGAGAGAAAGAAAAGGAATGAAGATTTCCTCAAGGCAGTAGAACCAGTTATAGGACTGAGGCAGCAGGAGTACCTCACCTTCTCCAAGGCGGCTGTCATAATGGGATGCTCGCGCCAGTACATTTATAAGCTCGTGTCACAGGGCAAGCTGAAAGCCTCACGCATCAGCAGCCGCATGGCTATCATCCGCCGTGCTGACATCGAGTCCATGCTGGAGGGCAACCCTTATAATAAGGTAGTGTTCGGCAACCGACCGAAACCAACAATTCTTAAGCAGCGTCAGAAGAAGCAAGAAACCGCACCCGCTTCTGACGAGCCTTTGACCTATCTCTCCGGCGAGGAGGTGATGTCCATTTATAAGGTAAAGCAGATGTGGCTTTACACCACAGCTAAGCGAAATCAGATACCCATGTGTCGCATTGCTGGAAAGAACTATTACAGCAAAAGCCATGTGGAGGAATGTCTCGGTCTGACCGTTGACACCTCTATTATTACCGAATGGCTCACAACAGACGAAGTGTTCGAGGAGTTCGGCATGAAAGCTACCGCCATTCGTGCCTACGCATACCGCCACAGCATTCCCACGAAGAAGGAATACGGCATCACCTATTATTCAAAGATACATCTTGCGGAACTGCGACAGATGGACATGATGGCAGATGAACGGTATTGCACCGTTAATGAGGTGTCAGAGAAATACGGACTGTCCAAAGCCAACATTCACCATATCACCAAAGTTCATGGCATAGAGAAGAAGAAAGTGGGTGTAAGAAATCTACTACTTCGTGCCGATGTAGAGCGTGCGATGGTGGAAAGAGCCGCAAAGGGACTGTAAATTCGTTCATTTTCCATTGATAACACGATTATCTGTCAATTATCATCATTAACTGCCATCAACGGCATATCATTCAGTTCCTTTGCATCGTGGAGATAGTCTCCACCAAGTAACATTCATAAATAACAAAAGAAAAGACTATGAGTAATATCTGTAAGACCGTGAACCTTTACACGCGGAAAATCAAGGGCGGCAAGATGCTGTCCTACTTCCTCGACTATTATCCCGGCTACCGTGACGAGACCACCAACAAGGTGCTGCGCCATGAAACGCTCGGCATCTACATCTACGCTCACCCGAAGACACAGCGCGAGAAAGACTACAACGCACGGCTGTCGGAGAAAGCCGAGGCTCTGCGCTGCCGTAGATACGAGGAAATTATAAATGAGCGTTACGAGTTCTTCGACCGCAACAAACTCAACGGCAGTTTCATTGACTACTTCAAGAAGTATGCCGGGAAAAAGAACTCACGCTATGAGCAGACGTTCCTGCACTTCAACCGTTTTACAGGCGGCAAATGCACCTTTGCCGAAATCACTGTGGAGCTGTGCAACAAGTTCCTTGAATACCTGCGCACCACGCATCAGGTAATCCACACCAAACGCAAGCTGCACACCAATACTATAGCCAGCTATTGGTCCGCGTTTCTCGGCACGCTCCATGCCGCCCACCGTGACAGGAAGATAAAGGAGAATCCATGTCCATATCTGGAACGTGCCGAAAGCATTCCGACCGATAAAGTTGGACTGTCAGCGGAGGAACTCATACGGCTGTCGGAAACACCTTGTGAAGTTCCAGTTCTGAAAACCGCCTTCCTTTTCTCCTGCCTTACAGGGCTGAGAAAGAGCGATGTCAAGACATTCTCTTGGGATATGATACAGCCCGAAGCAGACGGGACGCTCTATATCACCACCCGTATGCAGAAGACAAAACAGATTGTCCACAATCCCATCGGGGACGAGGCGCTGGCTTTGATAGATAGCGACACAAGAGAGGGGCTTGTATTCCCCGGTTTCAAGGATAACATGACACAGACACCACTCAAGCAATGGCTGAAGACGGCAGGCATCACCAAAAATATCACCTACCATTCAAGCAGGCATACATATTGTACCCTGCAACTGGAGGCAGGAACGGATTCCCGAACCGTACAGGAACTTGTCGGGCATAAGAACCTCGCTACCACGCAGCAGTATCTTGACAGCGTTGACAGCAGGAAGAAGGAGGCGGCAAACCGAATCACATTAAAACGCATGACAGAATAGCATAGGATGTTGTTTTGCAGTCTTACAAGCGATTGGAGTATGATTCTGAGTATGAAATCATACTCCAATATTAATTTGTCCTAAATCACTGCATTTATCTGCGACTATTTTCGCATATACCCAAACTGTCGAAGTAACTTTGCTGTAAATAACCGTCAACAAGACGTAATATCGAACAATAAAACAAATATAACACATGAGAAATTTGACTACGATTATCAACAAAGAGACCTGCCTTTTCTATGGTCTTCCCGGCACAGCCATCCTTGCCGTGTCGCTCATCCTGTCCTGCAAAGTCGGCAATGACTTCGGAGGAAGCACGTTTGTAAACACCGTTTCCTTCTTTGGCTGCAATGCCCTGTTATGGCTGTTGTATCTGGTATTGTTTCAGTATCTGCCTGTTGACTTGATGAGGGTTTGGTCGTCAAAGACGAGACCTAATGTCACAGAAGCAGTTGGAACGAGAATCGCTAAGGAGCAGGTTAAACATCCTGTTGCCACCGTTCAACCGATGACTGCCGAAGAATACAAAGCCCACTGTGTCGAGTTTGAGCGCAAGAAACAGGAGGAACATCAAAGACTTGTCAATCCTATCATAGATTATGTAGGTAGGGTGATGTCACCATTCATGGAGGAAAACGAGCTTGACCTGCTCCGCAATGAAATCCGGGCATGGTGTGATAATCCGAACCATGAGCCTAAACCTGTCAAGTTAAAAACGATTCATGACTACAAGGACAAATTGAAGACAGTCTCTTTCAAGCATTTCATCTGGAACATAGCCGCAAGGCTTGGCTTTGAAAACGGATATTCCGGGAAGATACAGGCCGATTTCATCAAGTCACTGTTCCCCAACGAACTGAAGGACGTAGAATCCAAGTCGTTGGAAAGAAGTCTGACCTGCTCACCTGATGACGGACACATCAAACTTGACAGACCAAAGCATACGGACAATTATATTTTCCACTTTTAACTACAACCATCTTATTCTAATACTTACAACTATAATGCAGGGAGGCTCTTACGGGCTTCCCTCTTTTCGTTATATGTCATTGTATCCTGCTGTTGTTGATTGGTTGCAATACAGCTCCTGCTTTATTTCCTTATTCCCTACTTTTTCCCCTCCTTTTTACACCCTGTTCCTTGATTGTACAGTTATCTTAGGATTATCAACCGATTATCATCAATAGTCTGTATCACAGGTATATCATTCAGTTCCTTTGCCGCAACTTAATTTTCAAAAGTATGACAAACGAACTTACATTCAACGACCTCCCGCAGGTCGTGGCCGAGCTTCGGGATGAGGTAATCGGCATGAGACAAATGCTCACCAGTCTGCAAAAGGATAACGGACAACGCAAGGAGAACACCCACCACCCCATGTCGGTGGAAGATGCTGCCGGGTATCTGAAGATACCGCTACGTACCCTTTATATGAAATTGGGCAACGGTACCATTCCTGCCACCAAGCCAGGCAAGAGGTACGTTCTCTATCAGGATGAGCTTGACAAATGGCTGGAGTGCAACCGCAAGAATCCCGTTCCTCTGACCGATGAGGAACAGAACGCAGCCATTCTTGCAGCCAACAGGCGCAAGCCAAACAAAGCGGACTGGAGGTGAGTATGGAGAACTGTTACAATTTCTCGTTTTTCCGTGCCCCGATCCAGAACACGGTTCCTGATGTAGCCTTCAGCATCCTTGATGCCTACCGCTACATCTCGGAGCCGATTGCCAAAGAATGGACGGAACAATTGCGTACCATGGCCTCACAGGATGAAGCCAGACTTTTCAAGGCACGGCACTTTGATTACTGCACTTTCTCAGGATTGTTCGAATCCCGCTCCTCTTCACATCTCATACAACATTCAGGGTTGGTCTGTGTGGACTTTGACCATGTGGAGGATATTCCTGCGCTAAAACAGCAGTTGCTGGAGCATGAGTATTTCGATACGATCCTGATGTTCACCTCACCTTCGGGAAACGGAGTGAAATGGATTGTTGAGGTTGACCTGCAAGGTTGGGAGCACTCCCGTTTCTTCAAGTCCATGATAAACTGTCTGAAAGAGACAGGACTTCCTCCTGTTGATATTTCGGGCAGTGATATTGCCAGAGCCTGTTTCCTCCCATACGACCCAAATGTTTATATCCATCCAAAATTTCAAGACGATGCCAAAGAAACATTTTATACCCCAGCAGTGGGAAGCATGCTCAGATGAGAATTGTATTCCTATATGCAATAAGGTGTATTCTAGCGATTGTGGCAACGATAGAGTCAATGATGTGGAACGTATCGTTTCCTTGATTGAACAACAGGGTGCAGACATCGCACCATCCTATGAAAACTGGGTAAAACTCGGCTTTGCATTGGTGGATGGCTATGGCGAGAATGGACGAGACTACTTCATGCGCCTAAGCTCCCTTCACGCAGGGTGTACCCCGGAAGCGGCAGAATCCCAATATGACAAATGTCTCCGCTCCGGTAATTCGGGAATCACCATATCCACCTTCTTCCATCTGGCAAAACAGGCCGAAATATCCATTTCCATACCGAATGGTAAAATGGCAATTTGGCAAAATGGTAATTTGAGAGACCATGCGGATAAACACAACGGTGCAGAAATATCCAAAAGTCCAAATTGCCAAGCTGGTAATATGGAAATATCGGAGGAAAAAGAGGCAGTAAATATCCAAAATGCCAAATATCCATATTGCCAGAACGGTAAAACGGACATTTCGGACAAATGGATATTTGAGGAAGAAGAGCTGCCGCTTTTCCCGGAAGAAGTATATTCCCATCTCCCTCCTTTTCTTGACAGCGTGATGAGAAGTGCCATATCACCGTCGGACAGGGATATGTTGCTGATAGGGGCAATTACAGTTCTCTCTTCTACACTGGATAAGGTGAGCGGAGTCTATGACGAGCGCATTGTCTATCCCAACCTGTATCTGTTTGTTTCCGCAGATGCTGGCATGGGCAAAGGAGCGTTGACTCTGTGCCGTGAGCTGGTTGCACCAATCAATGCAGAATTGCGTGCCGCTGCCAGACTGCAATTGGCAGACCCGGACAGCAGCAAAGAGAAGGATATGCCCATGCTCGCCCTTATCATTCCGGCCAACAGCAGTGCCAGTGCGTTCATCAAGACGTTGGCGGACAATAACGGTACCGGGCTGATGTTCGAGACGGAGGGTGACACGCTCAGCCAAACATTGAAGTCAGACTATGGGAACTATTCTGATACGTTGCGCAAGGCGTTCCACCATGAGCCAGTGTCACTGTGTCGCCGTAAGGACAGGGAATTCCTTGAAGTGGATTGTCCCAAACTGAGTGTCGTGCTTGCCGGGACACCGGGACAGGTCCGTAACCTCATACAGGATTCCGAGAACGGACTGTTCAGCCGTTTCATATTCTTCAATATAAAGTTTGAGAGGAACATCCGTAACGTGTTTGTAGTTACCGACTCTAAGCATTCCAAGACAGAGGTGTTTCGTCAGTTGGGTGAGCATTATAAGGAACTGTCAGGAAAGATTCAGCGGGAGGCATCAACATACGAAGTGAGCATTCCACCATTCCTGCATGCTCATTTCATGGACCACTACAACCAGCTGAACAATGAATGCTGCGAAGCCATCGGCAACAAGATGCAGGGCGTGGTGAGAAGAAACGGACTGATGGCATTCCGCATCATGATGGTGCTGACGATTGTCCGGCATCTGACGGATGAGTGCTACCATCCGATGCCGGAAGGACAACCTTTGAGACTGGAATGTACTGATGAGGATTACCACACGTCACTCACTATTGCCGAGACTATGCTGTATCATTCCGCATATATGTTCTGTCAGTTGGAGAAGCCTTCCTCCCCCGCATCAGCATCCAACAGGAATGACAGAAGAGAAATCCTGTACAATATGTTGCCCGACTGTTTCACCAAGCAGGAATACCTGTCTGTTGTCAGACGGTTGGAATACAGCGAGAGTACCTGCAACAAATGGATTGACCGGTATATAGAGGAAAACCGTCTCCGGCATTGCGGACATTCCAAGTATGAGAAGGTGCAGAGTGCTCCATCTGATACCCTTTCTTCAACGGCTCCGCCATAACAGTATCGTCCACTCCATGAGCTTGCTCTTATACAGACTTTGCAAAAGTCCTAAACTCAATAAGGACTTTTTGCCCGAGAGCAAGAAAGTCCCATGAGGCAGGGAGCGTCTATGCCGCACATTGTCCCTGCACCCCGATAGCGAGCAAGCTCTTTTCATCCTCTTTTATAGAAATGTTGAAACTCAAAAATACAGAAAAAGATTATGGTACAAGAACAGAAACAAGCCCTGCATATAGAGAACGGAAAATCATTCAGCCGGAGTGAGGCCAACGAGAATGAAAGACGTTGGGATGACCGGAAGATAAACCAGCTTAACAGAGACCCTGCCAACAATTACGACAGGACACGGATGCATCTGAACTTTGAGATTGGCAGTGACGGAAAGATTCATCCGTTAGGCTATATGGACAAGCGGTTGGATGAGAGGATACAGGAACGGCTGGACGAACTGGAATATCATCCGTTCAAGGCTGACAGCAAGATTCAGCCGAACATCTGCGCCAAACTAATCATCGGAGGAAATCACGAGCGGACGCTTGAGATGGCTTTCGGGAGCCAGACCGTGAATATGAACAAGGGAGCTGACAACAGTCATCTGCACCGTTGCCGTGAGGTGGAGGACTGGGCGATGGATTCATACAGGTGGTGTTGCGAACAGTTCGGCAAGGAAAATGTCATCGGCTTTCAGGTGCATCTGGACGAAAAATCACCTCATTGCCATGCACTTGTTATTCCCGTAGGTAGAAAAGGCAAGGAGAAAAAGGAACGGGTGATGTGGTCTGCAAAGTTCGGGAAGAACGGCGGAGAGTATAAGGCTATTCTTCATGCAATGCACACCTCGCTGTATGAGACAGTTGGCAAGAAGTACGGGCTTGAACGTGGCGATAGTGTAAAAGACCGCAATGTGCGCCATTTAGATAAGCATGAGTTCTACCGTGAGCAACTGAAATTGGAGAAGGCAATCAAAGGGCTTACAACGATGAAAGAGAATCTTGAAAGTTCCATTTCCAGACTTCAGAATGAGATACAGACTGTCCGCTTCCGTCTTTCTGACCGTAAGATAACGTTGCATGAGGCTGACAGTAAAGTGCATCGGCTGGAGAATGAAATATCAGCCTTGCAGGAGAAGCTATCGGACAAGGCTGGTAAGCTACAGGAAAAACAACAGGAACTAAACCGCTTGATGAAAGATGTCGGCAATGTGCATCAGATTATCACCCCATTCAAGAATCACCGCATTGGTTTTACCGCTCCCCAAATCACGGAAGTACCGCCTACGTTCGGGCGTGAGAAATGGATGGAGAAACAGAACAAGCGGATAGAGACCATGTTCAATAAGGTTGTTGCTGAGATTGAGAGGTTGTATATGACAGAAGCTGAAAAGCAAGTAAAATCTGCCCAACAAAATCAACTGATAGACTACAAGAAGTATCACCGATATAGGAATGAGAGCGGGCAACTACGTCAATATATCCGGGACATAACCGAAGAGAACGGCAAACTCAATGAAACACTCTGCGGATTATTGGATGTCTTAGCCATTCCTGATTTTCGGGAGAAGTTTTTTGCTATTGCCGATGCGCTGATTGGTGGTCGTCCTATTCCGACATCATCCGGTGGCGGAGGTGAAACATCCGACCTTCGTTGGGATGGACGCAATCCCGATGAAGATGACCAGAGTTATAGACGCAGATGTATGATAGCGGCAGCGGGAATAGTAATAAGCAGGAATAGGACAAAAGGATTTAGAAGATAATTATGGCATCAATAAAGATAAAGTTCAGACCCTCCACAGTAGAAGGTAAGGAAGGAGGACTATATTTTCAGATTATACAGAACAGGGTAATTCGTCAAATGAACACGGACTATAAAATCTATGCATACGAATGGGATGCAGAAATAGAAAGCGTTGTGGTCAGTGGCGCACGTGCCAATATCCTATGCAGCATTAGGGAGCGTATGGAATGGGACTTGTCAAGATTTGAAAGGATTGTACGCCAGTTAGAGCAGGAAAGACGCAAATATACGGCAGATGATGTAATTACACTATTCCATAAAGTGACCAAAGAGACATCCTTGTTTTCCTTTATGCATAGTGTAATTATTCAACTGCGACAATTGGGAAAGATACGCACTTCCGAGACTTATACGGCAACTCTTAAAAGTTTCATGGAATTTCGTGAAGAACAGGACGTTCCGCTTGACGGTGTTAACTCTGACCTTATGCTTTTATACGAAGCTCATCTGAAAGCGAAAGGAGTACGCATGAATACCATATCATTCTATATGCGTATTCTTCGGGCAGTATATAACCGAGCAGTGGAAAAAGAACTTACGCCACAGAAGTATCCGTTCCGTCATGTCTATACCGGAGTGGACAAGACTGTTAAGCGTGCTGTTCCTGTTAAAGTCATCAAGGCCTTGAAAGAACTGAATCTGTCAATGAAGTCTTCGTTGGATTTTGCGCGTGATATGTTCATGTTCAGTTTTTACACAAGAGGGATGTCCTTTGTTGATATGGCATACCTTAAAAAGACGGATTTACAGAACGGAATCCTGACCTATTGCAGGCGAAAAACCGGACAGCGGCTTACCGTCAAATGGGAGAAATGTATGGAGGAAATCATCAAGAAATATCCATCAAACAGTTCTACCTATTTATTGCCGATTATCAAGGAGCAAGGGAATGAGCGGAAGCAGTATGACAATGCCCTGCATCTGGTCAATTATCGGTTGAAAGACCTGTCGGGAATGCTGAAACTTCAACGGCCTTTGACAATGTATGTGGCGCGCCATTCATGGGCGAGTGTGGCCAAGGTAAGAAATGTTCCGTTGTCAGTCATTAGTGAGGGCATGGGGCATGATTCTGAAAAGACAACACAGATTTACCTTGCTTCTCTCGAAGCATCGGTGGTTGACAAGGCAAACAAGATGATTTTGGAATTGCTGTAGGCAAGAAGTTGTTTAGCAAAAATCTCAATCTCTTCGTAAGAGACGGATATTTGATGCAAAGATACTCATTTTCAGTCAAAATTCAGCTTATTTAAGAGAAAAACTGCTATTTGTGCCATCAAATTTTCATGTTGTTTTACAAAACATATTCATTTTCGACAGAATGGGCGGAATATCAAGACTTTCCTATTTTCTTCGTCTCTTACGAAGAGACGAACTTATTTTGCTCGACAAAGACCACCGCCAATAGGCAAAAGAAATAATGGAACTCCCTCGTAGTGTAAAAAGGGCTTGGTCGCCCGTCGAGACACTATGCAGGGAGTTCTTGTGTTAAATATGGAACTACCGAAGCAATTCGACAATATCACCCAGAGGGTCATTGACGACTTGAAGGCCACGCTGCAAAAGGGTTCAAAGGTGTCAATGGCAGCCGCCCCTTTCTCCATCTATGCTTTTGAGGCACTTCAAAAGGAACTGGAGAAGATAGACGAATTGCGTTTCATCTTTACCTCGCCCACATTTAACAAAGAGCGTTCCAAGAAACAGAAGCGTGAATTCTATATTCCTAAACTTAACCGTGAGCGCACGCTGTATGGCTCGGACTTTGAAATAAAGCTCCGTAACAACCTTACGCAAAGGGCTATTGCCAAGGAGTGTGCCGATTGGATTCGCAGAAAAGTCCGCTTCAAGACCAATGTGTCACAGATGAACATGCCCGGTTTCTTGAACGTGAAGAACGGGGAGGGGCTGTTTACCTATATGCCTTTCAATGAGTTCACCACAACGGAACTCGGTTGCGAGCGTGGCAACAACATTTTCCAACTCATTCAGCGTATGCCATCACCCATCAGCGATGCCTACCTCAAGAACTTCAATGACTTCTGGCAAGACAAAGAGAACTTTACTGATGTTACGGATGCCATAATCGAAAACATTGAGAATGTCTATCGTGAGAATGCTCCTGACTTCATCTACTTCGTCACGCTATATAATATCTTCAACGAGTTTCTTTCCGACATCAGCGAAGATGTACTGCCAAACGAGGCAACAGGTTTCAAGTCATCGCAAGTATGGAACAAGCTCTATAATTTCCAGAAGGATGCCGCCCTTGCCATCATCAATAAACTGGAGACTTACAACGGCTGCATCCTTGCCGACAGTGTCGGTTTAGGAAAGACCTTCACTGCTCTGTCAGTTATCAAGTATTACGAGAACCGCAACAAGTCGGTGTTGGTGCTTTGTCCCAAGAAACTCTATGACAACTGGAATACCTACAAGAGCAACTACCGCAACAATCCGCTGGAGAAAGACCGTTTGCGTTATGACGTGTTGTTTCATACCGACCTTTCGCGCGACCATGGCACAAGCAACGGCATTGACCTCGCCTTGCTCAACTGGGGAAACTATGACCTTATTGTGATAGATGAAAGCCACAACTTTCGCAATGGTGGTAAGGTCACTACCGATGAGGAAGACGAGAACCCGCGTGAAAACCGTTATCTCCGTCTGATGAACCGTGTGATTCGTGCCGGAGTGAAGACAAAGGTGCTGATGCTTTCAGCTACTCCTGTCAACAACCGTTTCAACGATTTGAAGAACCAGTTGCAGTTGGCATACGAGGGCGAGCAGTCGCTTATCAATGACAAACTGGATGTTGACCGTCCCATTGAGGATATCTTCCGCTCGGCACAGGCGCAATACAACATTTGGGTGCATCTTGAAGACCCGAAGGAACGCACGGCAGAACGATTGCTGGATATGCTTTCGTTTGACTTCTTCCAAGTTCTGGATGCCGTCACCATTGCCCGAAGCCGCAAGCATATAGAAAAATACTATGACACAGCAGATATTGGCAAGTTCCCGACACGCTTGAAACCTATATCCAAGCGTCCACACCTCACTGACCTTGACGAAGCCATTACCTATAGGGACATTGCCTCCCAGCTTGATGAGCTTAACCTGAGTGTCTATGCGCCGTCAGATTATATTCTGCCTTCCATGCGCAGTAAGTATGAGATTGACAAGGATGACAGCGGAGGGCATCTTGGAATGTCGGGTCGTGAAAAGGGTTTGAAGAAACTCATGGCAATCAACCTGCTCAAACGTCTGGAGTCTTCGGTAAACTCGTTCCGCTTGACGCTGGAGCGTATGAAGTCGCAGGTTGACGAGACTTTGAAAGCTATCGACACTTTTATGGAGACACGGCAGGATACACGCCTCTCCCTTCAGACATTGGAGAGTATGCTCGACGGCGATGACAGTGAGAATGACTTTCTTGTCGGAGGAAAGAAAACGCGCGTATCGCTTGCCGATATGGATTGCCGTTCATGGAAACGTGACTTGGCGGCAGACCAATATATCATAGACCTGTTGCTGGTTATGCTCCGCGACATAACACCCGAACATGACAGCAAATTGCAAATGCTTATAGAGAACTTGCGTGAGAAGTTTGCACATCCGATAAACGGTGACAACAAGAAAGTGCTTATCTTCACTGCTTTCAGTGATACGGCTGAATATCTTTATGACAATCTGGCTCCAGCCATTATGGAGAACGCTGGGCTGCATACCGGATTGGTTACAGGAAATGAAGTCGCTTCAACCATCAAGGGGCTTCGCGCTGACTTTAACAGCATCCTTACGCTCTTTTCTCCCATATCAAAAGAGGCAGACAAGTTGTTGCCTGACACAAAGGAACGGATAGATGTTCTTATCGCCACTGACTGTATCAGCGAGGGACAGAACCTTCAGGATTGCGACTACTTGATCAATTATGACATACACTGGAACCCCGTCCGCATTATCCAGAGATTTGGGCGTGTGGACCGCATCGGCTCACGCAATGACGTGATTCAGTTAGTAAACTATTGGCCGGACATAGAACTGGACGACTACCTCCGTCTGAAAGGACGTGTGGAGGCACGCATGACAGGTGTCAATATCACTGGTGCGGGCAATAGCAATGTTCTTCTTTCCGATGAGGAACAGGCAGACCTCGACTATCGCAAGAACCAACTGCAACGCTTACAGGAAGAGGTGGTTGACCTTGAAGATATGGACACGGGCATCAACATCATGGATTTGGGACTCAACGAGTTCCGAATGGACTTGTTGGCATATATGCACGAGCATCCAGACATTGAGCATACGCCTTTGGGCATGAGTGCAGTGGTGCCTGCTTCAGAAGTTGTTAAGCCTGGTGTCATATTCATCTTAAAGAACCGAAACAATGCGGTGAACATAGGCAGGCAGAACTTATTGCATCCGTTTTATATGGTTTATCTGTCTGACGGGGGCGAACCGATTATCAATCATCTTTCGCCAAAACGGTTGCTCGACATCATGCGCCTTTCGTGCAAGGGACGTACTGAACCCATCAAGGAACTGTGCCATGCGTTCAACAAGGAGACTGCCGATGGACGGAAAATGCAGCATTATAGTGAACTGCTGCAAAAGGCGGTGGGCACTATTGTGGAGCAGAAAGAGGAAAGCGACCTTGAAAGCCTTTTCTCTTTTGGCGAGACAACTGCCCTTGTGAATGACATTAAAGGGCTGGATGATTTTGAGCTGATTTGCTTTCTTGTGATAAAGGAAGGAGGTGACCGTGGATAATATTTTGAAATATCCGCAAAATACCATCGTCAATCGCGTAGTGCCAAAGACAATGTTCTATAAGTTCATGGAGGTAAATCCTCGCATGAAGACACGCTTCGTGAATGATGTGGTCAACATCACATGGCTATACAAGTTAGCGGCATCCACGCTGAATGTTACCGATACGGAACAGATGAAGGAGATAGAGGTGTTTGTGGTGAATCTTAAACAAGCGGACTGTCCGACAGACCTGTTTTCATTCATCGACATTAACATGCCCCATCACATAGTCTTTATACTTGTGCATGACAATCATGCCATGCTGCTTATCAACTATAAGGATTGGACAGATGATACACATATAAAGTTCTGTATCACGCAGACCTTTGCCTCATCATGGGTGGCATTAGACGACTTGCATCTGCAAATTGACGGCCAGTCTTTGTCACGAATCTACGACAACTTCATAGCTCAGGTCAGTGGCATCGGTGAGCACAAAGCCGGCAGTATGGCAGACATCGTTGCATTGAAGAAGCAAATAGCGGCAGCCGAAGCGGAACTGAAAAGTTTGGAGAAGCGAATGCGCAAAGAACCGCAACTGGACAGGCAAATGCAGATGAATAAGCAGGTGAAAGCCACGCGGAAAGAACTGAAAGAATTGAAAAATAAATTAGAAGAACTGAAATAATGGAAAAGATAAAATTGACAAAGAGAGGTAAAAAGATTCTTTTGTTGTTGAAAGAAGGTAAATATAAACCCGAAAAGTCAGATTTCAATGAACTAAATCTTTTGACGATTGAGGGCTTAGGACAGGGGACAAGAGGACTTTGCGACTCCTTTATAACCTATCAATTAACAGACAAAGGTAAAGCATATCTGCTTTCAAATCCGAAATTAAAGAATCCATCAATCTTTGATGACAAGAAGTATATCGTGACAACAATTATCTCAATTATAGCTCTAATTCTCTCTATAATAAAATAATATATGGAACAGCCGAAATATATAGATATACAAACGCCTGATGGCGCAGAACTGAATCTTGATGCCCTCTATAAGATTGCCCCTTCGTGCTTCACGGAAGCAAAGGGTGATGATGGGGAAGTACGTCGTGT
>ERZ779982.618-NODE-618-length-16794-cov-3.428938_pt1 | contig 16794 bp, 9 predicted proteins | sample MGYA00511936_ERZ779982 | MGnify/ENA primary metagenome ERZ779982 (study PRJEB29588, sample SAMEA2146682) | human gut metagenome | biome: human gut; feature: human-associated habitat; material: faeces | place: Denmark | collected 2008/2010 ... | reverse complement strand
AGTGTTAGTTTAAGCCTTATGAATAAGTCTTAAACTATGGTCTATTATATATAAGCATAAACTATATATTTTAAATTAAAGAGGATACTAGGTGTCTTCTTTTTAACTGTTTTTGTATTGGGTAGAAAGTTTTCACTGTGAATATGATATCTTAGTGTTATTCCTATACAGACTAAGAATTAGGCTGGATAGGACAGAAAAATACCTTGGATTTTTCTGGAAGGTAAGTTTTTGAAGAAAATGAGTAAAAAATATGTTCAAATGTATGTTTTTGTGATATAATTGTAGACTGTGAAAAAAGAAGGTGTATTTTATGAAAATTAGAAATGTTGCTATTATAGCACATGTAGACCATGGTAAAACTACTTTAGTTGATCAATTACTTAAAAAATCTGGTACTTTTAGAGATAATGAACAAGTTGAAGTTAGAGCTATGGACTCTAATGATATAGAAAGAGAAAGAGGTATTACTATTCTTGCTAAGACTACTTCAATTCATTATGATGGTTATAAGATTAATATTCTTGATACTCCTGGTCATGCTGACTTTGGTGGTGAAGTTGAAAGAATTATGAAAATGGTTGATGGGGTTCTTTTAGTAGTAGATGCTTATGAAGGACCTATGCCTCAGACAAGGTTTGTTTTAAAAAAGGCTTTAGAGGCCGGTTGTAAACCAATTGTTGTTATTAATAAAGTTGATAAACCAACTCAAAGAGTTACCTCTGTAGTTGATGAAGTACTTGAATTATTTATTGAACTTGGTGCTACTGATGAACAAATAGAATTTAAAACAGTTTATACAAGTGCCGCTAATGGAACAAGTTCCCTTTCAAATAACCCTTCTGATCAAGAAAAAGGTTTCAAACCACTTATGGATTTAATTGTTTCTGAAATACCAGAACCTACTGGAGATGAAAATGCTCCCCTTCAATTTCAACCAGCTTTACTTGACTACAATGATTATGTAGGAAGAATTGGTGTTGGTAAAGTATTTAATGGTAAAATTAAGGTTGGTCAAATGGTTAACTGTATAAGACTTGATGGTACTGAAAAAAGCTTTAGAGTTCAAAAATTATTTGGTTATGTTGGATTAAAAAGAATAGAAATTGAAAGTGCCACTGTTGGAGATATAGTAGCTGTTGCGGGACTCGAGGACATTTCAGTTGGAGAAACTTTAACTGAAGTTGGTAATCATAATGCCCTACCAATACTTCATATTGATGAACCAACACTTCAAATGACTTTTGGAGTTAATACTTCTCCATTTTCTGGAAAAGATGGTAAAATCTTAACATCAAGAAAAATTGGTGAAAGGTTATTCAAAGAAACACAAAGAGATGTAAGTTTAAAAGTTGAACAAATTGATAGTGAAAACTTTATGGTATTAGGCCGTGGAGAACTACACTTATCTATCTTAATTGAAAATATGCGCCGTGAAGGTTTCGAACTTGAGGTTTCTAAACCAAAAGTTATTATTAAAGAAATTAATGGTGTAAAATGTGAACCTTATGAAGACTTACAAATTGAAATAACTGATGAATATATGGGTGGTGTTTTCGAAGAACTATCTCAAAGAGGCGCCATAATGGGAAATATGACACATTTAGGAAACTTAATTAGAATTAATTATGAAATTCCATCACGTGGACTTATTGGTTTTCCTACAAACTTCATGACACTAACTAAAGGTTATGGTATAATGAACCATACATTTACTGAATTTAAACCTGTTGAAAATATAAATATAGGTGAAAGAAAACTTGGAGTTCTTGTTGCTAGTGAAGAAGGAAAAGCAACTGCTTATTCTCTTGGTGGCCTTGAGGACCGTGGTACAATGTTTGTTGAACCAAATGAAGAAGTTTATGAAGGTATGATTGTTGGTGAATGTAATAAAGATGTTGATCTAGCTGTAAACGTTGTTAAAGGAAAAGAACTTACAAACACAAGAAGTGCTTATGCAGATAAAACTGTAGTTCTAAAAAGACCTAGAATATTCACTTTAGAGGCAGCACTTGACTTTATTAATCAAGATGAACTTGTTGAAATTACTCCTCATCATTTAAGAATGAGAAAGAAAATTTTAAATACAGAACTTAGAAAGAAATTTGATGCTAGAAAATAGCATCTTTTTTATTTATAATAATTTTATTAGATATCGACATAGTCATTACATTGTTATATATTTATATAGAAAAAAGAAAGAAATATGATATTATTATAAGTCATAGTGAACTATTTAAATAACAAACTCAATTTTTGAGTTTTTTTATGTGTTAAAAAGTATTTTAGGCAAAATAAAAAACCTCCACAAGAGAGATTTTATATTAACAATGGTAACCCGTAGGGGGTTCGAACCCCTGAATGCTGCGCTGAGAACGCAGTGTGTTAAACCACTTCACCAACGGGCTAAGCCATTAACATATTACCATAATTTTTTTTAGTTGTCTACACTATAATTATCAAAATAACCAGAAATATATACAACTGGAGTACCTTTATCACCTGAACCTGAAGTTAAATCACATAAAGAACCTATTAAATCTACATATCTACGAGGTGTTGTTCCCTGTGATGCAATTGTTCCTTTAAGGTTAGAATCTTTAGTTCTAATTTCATTTTTAATAGCCTCATTTAACTCTTCACCACTTAAATTACTGAATTTATTATCAGATATATATTTAAGTTTTATTTCATTAGGGCTTCCCTCAAGGCCTTTAGTATAATATGGAGATACTACTGGATCAGCAAGTTCCCATATTCCTCCAACTGGATCTTTAAACGCACCATCACCATAAATCATTACTTCAATATTTTTACCAGTTTTTTCATATAACTTTCTTTGAATATTATCTACTAAACCTTGTGCGTTACTTGGAAATAATTTAACTCTTTCTTCAGTAGAACGATTAGAGCCAAGTAATCCATATTTTTCATTACATCCGCTTCCATCAACTGGACTAGTTAAAATATCATCAAGGCCTAAAATAATACCATCTGAATTTTCCTTTAAAGTAGCTTTTGTTTCAAATCTTGTATGAATATCACAAACAAGAACATCTTTTTCATAATTTAAAATCTTTTTAGGATCATTTGCTAATATAATTTCTATTTCACAATTTTCTTTTTTTACTAAATCTTTATAGAAATCAACCATATTAACACCAGTAAAAATATGTTTAAAATCGCCAAATTTTTCATAATATGTTTTCTCATCAATAACATCAGTATATGGATTTATTCCACTTTCTTTTAATCTTTTCTTATCTAAAATATCATTACCTACTTCATCTGATGGATAAGATATTTGTAAAGTTATTTTGTCCATTGCTCTTGCTATTGCAGATAAAAGAACTGCAAATCTATTTCTTGAAAGAATTGGAAATACCACACCTATATGGTTAGTACCAAATTTATTTTTAATATCTTTTGCAATTTCATCAACTGTTACATAGTTTCCCATTGCAATACCGACTACTGCTTCAGTTACTGCAACAATATCTTTATCGTGAAAAGTAAAATTATCACTTTCACTAGCTTTCATAAGACTATCTACAACAATGTCCTCTAAATTAGAATTTTCTTTAATTACGGGAGTTCTTATTCCCCTTACTACTGTTCCTACATTTCTCATATTTTTTATCACCTAGTATAATTATATAACACTAGTTAAATATTAACAAACTTATTTGTCACTACTTTACATTTTATTTCAAAATTCTTTTTAATTTAATATAATTTATTATATTTAAGAAAATAAACATAGTACAAAAATAAATTGTAACATTTAAAAAGTTATAATTAAACACCTCAATTTTATAATTAATGTTCAAAGAAATAATATTATTCATAATAAATACAAAAATTAGTATAAATACCACATAAATTAATAATGAGACAGATAAAATAACACTACTATTTATTGCAAATATCTTATAAATAAATTTATTATTTGCACCAGCAATTTTTAACGAATATATTTTTTCCTCGTTTTCCTTATAATAAAAATGTACATAGCAAATTAAGACTATCATTGTAAAGAAAATAAATGTTATTGATAATTTTTTAAATACATCTACAGTATTTTCAAAAGAAATAACGTAGTTTTCCAAAGATTCTGTTAATTGTGATTTATAATAAATGCCATTTTTTTCATAATTTAATAATTCAGTAATATTATTTTTATTAAAGTTTTTGACTATAATTTCCTTAATTAATTGATGCGGTAAAATATAATCTTTTAATAAATTACTATTTACTAAAATAAGTCCATTTGCTTTAACAACATTTAATTCATAAGAATTATTAAATCCATTAAATAGTTTATTTTTATCTATAATATTTAAATTAACTTTATTTTTATCACTGTCAATATATATTTCATTTTCTAAAACTTCATCTGATAAGTATACTTGGGCATCTTTTCCATCAACTTTAAAGTCAAATAGTCCAGGTGATACAAAATTTTCACTAAATTTAGAAATCTTAAAATAATTTTCATTAACATAATAAGTATACAAATATTTAAGAAGAAGATCTTTGTCCCCAAGAGAGATAAAGTTTTTTTCTTTTATAATTTCATTTACAATATAAATTCCACTTATTACCACTTTTTCATTGTTTACTTTTAATGTACTTTCTAAAATATCACTATAATTATTAAAACTTATTTGATTTCCATTTTCATCAAAAGAACCAAATCTAATTATATAATCCGCTAAAAAGTTTGATATCATTATTTCATTTTCATAAATTGGCTTTCTTCCCAAAATTTTAAATGAACATAATCTTTCATCAATAAATACATTATTTTCATTAGCACTACTATTATAAAGTTTATAATAATCAGTAATATTTAAAGTATTTTCAAATTCAAATGTAAAAATATTATTATTACTTAGTAGTGAGGATGCATAATAACTATCACTATTTTGCAAAAGTTTATGAGTAGTCTTTAAATCATTTTGTGAAAAATATATCGTATAATCATTAATATTTCCTTTTTTATACAAAGTTATTTCATTAATATCACTATTAATAATTGTATTTATTTCTGCCTTCTTTATATTAACACTTGAAAGTTTATTAAATAATCCAAACATAATAAATGAAATAGACATCACTAAAATTGACAAAATATATAGCATCTTCTTATTATTAAATATCTTAAATAAAAGATTTAAAGAAAGATTACTACTAGTTTTATATTTTATAAAAGTGTTCTTATTACTTACTACATTATTTATTATTTCTTCATTAATTTGTCCATCGATTATTTTTATTACATTTCCAAACTCATAAGAGTTTTTCTCATCGTGACTAGCAATAATGACTAAAACAGTTTCACTAATTTTCTTTAGCAAAGTCCAAACTAATTTTGAGGTTTTATCATCAAGATTTCCCGTAGGCTCATCACAAAAAATTATTTTAGGATTTTTTATAACTGCTCTTGCTATGGAAACTCTTGCTTTTTCACCACCAGATAAAGTATTACATTTTTTATTTGCCAAATCATATATTTCAAAATCTTTTAGAATAGTTTCAACTTTTGTTTTATCACATTTACCTAAAAGTTTTAAAGATAAATTAATATTTTCAAATACTGTTAAATTATCAAATAAGTTGAAACTTTGTGTCATATAACTAATTTCATTTCTATAATTATTATAAATATCTTTTATATTTTCATTATTATAAAGAACTCTTCCCTCATATTTTGAATCTAAACCTGTTAAAATATTTAGTAGTGATGATTTTCCACATCCACTTGGTCCCATTAAAACAAATAATCCTTTATCTGGAAAAGTAAAATTAACATTCTTAAGAGCATTAACTTTCTCATTTTTCGTTATATAACATTTATTAATATTTCTTAACTCTAACATATTACTCATCCTTAGTTCTAAGTATATCACATACATTAATTTTAGTAATTTTATTAAGTGGCTTTCTAACTGTTAAAAAGTAAACTATTGCAAAAATTATAAATATTATTAAGTAAGTTAATAGGTTTATGAAAATTAATCTTAGTTTAAAACCAAAATAATTTGATAGAACTATATTTATTACTTTATTAAGAGGAAAACTTAAAATAACTGATAAGAGAATTGCCCCAAAAGACGAAATTAAAAATAAATTATTATAAAGTTTTTTAATTTCACTATTTTTATAACCTAATGATTTTAAAATACCAATACTTTTTTTATCAATATTAATTCTAAATATATTAACCATAAAATTAAATAAGAAAATAAATAAAACTAATATAGCACTCACGAGCCAAATATAAGGATTAATTTTTGTTATAATTTTGTTAATTGTTTCAAAATTATTAGTATAATCAGTTCTTAATTCAAAGCCATTTTTAATATAATAGTTTTGAGCATTATTAAGCACTTTAGGATTATTTTCATAAATAGTTATTGTATATACTTCCCTTTGAGATTCAACATATTTTTCTAAAACATTTTTAGATACATAAAAATATGGATTTGTTATGCTAAAATCTTTTTTATAACTTGGTAAAAAACCTACAATTTTAAGTGAAAAAGTTTCCATGCTACCCTCTTTTCCATTTACACCAAAAGTATCTTTAATCTTTGTTTCTACTATAGAATTTAATAAATTATGTTTTTCCATATATTTAATTGCAAAATCATATTCATTTAACTCTTTTTGTTTATTAAATTCATTAGAAAAATCATTATTAGTTAATAAATCCAAAATATATTTATTAACAATAATTTCACTATCTTTAAGATTATCATCATAATATGTATTACTTTTAAAATTTAATAGTTTATATTCATTATTTGCTTTAATATAAAACTCAAAAGTATATTCATCCATTGATGTGCAAGGTTTAGTATCAAGCGTTTCAAAGAAGTTTTCATTTACATAAATGGTATTATAATTATTATCAAAATAAGTCATAATTTTATTTGGCTTAATACCTGTCAATCCTTCATTATCTGTATTTTTTTCAACTTTAATTTTTTCAAATTCACTTATATCATAATCAAGCATATAAATTCCCGTTACTTTAAGGTAAGCATCAGAATAAGGGCTACCATCATATTTTATGTAATAATTATCATTTATTATATTCTCAAAAGATTTTGGCTTATAAACTTTATCATCCTGCATTACACCCATAGTAAGAATTTTTGCATAAAAATTTGAAATCATTATTTCATTAGGATTTTTTGGATATCTGCCAATATATTCTTTATCCATGTTTTTTTCACTCTTCGAAATTATTTTTGAAATATTAAGTATATTATAAAATCTATAAGGGTCTTCAAAATCAAAATGTAAAGTTATATCTCTTTGTAATCTTAAATTATTATATTCATTTATTACATCATATTTAATATTATGTTTTTCTAAGTATAATGAAGCATTTTTAATATCATTATCATTATATCTAGACAAAACAACAAAATCAGTATCATTTCGTTTCCAAAGACTTGCTAATATATTATTGTCCTTAGGAACATAACTTTCAGATTTATTTAAATTAATTTGTAAACTATTCAAACATATAATTAGTAATGAATATAATAAAAATAAAAATATTCCTATAATTAAATTAGTAAAGCTATTTTTTTTATAAAACAAGTTAACTTTAATTTTAGAATTCTTTTCTTTTAAAGATATATTTTCTTTTTTTATGTTTTCTACTTTGTAATTAATAGAGCCATTTTCAAGAGTTAAAATAACATCTGCATATTTTTTTATTAACTCAGTATCGTGGCTTGCGACAATAACAAGAATTTGACTACTTAATTTCTTTAATATATTCCAAACTTCATCAGCGGTTTTACTATCTAGGTTCCCCGTTGGTTCATCGCAAATAATTATTTTAGGTGTTTTTATAAGTGCTCTTGCAATTGCTACTCTGGCTTTTTCTCCACCAGAAATTTGTTTAACCCTTCGCTTTTTTAAATGATTAATTTCTAACTTAGTTAAAGTTTCATCAACTACATTTTCATTTATATCATCAGTTGAAAAAAGTAAATTTTCATAAACTGTTAAATTATCAAATAAATTATAAGATTGGAAAACAAATCCAATTTCATTTCTTTGATATGAAGATAATTCATTTTCATTAACTGTGCATAAATCTACTTCATTATAATAAATTTTTCCATAGGTAGGTTTATCATAACCCGCAATTAAATTAAGTAAAGTTGATTTTCCACTTCCACTTTTACCCTTAATAACGAATAGTCCCTTATTAGGGAAAATGATATTAACATCATTTAATACATTAATTTCATTATTATTTACAATAAACTTTTTACTAACATTTTTAATTTCTAACATATTCGCCTCACTTTTTGTGCCTCAAAGTATTATATAAGTATACATTTATTATACCAAACATTTATCAACATTACGATATACTTTTTACCTTTTTTGTAAAGAAATTATCATTTGAATATGTTAAAAATAAATTTATTTTTACTGTATCTATATTATCTTCATAGTAAATATCAATATATAGGTTATTAATTATATTATCTAAATTTTTAAAATTAATACTTTCATTATAACCATTGTTTTCACTATAATTAAGGACATCAGAGTTACCCTCGAAAATTAAATGTTTTCCATTTCTATTATCTAAATAATATACTTTTTTATAATTAATTTCATCATTATTAATACTACTTACTTTTGGAATACTAATAAAGAACTTTTCTTTTGAAACGAACATAACACTATTTTCTAGTATAAAATTATCATTACCTCCGGTTAAATTATAAAATTTAAATGAATTATAATTATTTAAAAAATAATAAATTAAAAATGTAATAATTATTAAAATTGTTACTAGTAAAAGAATACCAACTTTTTTATGTAAATTTATATTATCTTTATATAAATTTACCATTGCATTATCACTTTCTCCACCAGAAAGCAAACTTTCAATTGGCACATTAAATATCTTACTTAAAATTATTAAAGTTTCAATATCAGGAATTCTTCTTCCTGTTTCCCATTTACTTACTGCTTCCCTTGTAACTGGCACTTTTTTAGCAAGTTCTTCCTGCGTTAAATTATTTCTCTCTCTTAAGAATTTAATATACTTACCAATTTTTTCTTTATTCATATTGTGTAATCTCCTTACATTGATTAAACCATATTTCTTTTCTTTAATAAAGGTCCTTTGTGTCCCACAAAAAAAGATATAGTTAATCTACATCTTTTCTTGCTAGTATTGATGCTGGAGTTTTTGAAACAATTTTCATAATTGGTAAAAGTCCCACGATTATATTAAATAAATATACAATTAAAATACTTAAAATAATTGTAAATGGATTTACCAAATAATTTTTTTCAAAATAACTTATTGTCTGAAGTGTTTTTAAAGCATAAGTTGTAAATAAAATACCAGGAAGTGATGCTACAGTTGTAATAGCAATAATTTCTCCATAAAACATTTTATAAATATCACTTTTTTTAGTACCTATTGCTCTATATATACCAATTTCCTTTATCCTTGAAAGATATGAAGAACGTATCATTAAATAAATTTCCACAAAAGAAATAAACAAAATAACACCAGATGCAATAAGACCAGATTTTACAACAGTTTCCCTTGAATCTAAATATTTTTCTTTAGCAGTGTCATAAGATTTTACAACATTTAAATTTTCATTATTTAAGCTTTCAATAGCAATTTCACTATCACTTGGCATTATAGTTAAGTTTTTAGATTTACTTATTAACTCATATTTAATCATATTTTCATTAACAAGCATATTTTTTCCTTCATAATAACCTACTACAGTTAATTTTTTATTATTAATTTTATTTTCTAATTTACTATTAAGTGGATTATCAATTTCTTTATTAATGTTAATAACAACTTCATAATCATTTTCTGGAAGTCTACCTTTTTTTATACTCAAATTATCAATTAATTTATAATTTAAATATTTATCACTTATTTCAGCATCATAAACCATTGATTCAGCATCATAAACCATAGTTTCATCAGTACCTAAACTATTATATAATATATCAATCATGTATTTTTTATTTGTAAAAATACTATAATCTCCAATATCAGTAATACCTGTGATAGTAAATATTAAATCACCACAATTAACCTTATATCCAATTAAATCTTGAACTGAATAACCAGTTTGAATACCTATTTTTTCTTCACCTGTAAATAATTTATTAAGTGTTGATTTATCCACAACTATATCAAAATCATTATCTGTTTTTTTTCCATAAATTATATCAGAATCATTTATATAATTTTTATTAACCAATGTACCAGAGATAGTTGAACTAGCATTTTTAGTTTGATAATAATTATCAAATGTAATTTTAAAATTTGCATTTCCACTGCCAGGTAAAATATAATCTATTCCATTTAATGATTCATATTTTCCAAAATTATCTATATTTATCTTTTGCATTTTCACTTCAAGATAATTTTTATTTTTTTCAATAAAGTAACTGTCCTTTACATTAAGTATTCCTAAAGTATTACTTACAGCATACATAATAAATGCTCCAGAGGCTAAAAAACCTAGTAATAATAATTTTTTAATAAAGGAATAATCAAGTATCTTTTTAAAACCTAAAAATATTACTTTAAATACATTAAATATAGAACTATACTTATGTTTAGTAGTTTCAATATTTTTAAAATCAAATTCATATTTTTCATAAATTGATTTATCTATTTGTTTATAATGATCGTTTATTAGTTCAATATTAGAGTTTTCATCAACAACCTCAATTTTTTCACTACCATTTGTTTTAATATAAATATTATTATTTTTAGCAATTATTGTTATATTAGATTTAATCTTATTATCAAAATATAAAGTTATATTACCATTTTCCTCTTTAGTTTTAAAATCTTTTAGATAGATTTTATTATCAATTTTATAATCAAGTGATCCTTCATAACTATTCTCATAATCTTTTACGATTTTACCATCAGAAACCTCAATTATTCTATCTGCATAAAATTTCGCTATATCATTTTCATGTGTTACTAAAATTACTAATCTATTTTTAGATATTGATTTAATAATATTCATTATTTCAAGTGTATTTTGACTATCAAGGTTTCCAGTAGGTTCATCACATAATAAAATATTAGGATTTTTTACAATTGCCCTTGCAATAGCTACTCTTTGTTTTTCTCCTCCAGAAAGCATTCCTGCTGGTCTATTTCTATATCTATAAATTTTTAAGGTTTCTAATACAAAATTAACTCTTTTTTCAATTTCCTTTTTATTTTTTACACCAACCATTTTAAGAGCTATAGCAACATTATCAAATACAGTTAAGTTTTCTAATAAATTATAATTTTGAAAAATATATCCAATGTTTAAATTTCTTTCTTTATCTACATAGTATGTACTTTTCTTAGTAATTTTCTTACCATTTACATAAATCTTACCACTTTTTACTTTGTCAAGTCCACCAATAACATTAAGAAGGGTTGTTTTTCCACATCCACTTGGTCCCAAAAGACATACAAGTCCAGTAGAATCAAAACTAACAGAGGTATTATCAATAACATGAATTTCATTCTTTTTATTTTTATTAAAGTATTTATTTACTTTTTCTAATTTTATCATTACTCTGCCTCCTCCCTATAAGTTTTCATCGCTGATGAATTAAATAGTTTTCTTGAATATCTAAATGATATAAGAATGCTCATTACAAAACATATAACATATACAAAAATATAGTCTTTTATACCAAGATATTTAACCATATCATATAAATTATTATTAACAATAATATTATTCTTAACTAAAATACATAATCCTAGTATTAAAGCAAAAGCAATATGATATATTAAAAATAATTCAATATTAATTAAATCCTTTAATACTTTTTTAGTTGCTCCAAGGATTCTTAATGTTGCATAATAAACATTTCTTGATTTTTCAATTAATCTAATAACAAAATATGCTATAAAGAAAAGTACAATAAATATAATAGTCATAACTATCAACTTAAATATTTTAATTACTTCGAGAACACCATTTGAATAATTTATTTTGGCATCTTTAATAAATAATGGCTTAAATCCATTTGATTCAAGATAACATTTAGCCTCAGGAATATCCTTTACATCTTTTAAATAAATTGATGATTGATAAGTTCCCATATTAAATAAAGATAAATAATCCTCTTTTGAAATATATATTACAGAGTTATTATTTTCATAATCTTTTACACCTGTTAAATGTTCAAAATTATATTTCAAATACATATCACTAATTTCTAAATCTATATTATTTTCATAATAAATATTTTTAACATTAATATTCAATATATTATTTTTACACCAACTATATTTACACATTACATTAAGTTCATATGGAACAACTGCTTTTCCTTTAGGTACTTTATCACTAACACTATAAAATAAATCTACTTTTTGATTATTTAAGGTAATTGTTACCTTACTATAGTTTTCATAACTATTTATTTTAATTTTTTCTAATACATCATCACTTACATAAAAAATATCATTATCATATTCATTATCTTTAAGCACAAATCCTGTTACTTTTAAATCTTTATTTGAACTTGATACATTATCTGTATTTCTTAAACTAAGTTTTGTTTCTTTTAACTTATCTTTTAAAGTTGAAACATAATAATTATTTTTATTAGTTTCTAATATTATTTCATTATCATTAATAGGTTTTTGACCCTCAATGTTAGATTTTAATTCACGTATACTTTTTACATTACCATAAAACCAAAAGGTATTATCATCAGTTAAACTATATGTAGTATCTAAAATTATATCATCCTTCACTACTGATTTTACATAATCAAGTTTACTTATTTTATCTAATTCTTCATTTGTAATTACACTATTATCACTTTTTTTAATTACAACTCTTTCATCAGATAAATCACTAAAATAATAGTTATAACCATTTTTATTTTCTTCATATTCTGCTTTTCTAAACGAAGAATATATTCCTAAAAAGGCAAAAGTAATTAATAAGAATACCATTAAAAGTAAAATAAACTTCATAGGTAAATTAAATGTATTTCTTACTCCAAGTCTAATTTTATTTAAAAAACTAATATTTTTATATTCATGAAGCTCTATTTTACTTTCTTCATAAGGTTTAATTGTAATATCCTCACGAACTTTTCCATCATGCATTTCAATCTTACGAGTAGCAAGATCCTCAACATCTTCATAATTATGAGTTACAACAATTACAAGTTTATCTTTTGCTACTTTTGCAAGTAGTTTCATTATAGAGGCAGCAGATCTGCGATCTAAATTACCTGTTGGTTCGTCAGCGATTATTATTGGTACATCTTTAGCAAGTGCTCTTGCAATTGCTACTCTTTGTTTTTGACCACCAGATAAATGAGAAACTTTACTATTTCTATATTTGTATAAATCTACTTCCTTAATTAATTCAATAACTTTATTTTTAATATCTTTTTTCTTAAAACCATTTAGCAAAAGAACTAACTCTATATTCTGATACACAGTATAACTACTTACTAAATTAAATGATTGAAATATATTACCTATATAACTTTTACGATAATGTTCTGCTTCCTCATTACTATAATGACTTGTTTCCATGCCATTAATATACATTTCTCCTTCTTCATATGTATCAAGACCTGATAATACATTTAAAAGAGTACTTTTTCCACATCCACTTTCTCCAGTTATTACAACAAATTCTCCTAAATAAAAATCTAAAGATATTTTACTAAAACCGGATGCAACAAGACCTTTATTATAATAGAATTTACTAACTTTTTTTAAACTAAGTATTGGTTTATCTTTACTCATATTTTCCTCCTACATAAATTATATTATATAAAATAAATTTATACAAATATAATATAACATTTTAATGTGACAATAAAGTGACATTACTAATTTTCATTTTTATTATATTTGCTATTTTATTATTATTAAATCTTTATTTTCTTTTTTTAATTCTTTTAATAATTTATCTAAAATAGTAATCGTTTGTTTCTTTGTATCGTGCATTAAAATAATACTACCATCTTTTGTGCTCTGGACTGTTTTTTTTAAAATATGATCGATGTTATGGCTTTCCCAATCTCTAGTATCCACATCCCACATGACAATTTTTAATTTAGAACGTTTTCTGAGTGATTGATTTACAGCACCATAAGTAGGACGCATCAGACGTGGTGTAAAACCAGTTACTTCTTTGACAATTTGTTGTGTTTGATTAATCTGATTTAAAAATTCTTGATCACTTACTTTCGTCAACCATTTATGATTATAAGAATGGTTGCCAATTTCATTTCCTTCTTGAATCATACGACGCATTGTATCACTATATATTTCTACTTTGTTACCAATTACAAAAAAAGTTCCACTGGCATCATATTTTTTTAGTATATTTAATAAATCATCTGTATAAACACTAGGACCATCATCAAAAGTAAGAGCAACACTTTTTTGATTAGGATCAATAATTTTTGTAGTTGCTTCTATCTTTTTCCATTCTTTTTTTACTTTTCCTTCATTAATATCAATTATTAATCCTAAATTTTCAATAGGTATAGAAACCGTCATAATATCAAAATAACCAGCACTAATCTCGTATGGTTCAAAATAAAAATAAAACTGTTCTTCATCAAACGTAAAATGAATTTTCGTAAATTGATTGAGTAATTTGTTTACTCTATCGGTTAATAAACAATCGGGATATTGTTCTTTTAATTGATAATTAACACTATCTTCATAATGATGTTGTTCTTCTTTACTTTGAAATTTCTTTTTCTCATTTCTAAAATCTAATGAATATAAGTTTAAATTTCTTTTTTCCTTTTCCAAGCGTTTTTGTAATTCCATATTGATTTGATCTAAAATGGAATATTCATCAAGACATTTTTTTTGCAATTTTTGATAATGACTTCCAACAGTAATACCACCAGCAAACAAAGCAACCCAACTCAAAAGAGCAGCATTAGAAATAAGTGGTGTTAATGGCGCAAAACCAATTACAAGGATAAAGAAAAGTAATGTTGATAGGATTGCAATCAAACGTCCAATCCACTTTTTCTTTCCGAGTAATGTTTCATCATTTGCACATTCATGTTGTAGCATTTCATTCTTGTTAATAAATTTCTGATAATGTTCTATTTTATTTTGTGATTTTATATAGTTTACATTATTCTCTGTTAATGGCATAGAATTTACTTTCGCATCTTTAGAAATTGTATACATTTTATTGCCTTGAATATTAATTTTATCAATCATAATATCCCCCTTTTCTCGTTAGTGAGGTATATCTTACCACAAAAAAAAGGGAAATGCAAATTTACCCTTTTAACGCCTTTAGCATCTTTTTCCACAATCCTTCAGACGAATAATTTAAAATTCCAACTTTATAAATACGAAGTCCATATCGAATTAATAAGAAATTTGTAACAATAACGAGGAGAATTGCGACAACAACTTCTAATATACCAAATTGACCAATCACTAATAAAGATGGAGCTAAAATAGCTGAAATAAATGGAATAAAGCCTAGTATTTTAATAAAGATAGAACCACCAAATACATTGGCTAATATAGCTAGATAATATCCAACTAAAGAGATGATCATAATTGGTGTCTGTAATTGTTGGAAATCTTCTATATTCGTTGTCATACTTGCTAAAATACCAGCTAATAATGAATATGCGATAAATGTAACAATCATTAAGATTAAAGTAAGTGGTACAATATAAACTAATTTATCCAAGACACCAGATACTTTTAAAGCATCAATAATACCAGTAAAGCTGCTTCCCATACCACCGAGAGGATTTCCCCCACCAAGTAATAATCTCAATACAACTCCTACAATCGCATACACAACAAGTAATGCTCCTTGAATTAATATAAAAGCATTACCAGCAATCATTTTAGAGAAGAAATGTTGCTTTGGAGAAACATTAGAAATAATAATTTCCATTCCCCTCGTTGTTTTCTCATCATTTACTTCAGCACCAATCATCTGTACTAAAAATAAAGTTAACATGAAAAATGGTAAAATCACAACTGGAAAGACAGTAGACATAATAATGGATGTTCCCTCTGCTTGTGGGGTTTTATCCTTTGTTAATATCACTCTTTCAATTTCAGCTTGACTATATATTTTTTCTAAAGTAGATACTGGAATATTAGAATTAGCAATTGCTACAGCCATTTTTGTACTATTTACAGCTTGATTCATAACTTGCGAATCAGTAGTACCTAAATAATCTTTAGAAATCAAGGTTGTTTTGACAATTTGTTCAGGATCACTTTCAAAAATAATTACATAATTATGTTTATCTTTTTTTGCTAATTTTTTAGCTTCTGCTTCACTTTTTGTAAATTTTTTGACAATATAATCAGATTCTTCTTGTTTTTTTGGTTGTTCTTTTTGTAATGCTGTTTGTTGATCTTCTGTTTGTAAGGTTGTGTTTGTCACTTCTAATTGTTGTTTAAAAATATCATAAGTTCCCATTCCTGTTTTATCAATGACATAAATAGTCTCTTTTTGGTTAAAATCACCACCAAAAGCTTCTATAATATGATCGATATTAAAAGCACAGGCAATGGCTACAAATAATAAAATATTAGCCCATAAAAACCATTTTGTTTTTACTTTACGTTTTAGACTCATACCAACTAAGAACCAGAACTTATTCGGTTTCTTTTCATTATTTGTCATATTCTTCACCTACTTTCGCTACGAATATTTCATTCAATGATGGTTCTTCTACTACAAACTTCGTAACATGTTT
>ERZ779982.603-NODE-603-length-17195-cov-3.459160_pt1 | contig 17195 bp, 8 predicted proteins | sample MGYA00511936_ERZ779982 | MGnify/ENA primary metagenome ERZ779982 (study PRJEB29588, sample SAMEA2146682) | human gut metagenome | biome: human gut; feature: human-associated habitat; material: faeces | place: Denmark | collected 2008/2010 ... | reverse complement strand
GTTTTCAAAATAGTCGAAAGGTTCATTTTGAAACACATGAAGATAGTATTTTATATAAAACAGGTGTTGAAGATGGCAATGCAGCAGATTTATCTGCCGATGCTCTACAAACGGTATGCAGGAAAGCCAGTCGAAAAGGGGCTGGTAATTTTTGCCGATGCACATCATGAGGATCTACCTTTTTCCATGAGAAAAATGTATGAAACACTGCAGGGAGATCCAGAGTATAAGAACGAAACGTGGGTCACTGATTTTGGAAAAATGGGATATGGTAGCCTGTTAAAATGGTTGAAGCAGTTTATGAAACGGTATGCGGCCGCCGAATATGTGTTTATCTGTGATAATTTCCTTCCGGTTTCTGCCTGTACAAAACGTCCGGAGACGAAGGTTGTGCAGCTTTGGCATTCCGGAGGACTGCTTAAGAAAAGCGGATATGACACGACGGAAGATATTCCGAAGATGTATAAAGGTGATTCGGTTTACAAAAACTATGATCTGCTGACAGTCAGTGCACCATGCTGTGTGCCGGTATTTACAAAGACGATGCGGCTTGCACCGGGTGTTGTACAGGCAACCGGGATCAGCCGTTCAGACTGTTATTATGATGAAGCGTGGAATCAGGCAAACCGTGAGGAATTCTACCGGAAATATCCAGATGCAAAAGGGAAAAAAGTCATCCTGTGGGCTCCGACATTTCGTGGAAATGCAGCTATGCCGTCGCTTTGTGGAATGGAAGAAATACAGAGAGTCATGAAAGAAACCTCAGACCGGTATTACTGGGTGATCAAGCTGCATCCGCATCTGGAAGAAAAGGGAATGAAGTCGAACTGCGATCTGCCATCCGAGAAAATATTTGCAGTTGCAGATCTGCTGATCACGGATTATTCGTCGGTATTATTTGACTATATGGTATATGAGAAGCCGTTTTTATTCTTTGCACCGGATTTTGATTCCTTTGACCATGCCAGAGGATTCTATGTTCCATATGATTCTTTCCCATGCCAGATCGTATCCGATGGAACGAAGCTGGCGGCTGCGATAGACCGGGAATTCACACAGGATCGGACAGATGAGATCCGGGAATGCCTGGAATACCATATGCAAATGTGTGATGGACAGGCAACGGAGCGGATTTTGGAGGTTGTGAAAAACCTATAGTTGAATTTTTTGTGAATACGTTATAATATTAATATATCTATGCAGAATGAGATAAGTATATACAGGAACATTCTGTGAGGGGATTGCCAGACGGCAGTCCGGTTTCATGAAAATAATTAGAGAAAAAAGGAGAAAACAGTAGATGAATATAGCAATTATTTTTGCAGGTGGAAGCGGAGTAAGAATGGGAGCAGGTGTCCCAAAACAGTTTCTTGAGATCAATGGAAAGCCAATTCTGATCCATACATTACAGTTATTCCAGTATCATGATCAGATCGATGCGATCTATATTTCTGTTCTGAAGGATTATATTCCTTATGTAGAGGATCTTGCAAATGAATATCACCTTACAAAGGTAAAGCATGTATTAGCAGGTGGAGCAACTTCACAGGATTCTATTTACAACGCACTTAAGATGGCAGAGTCAGAGTGTCCGGAGGATTCTATCGTGCTGATCCATGATGGCGTTCGTCCATATGTATCTTATGATGTTATTGCAAACAATATTGCAACCGTTAAGAAATATGGAAATGCGATCACATCAACAGCCTGCTATGAAACGATTATGATCAGTGAGGATGGTATCGAGATCGATTCCGTGCCACCAAGAAAGGATACTTATTCTGCACAGGCTCCACAGTCCTTCTATCTGAAGGATATCATTGCAGCACATGATGTTGTCCGCGCTACACCAACCGGTTATGAAGGAATGGTAGATGCATGTACGATCATCAGAAGCCAGAATATCGTTGCACATATCGTAGAAGGCAACAGAGGAAATATCAAGGTAACAACACCGGAGGATGTATACATGTTCCGTGCGTTATTGCAGTATAAGGAAAATGAGCAGGCATTTGGTCTTGGAATTACAAACAAGATTGATACCAGAATGAGTCAGTATAAGAAAGACAATGAGAAATAGATCATAGACTCACATACAAATATGAATAAAGACAGGGCATTTTTCAGGATGCCCGGAAAGGATTATCTCCATGAATGATAACAGACATACAGACACCAGACATGAAATATATTTACAGATGCCGCTTTATGTGATCGCATTATTTGTACTTTGTGATATCTGGATGCTGACGGTCAGTGTTGTTGCAGGAATTGTAGGGATCATATTTACTGCAGTGTACTCGGTTGTGGTGATAGTCCTTTATATTTTTTCCAGAGTGTCCAGTGAAGCCGCATATGCAAATCGTGCAATGGAAAATGGGCGGGTTCAGAAAGATCTGATCCGTGAGTTCCCGATTCCATATGCGATACTGGATAAGACAGGCAGGATCGCATGGGCGAATGATGAATTTGCTCATATTACGAACACCAGCAAGCGGAAGCTGATGCGTCTGACTGCGATGCAGGTATTTGAGGGACTGACCCATGAGATGATACCGGGTGAGTGTGATGAGCCGGTACATGCGGATATTGAATACGATGGAAAAGAGTACAGGGTTGAGATTAAGAATATTCGCGTAAATCCGGATGGACCGGTAGACAGTGTCCAGGAACAGGAGACCTCAGAACATGAGGAGGAAATGGAGAATCTGCCGGTTACAGAGGACCAGCCACAGGAGAAGAAAACGATCAAACGGAAAAAACATACAGGAGTTACAAACTTCACCGCTATGTATCTGTTTGATATGACAGAACGGAATAAACTGGCAAAAGAGAATGAAGAGCAGAAGCTGGTGACCGGTCTGATCTACATTGATAATTACGATGAGATATTTGATGACCTGGAAGAGGTAAGACATTCTCTGCTGGTTGCTCTCGTCGATCGAAAGATCAATAAATATATGGCAAACGTAGATGCCATTGTACGTTCCTTTGAGAAGGACAAGTACATGTTTGTTATGCCGAAAAAATATCTTCCACAGCTTCAGGAGAATAAGTTTGCGTTGCTGGATGAAGTAAAAGCAATCAATATCGGAAATGATCTTCCATTGACGCTTTCAATCAGTCTGGGCACGGAATATAAGAGCTTTATAGAAGATTTTGAAGCTGCCCGTTCTGCAATGGAACTTGCACTTGGACGAGGTGGTGATCAGGTTGTATTAAAGTCGAATGACAAGATCACTTATTACGGCGGACGTAGTCAGGGCACTGAGAAATCAACTAGAGTAAAAGCCCGTGTTAAGACACTGGCATTCAAGGAATTACTGGAAACAAAAGAAAAAGTTATCATTATGGCGCATAAGAATCCGGATATGGATGCATTTGGATCGGCGATCGGCGTATACCGGATGGTAAATTCCATGAATAAGGAGGCACATATCGTAATCAATGAAGTGTCCTCTGCCATCAGTCCGATCTATGGTAATTTTACTGCCAACAGTATGTATGGGGATGATATGATCATCAACAATGAGCAGGCGATCGAGATGATCAATGCTGATACCATGCTGGTTGTTGTGGATGTCAATAATCCAAGTCTGACGGAATGTGAGGAGCTGATCTCCTATGCAAAGACGGTAGTTGTATTCGACCATCACAGACAGACCAAGGATGTCATTGCCAATGCAACCCTTTCTTATGTAGAACCATTTGCATCATCTGCATGTGAAATGATCGCAGAGATGTTGCAGTACATGGATGAAAAAATTAAGTTGCGTCCGTCCGAGGCGGATGCTATGTATGCCGGGATCCTGATCGATACGGATAATTTCCTGACAAAGACAGGCGTGCGTACCTTTGAAGCGGCCGCATATTTAAGAAGAAGCGGTGCGGATGTTATGCGTGTCCGTAAGATGTTCCGGAGTGATATTGATTCTTACAGACAGAAGGCAGATGGTGTCAGAAATGCCGAGATGGTTCTCGGAATGTTTGCGGTATCTGTATTTGAACCGAAAGAAGGTCCGGAGTCACCGATCGTATTGACAGCGAAGGTGGCAAACGAGATGTTAAATATAGCAGGCGTGCGTGCCTCCTTTGTCATTGCACAGCTTGGAGATGATGTTAAGATATCAGCCCGGTCGATCGATGATGTAAATGTACAGATCATCATGGAACGTATGGGTGGCGGTGGCCATGCGAATATTGCAGCCGCACAGTTTACGAATACAACAAAGGAAGAAGTAAAGGAACAGCTTGTCAATTTACTTGAGGAGATGTATAAGGAAGGAGATATTTAATATGAAGGTTATCTTACTGGAAGATGTAAAGAGTCTCGGAAAAAAAGGAGAGCTGGTAAATGTCAGTGACGGTCATGCCAGAAATTATATCATCCCGAGAAAGCTGGGACTTGAGGCAACACCGAAGAACCTGAATGATTATAAGTTAAAGAAAGCGCATGAAGAAAAGGTTGCAGCAGAGAATCTTGCAGCAGCAAAAGCGCTGGCAGCAGAGCTTGAAAAGGCATCTGTAGCCGTCGGTATCAAGGTAGGAGAAGGCGGAAGGGCATTTGGTTCTGTATCCTCCAAGGAGATCTCAGATGCGATCAAGAGCCAGTTGCATTATGATATTGATAAAAAGAAAATCGTGCTGAAGGATGCGATCAAAGCAATGGGAACATTTACTGTTAAGATCAAGCTGCATCCACAGGTACAGGCAGAGCTAACAGTAAAGGTAGAAGAGGCTGACTAATGGAAGACGCATTTATCAGGAAGAAACAACCATATAACCTGGATGCAGAACAGTCAGTTATCGGTTCTATGATCATGGATCGTGATGCGATCGTAGACGTATCGGATATACTTACGAAGGAAGACTTTTACAGTGCACAGAATGCGATTCTGTATGAGAACATGATCGAGCTGTTCAAGGAAGGAATGGCGGTCGATCTGATCACGCTGAATAACCGGCTCCGGGAGAAGAATATTCCGGAAGATGTGGCGGGTATGAGTTATATTGCAGATATCATAGCCGCAGTGCCAACCTCGGCAAATGCCAAGTATTATGCGAAGATCGTAGCAGATAAAGCGGTGCTTCGCCGTATGATCAAGATGTGTGAGGATGTTGAAAAGGACTGTTATCTGGATACGGATGACGTGGATGGTCTGCTTGAGACAGCAGAGAGTGGGATCTACAAGATCGTACAGCAGAGAAACGGTGCAAATGATTTTGCGTCAATCGATTCAATCGTATTAGATGTTATCGATCAGATCGAGGCTGCATCCAGACAGAACACCAGAGTTACCGGTGTGCCGACCGGATTTATCGATCTGGATAACATGCTGACAGGTCTGCATGGATCGGAACTGATCCTGGTAGCGGCTCGTCCTGCTATGGGTAAAACTGCATTTGTCTTAAATATCGCACATCATGTAGCTGTAAAGAAGCGTATTCCGGTAGCAATATTCAGTTTGGAAATGTCGAAGGAACAGTTGGTAACACGTATGATCGCGCTGGATTCACTTGTTAATTCACAGAAGATCCAGACGGGACAGCTTGTAGATGATGAATGGGATAAGATCATGGAGAGTACAGAGGTTATTGCTGATGCCCCGATCTTTGTTGATGATAATTCTGCGATCACGGTAGCCGACCTGCGTTCCAAATGCAGAAAATTAAAACAGAACAACGACCTGGGGCTTATTATCATCGACTATTTACAGTTGATGAGCACGAACAAGCATGTAGAGTCCAGACAGCAGTTTATTTCTGATACATCGCGAGCATTAAAGGTGCTTGCAAGAGAACTGAATGTTCCGGTTATTACCCTGTCACAGTTGAACCGTGCAGTTGACTCCAGACCGGATCATAAGCCGGTGCTTGCCGATCTGCGTGAATCCGGTGCGATCGAGCAGGATGCCGATGTTGTTATGTTCATCTATCGTGATGATTATTACAATCCGGATACCGAGAAAAAAGGTATCGCTGAGATCATCATCGCAAAACAAAGAAAAGGTGCGACAGGTTCCGTTGATCTTGTATGGATGCAGGATTACACGAAGTTTGCAAATAAAGAGCACCCGCAGATGTAACGGATCAGAAAAAAGATATTAATACGGAATGTATAAATATAAATCGAGAAAGAAAGTCCGAATAAATCGGAAGATCAGAGGAGAAAATTAAAATGGTAGTAGAACCAAGAGTAAAGGATTATATCTGTACCACCGCTCATCCGGTTGGTTGTGCAGAAAATGTAAAGAATCAGATTAAGTATGTAAAGGCACAGCCAAAGGTTGAGGGACCAAAGAAGGTACTTGTGATCGGAGCATCGACCGGATATGGACTCGCTTCCAGAATCGCAGTTGCATTTGGCTATGATGCAGATACACTTGGTGTTATGTTCGAGAAGGAATCCAATGGAAGAAGAACAGCGACTGCAGGCTTCTATAATACAAGAGCATTTGAAGAAGAAGCAAAGAAGGCTGGTCTGTATGCAAAATCCATCAACGGAGATGCATTCTCACTGGAGATCAAACAGCAGGTAATTGATACGATCAAGGCAGATCTTGGAACTGTCGATATGGTAATTTACAGCCTTGCAGCACCAAGACGTGTAACACCGGATGGACATAAGTATTCTTCTGTACTTAAGACTGTAGGTGAGGAGTATTCCAATAAGACTTTAGTTCTGAAGGACAATACAGTAACAATGGCACATATCCCGGCAGCAACCGAGGAAGAGATCGAGAATACCATCAAGGTTATGGGTGGTGAGGACTGGATCGACTGGATGCAGGCATTATCAGATGCAGGTGTTCTGGCAGAGCATGTGACAACTGTTGCATATTCTTATATCGGACCAAAGATCACATTCCCAATCTATGCGGAAGGTTCGATCGGTATGGCAAAGAAGGATCTGTACAGATCAAGTGATATCATCAATGAGAAGTTTGCAAATGTTACATCTTATATTGCAATCAACAAGGCACTTGTAACACAGTCCAGTGCAGCAATTCCTGTTGTTCCGTTATACATCACGCTGTTATATAAGCAGATGAAGGCAAAGGGAGTTCATGAGGGCTGTATCGAGCAGATGGCAAGACTTTTCCTTGATAAGATGGCTGGAGAAGCAGAGACAGACGAGAATGGATTTATTCGTATGGATGACTGGGAAATGGCAGATGACATTCAGGAAGCAGTTGCAAAGAATTGGGATGCGGTTACCAGCGAAAATGTAAAAGAACTTGCAGATATCGATGGATACTGGGATGAGTTCTACAATATGTTCGGATTTAAGATCGATGGTGTAGATTACAGTGCAGATGTAGATATCATGTAAGGAAACAATTATGACAACAGACGGGTTCATCGGAAGGTGGATCCGTTTTTTACTTTATTTACAAAATATGTTCTATAAAGTTAAAAGCGTTCCGGTCAGGTGTGAAAATCACAAGGGTTTGGGCAAGGGTTTGGTTTTTATGTCTGAAAGGTTTGCTATACAAAAACAGGAATAAATAATATAATCTATAAGCGTCAGGGTTATGGGGGTATGTATGAAACAAATGAATAACGAGATAATTTATCCACGATCGGAAGAAGAAGTGTTGCTGATATTAGCGACAGCAAAAAAAGAAGGCCATCTGTTAGAGATTATTTTTGATGAGTTTGTGAAGAAACCATTTTCCATGCCGGTGCTTTGGGGGTGCCGGGCATATTTCTACGGGCTGAAAAAAGAAGAGCTGTCCGCACATCCGGTTCTGTTTACTCATCTTGCATTGCTATCTGCTATGGATGGGGACTTGAGTCAGGCAAAAACATATGTACAGTTTATGGGGAAGACACCGCGGCTGGTGAAAATGGATACATATGATATGATGGACATTTGTCGTATCAAAACAGAACTTGTCATGCCATATATAAGTGATGCAATGTTTTTTCGGATCGTAAGCTTTCTAATTGAAGAAAATCTGGTGCCCGTGATGGGTCTTACGCTTTCAGCATGCAGACCAAGTATACTGAATGGTTTTCGCGACTTTACAAGATATGGCAAATATCTGAAAAAAAGCAAGGACGAGATAACAGAAGCCGCATGCCGATTATATGGTGGAAGTGTTGGACAGAAAGTGTATGAGATCATGCTGGCAGAGTGGTATTATCAGAACAATAATTGTTTTGAGGCACTGATTCTTGTGACCGGAACGATTCCGTTGATCGAGCAGGAGAAGGATATGTGTTGTCTGTTTGTGGCACTTGCACTTCAGATGAAGATCCTTTTGGTAAATGGACAGACAAAAGCTGCACGTCCTTTGGTGGAAAAGATTCGGAAACGGATACAGATTACGGGGTGGGATGAATTAACTTCAAGTCTGAATGCGATCGAATGTCTTGGTGCCTGTTATGATGGGCGACTACAGGATGTAGAGCGTTGGTTAGATGATATAGCACCGGATGAGAATAAGGGCATCTTCATGATGGATATGTATGCATGGATGGTTAAGGTGCGATGTTATATACAGACAGGCAAATATATGGCTGCCTATGTATTGACACACCAGCTTATTGCATTGTTGATTCCGGGCAGACGTTATATGGATTTGTGTGAATGCTATATGTTGTCAGCTATCATATATTATAAGATGAAGAATATGGAAGGCATGTGTGAGGAGCTTTCCAAGGCCATTGTGCTTGCAAAAAGGTGCGGTTATATCAGACTGCTTGCGGACACAGGCAATTGTATGGTACAAATGCTGGTAATTTATCAGAAAGAATATGAAGAAGATTCCTTCATAAGTGAGATTAAGGAACTTGCATATTCGGTCGGTACTTATTTCCCTGATTATTTAAAATCTCCATATGAATATTATGAACCTCTGACTCAGATGGAAGAAAAAGTCTTTCGTTTGATGGCACAGGGCTTAAGTAATGATGATATTGCACGACAACTGGGCAAAAAGACGGGAACTGTGAAGTTCCATAGCTGTAATATCTTTCGTAAGCTGCAGGTTCCGACGCGTCAGGAGGCAGTCGAACGCGGTCGGGAGATTGGTCTGTTATAAAACAGACGCTTTAATATATAAGAGCATTTGGCTCTTTTATATAGAAAAATAAAAAGGAGGAAATAAGATTGAAACAGAAAATTAAATTTGTGAAGCGTTTCATGTCAGTGGTAGTGGCTGCAGTTATGGTGTTTGCAACGGTTGCAGGTATCGGTAACTTTTTTCCGAATATAAAGTCGGAAGCGGCGACACGTCAGACGCTGTATATCTGTGATATTAAATCCGGTGGATTTAGTGCCAATTATGCAGGATATACAAGACTGTCTAGTGATGGAAATGCGGGAAATGTAAACAGGGGATGTGGTAAAGGTTCAGATGAATACATCTGGGTAAAGACGACCACAGATCCGGCACAGGCATATACAAGGATATGGTCTGTATGGCAGAATAATTCAGGTACTTCAAGCAGTCTTGACGGATATAGCGTTGAGAGAAAGACGGGTGACCTGAATGATGGTGTAGGTTCAAAATCCGGTTATATCTACATCTATGCAACAAAGGACAGGAATGCTGGAGATCCAATCTCATCACTTGGTATCTGGAATGACACTGATAAAAAGCTGCAGTATGCCGGAGGAAATTCAGGAAGCAGTCTTAAAAGCCAGAATGCAGAGAGGGTCGAGAATGTTGACAGCAACTGGAACAAGATTGATGGAGATCTCAATAAAAATGCCGGAGGTGCATATATTTATCTTTATTGTAAGAGAGCACCTTATGTGATTCCAAATGATATAAGGATTACTTTTGATGGTGAATATCATAGAGGATATGTAGAGTCAAAGACATCCGGTGTATCAATCTCATATGATAATACCGGTATGTATCAGGTAGGAAGTAATACTACAAAATATGCGGTGTCAAAATCCGGTATGGAGACAGCGTATGGTACATTTACAAATACGATCACTGATCCATATGGCTATGACAAATACACGAAGCTGGAGGATGGACTCTGGCTTGGAGTAAAGAACACAGCTGAAACAGCAACAAAAGATGACTATTCTTATTCGGAGACAGATGGACTTACGATCAAGTCTGATAAGCAGATGATCCTGTTCGGAACAAAATCCGGTAAGGTTATGAAGGGTCAGATCAAGGCAGCAGGGGATATTGATGTGAATCTTGCGATCCGTAGTCTGACGATCACACGGAATACTCAGGGGGCAGCGATCACAGTAAATCCGGCAGAGGGTAAGACCGTGACGATCACTGCTTACGGAACAAACAATCTGACATCATCGGGAGCTTATGCAGCGATCCAGAAGAATGGAAGCGGTAAGCTGGTACTGACTTCTACGACGAAAGGTACTATAAATGCAACTGCCGGTAACAATGCGACATATGGAGCAGCCGGTATCGGTTCTCAGTACAATATGCCGGTTGATGGCATCCGGATCTCAGAAAATGCAGACGTAACAGCAATTGGTGCAAACGGAGCAGCCGGTATCGGTTCCGGCGCAAATGGTGATGCTGCCAATATCGAGATTGCAGGCGGAATCGTAAATGCAACAGCGGGAAGTGGAACGATCGGTTCTAAAAATATTGGCGGAGCCGGTATTGGTTCCGGTGCTTACATAAATGATGAAGCAAAGCTTGCTTCCGGTATTACCATTTCAGGAGGAACTGTAATAGCGACCGGTGGAGACGGCATCGGTTCCGGATCTGATGTAGAAGCAACAGAGATTAAGGTAACAGGCGGTGTTGTAAAAAAAGCAACAGGCGGCACAGATGCAGCTGGTGTTGGCTCGGGAGCAAATGCAAAGGTATCGTATATTATGATATCAGGTGGAACTGTAACAGCAGTTGGTGGAGCAAATGGAGCAGGTATCGGTTCCGGTCTGGCAGGTGCAGCCTCCGATATTTACATTTCAGGAAATGTAGCTGTAACGGTAACAGCAGGAACAGACGGAGCCGGTATCGGTTCCGGTAAGAATGCATCCGTTGATAATATCAATATTTATTTAGAGTATGCAGGAAATCTGACTGTCGATGGTACAGAAAACGGAGCCGGTATTGGTTCCGGAGCAACAGATACTGTATCAGAGGCAACAAATATTAATATTTCAAATACAGGTTTTATTAGTATCAGAGCAAGAGGAAATGGAGCCGGTATCGGAGCCGGTCTGAATTCAGAGACAAGGGATATTAATATTATCGGCGAGGTCGTTGAGACAAAAGGAAAGCTTATAGTTATTGCTGCAAATGGTCCGGCGATCGGTGCTTATGCAGGAGATGTTAAGAACGTAAATGTCTTAACAGATGCAACAGTCAACCTCAGTGCTGAAAATGGTATTGCAGTAGGAGCACTGAATGGCTCATCTGCTTCTGATATTACAATTATCGGTGATAATATCTGTGGAGCAAAGGCAGAGGATGTTCCTGTTCTGGGAACTGTTTCTAACTCTGTTCTGTTCGTAGGAAAGACATATGAGGTTTATGGAACAGCAACCATTCGCAAGAGTACACATATTAAAGCAGGAACAACATTAGAATTACCGTCATCATCCAAGCTGATCATTCCTAAGGACGTTGAACTTGTAGTTGATCCACAGCATGATAATGTACTTCCGGGTGCGCTTGTCTGGGCAGCTGACAGTGATGCACAGTTGATCATCAATGGTACTTTAACAGTTAAGGGAACAATGGCGATGGATTCCGAATATGGTATCATTGTATTGAACGGTTCTCTTAATCTGGAAGAAAATGCTAATATTTACGGTAAGTTCTTTATGAATGGTAAATATACCGGAAATGGTGTTATCACAAAGGGAAAGAATCAGACTCCGGAGGAAGGGGAGATTGCAGTATACCTTGAACTGGATATTGATGATGGTGTAACCTACAATGCAAAGGGAAATCTTGCAGAGAACCAGTTGATCATCGATGAGTCCAGCCTGGAGGATACTACTACCGGTACATATGCAATTAATAACATTGTTGCACATGACGGTTTCCAGATCACAGATATCCTGTTGGATGGCAAGTCCATTATAAATGACAGCAGTTATGTTACAAAGAATCAGGAAACAGGAGAGTACAATGTAGTATTATCGGTATCTGAATATCGTGGTGAGACGATAAAATTTGCAGTAAAAGCAAAATCGACCGTAGAATCGATCAGCATCGAACGTTTCCCAAATAAGACAGCATTTGCCAAAGGGGCAGAGTTTGATCTGAATGGTCTGAAGGTAGTAAAGACTTATAAGAATAAGAAGACTGCACCGGTTGATATTGATAAGGAGTTGAAGGTTACAGGCTATGATATGAACAGCGTTTCTGCACAGACGGTAACACTTCAGTATATTGCAGATGACAGATACAGTGATGATATTACAGCATCTTATGAAATAACTGTATTTGATTTTGCAGGCTTAAATAAGGGAAAGACCACACTTACTGCGGGCGGCGAATCATTTGTTGCTACAGATGTAGATAATGCGGAGCATGTTGTTAAGTTTGCATTAGGTAAGAATGTCGGTGATATCTCAGCACTGAAGGATAAGATCCGTCTTCAGGTACAGGGATTTACCAATTCAGTTGGTCAGATTGATTTTGTATCAAGTGAAGTAGTCGGACAGAATGCGGTTGAGGCAACATATGTAGCAGATATATATGTAGATAAAGCGAAAACAGTAGTGATCCAGTATACAATAGTGATCACACAGCCAACCTTATACTATGATCTTGCAGAGGCAGCAGTAGCAGTAAATGGCGAATATACCTATGATGGAACGCAGCAGACACCGGATAAGGAAAATATCGAAGTTACAATCGATGGCGCAGTTGTTCCGGATGATCAGTATACGGTAGAGTATGGTGAGAATGTGAATGCCGGTACCGGTAGACTTACGATCAAGGGTGATGGTATTCATACTACAAACAGTAAGGAAGCAACATTTACAATTGCAAAAGCGAAGCTTACGGATATCGATGCACTTGTAAGATCAAATGAATTTACAGTTCAGAATGATGTAAAGCATGAGCTTCAGATAGAATTTGGCGAGATCGAGGGCCTTGCAGCAGATGAATATACTGTATCTTATAAGAAGATATCCGATCAGTCAAATATCGTGGCAAATGTATCAAACGGAGTTATCACGACTGCTTATGATACATCCTATTCAAAGGCAGGAACAGCAGAAATCGCTGTTAATGTAACAATTAAGGATAGTGCAGTAAACTACTATGCAGATTCTGAATTATCACATTCCATAAATGTTACATTAACAAAGTATGTAAAGGGAACCAGTATTACGATTACTTCCGATTCTGATGATTTTGCGTGGGATGCATCAGCCGGTGAATATAAGGTGACGCTTTATAAGGGCGAGAAGATCTGGATTGATGCCAAACTTAACGATGGATCAACAGATGTTATTGATTATAAGGTCGCAGAAGGCGGCGAAGAGATAGCTGCTTGTGATGGAATTACCATTTCTGCGTTAGGCAAGGGATCGACCATTATCACTGCAAGTACAGGTAAGGGTTCTACAACAAAGAGGATTGCGGTAACGGTTCTTCCAACTACCAGACTTGAATTAACCGGTACGGAGACTTATGAGAAGGTATTTGGCGATGGCGCATTTACACTGGATGTGGCTTTAAAGGATACAGCGCTTGAATCCAAGCTCTCTGCATTACGGTATGTTTCGGCTGATCCGGAGGTTGCTGCTGTAGATGAGACCGGTAAAGTTACTATAATGGGATGCGGTGAGACTACAATTACAGTAACATCTTATACAGAAGAAAGAGCATATACATCTGACGAATATGTAGTAATAATCAAGGTTAAGGCACCACATACGAAACATATCAAAGATAATGGAACAAGAGTTGAGCCAACCTGTGAGAAAAATGGTTCTATCACATATAGATGTACCGAGTGTAATGAGGTTATAGATACAGAAGAATTGAAGGCAACCGGACATACATGGGATAAAGGAAAGGTTACAACACAGCCAACTACAAAGACAGAGGGTGTAAAGACATATACCTGCAGTGTCTGCAAAAAGACAAGAACAGAGCCAATCGCAAAGCTTCAGGAGCCAACACCGGTGAAGCCAACACCGGAAAAACCAATAGTAAAACCGATCAAGAAGGGGGATGTGGTTTCTGATGACAGTAAAGCTGCAAAGGTTCAGGTTATAAGCACATCCAAGAAAACAGTTGCATATAAAGCACCTGTAAATAAAAAGGCTAAGACTGTCAGCATTCCGGCAACCGTGAAGATCAGAGGTAAGAAATACAAAGTAACACAGATCGCAGAGGGTGCTTTCAAGAATAATAAGAAGGTAACAAAGGTTACAATCGGAAGCAATGTTAGTAAGATTTCCAAGAATGCTTTCAATGGAGCAATAAAACTTAAAACCGTTACTATGGGACAGAACGTAACGGAGATCGGAGCATATGCATTTAAGGGCTGCAAAGTTCTTACCGGTATTACGCTTCCGGCGAAGACAACGAAGATCGGAGATCAGGCATTTAGCGGATGTAAGAAGCTGAAGACAATTACAATTAAGTCTTCAAAGATAACCTCAAAGAAGCTTTCTAAAAATGCGTTTAAGGGTATAACCAAGGTTACAACGATCAAGGTACCTAAGAAGAAGGTTTCCTCTTATCAGAAGCTGTTTAAGAGCAAAGGCTTATCTTCCAAGGTCAAGGTAACAAAATAACAAAATAACAGTAAAAGCAAAGGACGCCGTTTGTGGTAGGAATATTACAGACGGCGTTTTCGTTTTATCTGGACAGTATGAGTCAAGGTGAAAAAAATTTTTAAAAAATTTGAAAACTTTAAAACCTTTTTCCATTTGCCCCTGTCTTATATAGTAGAAGGCAGGAAAATAAAATATTTCTCTTGCATCTGTAAATATTTATTGTAATATAAAAATATCACAAAAATGAAAAGGAGAAGAAGAATGATGAAAAACAAGAGCTTATGGAAAGGGTTAATTGTAATGCTGGCAGCAGCATTCGTTATGCTGGCAGTACCGGTGCAGAAGGTGTCTGCAGCAGGAACAACAGAGGGACCAAAACTGAAATGGGGCAGTTCGTATAGTGGCAGTACAGAGACCAGTAAATGTTATAAATATGCATTTTCTTTGAAACAATCCGGAAATGTCACCTTTGTATTTCAGGTATCGGATGCTGGATATGCATTTACCAGTATGGGTAAAATAACAGTTTTGGACGAAACAGGAAAAGAAGTATACAAGATTTATAATGTGGGAGATTGTAGTTTATCGCTGGATTTGCTGGCAGGTAATTATACATTAAGAATAGGCATGGAAGGTGGTATGGATGGTTGTAATTTTACATTTACACCATCATTTAAGCCATCTAAGGAAACGAAGTCCGAGCATGCAATGGCAAAGAATAATGAGATGGGAACAGCAACCTCTTATAAGATTGGTAAATCTGTAAAAGGACAGTTAGCGTTGAATGATGATATAGATATTTATAAGATGAGAGTAACAAAAAGTCAGTATCTGAATCTGACGGTATCTAGTAAGCTCCGTGAACTGAACATTAATTTGGTAAACACAAGTGGCAGTCGGAATGTTAGTATATCAGATATTGAAGCGGGACTTCATAAATACAGAGTATTTTTACCAAAGGGTACATATTATGTCAAGTTCAGAGGTGGTGTAAATTATGCAACGGACTATCATTATACAGGTAAGTATTCCTTTAGAACTTCTGTAACTGCAATACCAAAGCCAACTATTACTAAAACAAAACCGGATAATAAGTATAAGACGATGTATATACGGTGTAAGAAAAATTCATTGGCAGATGGCTATCAGTTCCAGATTGCAAGAGACAAAAAGTTTAAAAAGGGCAAAAAGACAAAGCAGGATGAATATACAGGAATGTATATGGTTGATTTGAAAAAAGGAACATATTATGTTCGTGTTCGTTCTTATGTGAAGATTGATAATTATGGTAGTACTCCGGATGAATATTATTATTCTTCTTGGAGTAAGGTTAAGACTGTTAAGATTAAATAATAATAAATACAACCCTACATAAATAAGTACAAAAACTGACATATGGATCATCATATTTTCGGAAGAAAAGATACCTGATCCTCATGTCAGTTTTTTGTTGCCTTTATTTTCTTCATCTTGCTATCTCCTGTGAACTACGTTACAATGAAATCTGGAGAGATTGTACTAAATATGCATAAGAAAGGCTATTCTTTGGATCAGATTGTCGAGATAACAAATCTGGATGTTAGTACAGTAAAGGCTATAATAGGCTAAACAGAGAAAACGGATCTGACATATTTCTATTAAAAGTATACAAAAATGAAAAAACAGGCGTGTGGGAGGCTACAAATGATTTGCAAAACATGTGGGAATGATCTGCAGGGAAATGAATATAACTGTCCGTTCTGTGGGGCGGCAGTTGATTATACAGAGGCGGTGGAGCAGGCAAAAGCCGGAAGGGAAGAAGGCTTTTCCTATCTGTATGAGATGACATATCGGAATAAGCTGTATATTGCGATGAAATACATGAAGAATGAGGATGAAGCGATGGATGTTCTGCATGATTCCTATGTGAAAGCATTTGAACGGCTTTCCGGTCTTCAGGATGCAAATTCATTTCCGGGATGGCTCAGTACCATCGTTGCAAATACCGCAAGGAATGCATTGAGAGATCGCCATACAGTGAATTTTTCGGATATGCAGAGAGAAGATCAGGATGGAGAGACATTTGAATATTCGATCGCAGATGAGAACATGACAGCCCAGCCTGAGATGGCGTGTACAACGAAAGAAACGCAGGAAATGGTACAGGAGCTGATCGGATCATTGTCTGATGAACAGAGAATGTGTGTGCTGATGTTTCACATTGAAGGATACAGTATAAAAGATATTGCGACAGTTCTTGGATGTTCAGAGAATACAGTAAAGTCCAGATTGAATTATGGACGTAAGAATATCAAGGCAAAGGCAGAGGAGCTTCAGAAGAAGGGCTACAAGCTTTACAGCTACACACCGATGTGTCTTCTTGTATATCTGCTTATGGCAGAACGTGGAAATATGATCGTTACGCATGTATTTGAGCAGATGGCAGGCATTGGTGGAAATGTTGCAGCCGGCATCATTCATGGTGGTGCTATGCAGATGGCAGGCAATGTTA
>ERZ779982.596-NODE-596-length-17391-cov-3.134172_pt1 | contig 17391 bp, 15 predicted proteins | sample MGYA00511936_ERZ779982 | MGnify/ENA primary metagenome ERZ779982 (study PRJEB29588, sample SAMEA2146682) | human gut metagenome | biome: human gut; feature: human-associated habitat; material: faeces | place: Denmark | collected 2008/2010 ... | reverse complement strand
ATTCAATGGCATTAGTCAGTGCCTTATGCTCGATTTCCTGTCCTTCCGGAATCCCCAGCGTATTAAACATATTGATCAGACGTTCAGATCCGAACAATCTCATCAGGTCATCTTCCAGTGAAATATAAAATTTGGATTCTCCGGGATCGCCCTGACGACCGGAACGTCCACGGAGCTGATTATCGATTCGTCTGGACTCATGACGTTCTGTACCAATGATACGAAGTCCGCCAAGTTCAGCAACGCCCTCGCCAAGCTTAATATCCGTACCACGACCAGCCATGTTCGTTGCGATCGTAACTGCATTCTTCTGACCTGCTTCTGCAACGATCTCTGCCTCAAGCTCATGGAACTTTGCATTTAATACCTTATGTGGAATTTTTTTCTTGCTGAGCATGTGGCTGAGTTCCTCAGATGCATCAATATTGATCGTACCAACCAGAACAGGCTGTCCTTTTCTGTAACTCTCATTGATCTGCTCAACAATAGCGTTTAATTTCTCTTTCTTTGTCTTAAAGATAGAATCCGGGTGGTCAATTCTCTGTACCGGAAGGTTGGTTGGGATCTCTACAACATCCATACCATAGATCTCTCTGAATTCTTCTTCCTCTGTACTTGCTGTACCTGTCATACCTGCTTTCTTCTCAAACATATTAAAGAAGTTCTGGAATGTGATCGTAGCAAGTGTCTTGGACTCTCTCTTAACCTTTACATTTTCCTTTGCTTCGATCGCCTGATGCAATCCGTCTGAGAAACGACGGCCCGGCATGATACGTCCTGTAAATTCATCAACGATCAGAACCTCGTCATCCTTTACAACATAATCACGGTCACGGAACATCAGGTTATGTGCACGAAGTGCAAGAATTATGTTATGCTGGATCTCGATATTCTCAGGATCGGACAGGTTCTCGATATGGAAGAACTGCTCTACTTCCTTCACACCGTTTGCTGTCAGCATAACGTATTTGTCTTTTTCATTTACAAGGAAATCTCCGTCTTCCTCAATTGCTGTATTCATCAGCATATCCATCTTGGAGATCTCGCCATCACCTTCACCACGCTTCATACGTCTTGCAAGGTAATCGCACATCTTATAAAGCTCTGTCGATTTGCCGCTCTGTCCTGAAATGATCAGAGGTGTTCTCGCCTCATCGATCAATACAGAGTCGACCTCGTCGATTACACAATAATGAAGTCCTCTTAACACAAGCTTTTCTTTATAGATAACCATGTTATCTCTTAAGTAATCGAAACCGAGTTCGTTATTTGTTACATAAGTAATGTCACATGCATATGCGTCACGTCTTTCATCATTTGTAGATGAATTCAAAATAATACCAACTGTAAGTCCAAGGAACTCATGAACCTTACCCATCCATTCAGCATCACGCTTTGCCAGATAATCGTTGACTGTTACGACCTGAACACCTTTGCCTTCCAGTGCGTTTAAGTATACAGGAAGTGTAGATACAAGGGTCTTACCTTCACCGGTTCTCATCTCGGCGATACGTCCCTGATGTAATACAACACCACCGATCAACTGTACTCTATAATGCTTGATGCCAAGCACTCTGTATGCAGCCTCTCTTACAACTGCAAATGCTTCTACCAGCAGATCATCAAGCGTTTCCCCATTTGCAAGTCTCTCTTTGAATTCTGCTGTCTTTGCTCTTAATTCCTCATCGGACAATGCCTGCATGTCAGAATCAAGTGCTTCTATCTTGTCCACAATAGGAGCGATCTTCTTCAGTTCTTTCTCACTATGTGTGCCAAATACTTTTTCAAATAATCCCATTCTATTATTCTCCTAACTGTTTTCTTGGTTTCATATCCAAATCTTATTACTCAGGGTACATAATACCATCATATGAAATTTATATCAAGAATGAATCTGAAAAGCTTTGGTAAAGCATTTATGAAATGATGATGAATAATCAACATTCATTCTTTAAATCTGACCACAAAAAAAGAGCCGCCAGCGTTAATTGTCTGGCGACCCTTCTTTTTATCCGAAAATCTCAGGCAGACATTCTTCAGACTATAGCTTCTGAAAATATCTGTCCCTGTGCAACAGGTACGAGATTAAAATTCTGGTTCGATCAATCCGTATGTATTACCCTTTCTCTTGTAGACAACATTTACTTCTTCTGTCTCTGCATTTCTAAATACATAGAAGTTATGTCCAAGCAGATCCATCTGGATGCATGCATCGTCCGGATACATAGGCTTTACTGCAAATCTCTTGCTTCTAACGATCTTAATCTCGTCATCTTCATCTGTTTCTTCTTCTACAAATGAATTCTGGAGATATGCTGCATTCTGCTCCTTGTCGATCAATTTCTTCTTATGCTTGTTCACCTGTCTCTCGATTACTTCTAGCACAAGATCGATCGATACATACATATCATCACTTACCTGTTCTGCACGAATGATATGTCCTTTCATAGGGATCGTAACTTCTATCTTCTGTCTGTCTTTCTCTACACTAAATGTAACCTGTGCAACAGCATCTTCTGCGAAATATTTCTCAAGCTTGGACAGCTTGTCATATACTGCATTCTTTAAACCTTCAGTAACATCGATGTTTTTTCCACTAATTATGTAATTCATGTTGCCCAACTCCTTCTTTTTCGGGTGTCCCCGAATTGATAGTCTTATTATAACATAAACCACCATTTTTTCAAGTCATTTTAAACAAAAGGAAACCGTTTGTTTTTCATTTTTTAGTCAAATTAACAATTAATTTATATAATTTATGAAAACTACACAAATGCATATGTATCTTTTTTCTATCTCCCATATTTTCTTAATTTACAGTCTTGTATTCATCGAATGCAAAAAAAGAAAGCCGATACATACCGGGAGAAACAAGAACCTGTTCACTCACCATGTACCGACTTTTCTTCTATTCTGTTTATCCTTTATTGTCCAAGCAGTCTGACTGCCTTGATCGGAGTTCTGTAATTATATACAGATGTCTTGATTCCTGTTGCTTCTGTACTTGCATGTACGATCATGCCGCCACCTGTATAGATTCCAACATGTCCGATATCTCCGTCTGTTCCGTAGAATAACAGATCACCCGGTTCCAGCTCTGAAAGACTTACTTCTGTTCCGTAATAAGACTGAGCAGTTGCGGAATGTGGAAGTGAAATTCCAAAGTGTGCATATACGGATAATGTAAATCCTGAACAGTCAGCACCATTTGTAAGGCTTGTACCGCCATATACATAAGGATTACCAACAAACTGTAATGCATAATTTGCAAGGTCTACACCAGTTGAACCGCTGGATGGCACCGGATCCTCAGAAGGTGCTTCTGTAGGAGCCTCAGTTGGTGCTTCCGTAGGGGCTTCTGTTGGTGTCTCAGTTGGTGCTTCTGTAGGAGTCTCAGTCGAAGCTTCCGTAGGGGTTTCTGTTGCCTGCTGCTCTTCCTCCTGCTGCTTCTGCTGTTCTTCCTGTTGTCTTCTCAATTCTTCCTCTTCTGCTGCTCTTGCAGCTTCAGCCTCTTCTACCGAGATAGCCTTTACTGTATTATATGAAATTTCAACATAATCCGAACTTACATAACCGGCAGTCTCATCATCAACCTTTACTTCTGTCCAGCCATCTGCCTGACCGATTACTGAATATGATTCTCCACCAGGGATCATTGTAAGACATTCACTGTCTGCATCTGCCTCGGCACGTACATTCAAGGTTTCTGTTGTAACAGTTGCCAACTTGCTGCAATGTTCTTCTGCATAAGCACCTGCCTCGTCACCATATACAAGGAAATCGTTCTTTATGTATCCTTCACAGCTACCGGATGCAACCTTTGTCCATGTATCACCTTTTTCCTTTACAAGGGCAATACCATTTGCTCCAAGTGTTCCGACCAGTTCACCGTCTGCACTTGCTGTAGCACGGATATTAACCTCATCCGTTACAGTTGTAAGACACTTTCCTTCAAACTGTGGATACTTACAGGTTTTCTCTGCCGCTCCCGTTTCTGTTTCCTCTGTCGCAGCTTCTGTTGTTTTTTCTTCTTTCTTGGTACTCTTTTTTGATGTCTTCTTTGTCTCAGTCTTTGCTGTTTCTGTCTTAACTGTTTCAGAAGAAGCATCCGTCGGTGTACTTCCATCTCCGGCTGAAGCCGTTTCAAGCTGAACAGATTCTACATATCTGTCAAGCGCTGATGAGAGTCCGATCGTTGAATCATCATATATGTTATTTGCTTTGATCACGCCAAATGCCGTTGTAGCTGCCAGACTGACTGTTACTACCGCAACGGATATCTTTCTGGTTCCTTTGGACATCTTATTACCTCCCTGACATGGAAATGCCATGTCATCAAACATTTGTTACGAAATTGTTACATTTCTGGTTCATTATAACAACAATTCAAATGCTTGTCAACATGGCATTCCCGTGTTTTTGCTTGTTTTTCAGTGTTTTTTAAAAATTAAGATTTATTACATTTGTTACAAACTTAAGAAACAACTACTCCATCTTTGGCTTTTACTGTAACGATGGCACCTGTTTTTAATATCTGGGTCGCATTCTTTGCTCCGATGATAACCGGAACATCACGGCTGAGGCCTACGATCGCAGCATGTGAATTTTTCCCATCCTTTTCACACACGATCGCAGATGCAGTCTTTAACTGTTCCATGATATTATTGCTGGTCTCTTTCATTACAATAATATCTCCCGGATTGTAATTTTTCTGAAGATCTTCTTCTGTTTCTGCTACACATAAAGGAGCACATACCGACTTCTCGTTTACAGAAGTACCTTTTACAAGGATATGTCCAACAACATGTACCTTGATCAGGTTGGTTGTTCCGGCAACACCAAGTGGAACGCCGGCAGTGATAACAACGATCTCTCCATCCTTGATGTAATGATTTCTCTTCGCAGCTTCTACAGAATGCTCAAACAGATCATCCGTATTATTCTCCTCTGCAATCAGAAGCGGCTGAACACCCCATGACAGATTTAACTGACGACATACCTTTTCAACCGGTGAACATCCGATGATCGGACATTTCGGTCTGTATTTAGAAATCATGCGGGCTGTTTTTCCTGATTTTGTTACGGTTACGATCGCTGCTGCGCCAAGATCGATTGCTGTTGTACAGGTTGCATGGGAGATTGCGCTGGTGATATCCGGATTCTGGATATTTCCTCTCTCATAAAAACGTTTTGTATAATCAATATCTTCTTCTGCACGTTCTGCAATCTTAATCATGGTATGGAGTGCTTCTACCGGATACTTGCCTGCGGCTGTCTCACCAGAAAGCATGATCGCGCTGGTTCCATCATAGATTGCATTTGCAACGTCTGTTGCCTCTGCTCTTGTCGGTCTTGGGTTCTTGATCATGGAATCAAGCATCTGGGTTGCTGTTACAACCTGCTTGTCTGCATTGTAAACCTTCTTGATGATCATTTTCTGGATTACAGGAACATCCTCTAACGGAATCTCTACACCCATATCGCCACGTGCTACCATGATACCATCTGATACACGGATGATCTCGTCGATATTTTCCACGCCCTGCATATTCTCGATCTTGGAAATAATATTTATATTATCACAGCCATGCTCATCTAAAATCTTACGGATCTCCAATACATCATCTGCCGTTCTTACAAAGGACGCTGCAATAAAATCAAAGTCATTCTCAATACCAAATATGATATCTGCACGATCCTGCTCACTGATGTATGGCATGGACAGATTTACGCGTGGTACATTTACGCCCTTGTGATTGGATACCGGACCGCCATTTACTACACGACAGACGATCTTATTCTCGGATACCTGCTCTACCGTCATCTCGATCAGACCGTCATCGATCAGTATCGTATTTCCCGGTTTTACATCATTTACAAGATTCTTATATGTGATTGAAACCATCTTCTCATCACCTTCAACCTCATCGGTTGTAAGTGTAAATGTCTGCCCCGGCTTCAGTTCAATCTTTCCATTTTTGAAATCTTTTACACGGATCTCCGGTCCCTTTGTATCCAGCAGTGTTGCAACCGGAAGGTTCAGCTCTGTTCTGAACTTCATGATACGTTCCATGTTCCGTTTATGCTGTGCATGATCTCCATGTGAAAAGTTGAATCGGGCAACATTCATTCCCTCGATCATAAGCTTTCTCAAAATATCATCATCATCTGTTGATGGTCCTAATGTACATATAATTTTAGTTTTACGCATAACGCCTCCTAATTTGTTGTTTTTATACTAAGAAACTATTATCAGTCTCCATAATACTCTTCATCCGGCACATGATCTTCCTGTTCTCCCGCTTTTGTTTCCGGCTTCTCCGGTATCCGTAGGATCTCATCTGCATATAATTTGACTGCTGTGATCAGATAGACAAATGTTATGATCACACACAGAATATACAAAAATACAAATTGTCCCTTTAATACAAATCCTGCGATCAGGATCGCCGCTATAAACCACGGGGTTCTGATAAGTGTGGACGCCTTTACGATATCCGAAAAGCCGATCTCATCACTGATACCAAATACATGCTTGAGTGCATTTATGATAAATCCCCATATCAGGGTTCCAACATAATAGACAAATATCAGCAATACCGCCAGCACAAGTGTAATCCCGATCAATAACGGAGTATCATATTTTCTTGTCAGATTTAATAATGTATCCTTATCATATACATCCCGCTTCTCGATCGAACGCAGGTGCGAATAAACACTGCTCCAACTGATCCTGGTCGGTGAATCATCGCTGTACAGCAGAATCTCCTGATTGCTGACCACTACCATCGTCTTATAATGTCCAACCTCAAGAAGTTCATCGATCTCATCTGATTCCGTATCGTAATCCGTAGAATCGATTCTGATATATGCTTCTCCCGGACGTTTTAATTCATACTGCTTCTTACAATAAAATCCGTCTTCACTTACACTGAAATATGCAATTCTGTCATCGATCGCATCTGCCAGGCGGTTATATCCGATCCTCTTGCTGACCGGCATATAAAATACTAACGTCGGAAGAATCACGCATACAAGGATCACCAACAAATGGATGGAAAACCATGTTGCACTTTTTCCTGTCTTAATATATTCTGCCGGGTGGACCAGTCCTTTAAACATACCGCCTAATGCCCCAAAAAATCTTGTTTTTTTCTCCATATGATGTTCCTTTCATTTTTATTACCGTGTTGATTATAACACGTCATCGACTGACTTGGCACTACAAAAATGCTTTTTTTGTGCAAATTTCTGGTAAAGATTTTATCTGATCTTTTACCTGTTTTTTTCATAGTTCTTAAATTTCCCCAGATTATTGACATTTATATGTAAAAAAAATATTATAAATTAGTTAAGGATAAATAAAAATTGGAGGTTGCTTATCGTGAAAAAACTTATTACCACGGTATTGTGCAGTGCTGTCGCCGGTCTCACGATCTTCAGCGCACCTAAGATCGCCGGTCAGACCTATGCACAGTCACAATATGCGTACACAACAGTTTCTACCCAGTCATCCAACATTTCATATGCTGACGAGATTGATGAAATGGTAGAAACGGGAACATTTGACAGTTCTTCATTAACAAAGGAACAGATTGCCCTTATCAATAAAAAATACGGAGAAGATCCACAGGCAATTCAGGAGCTTCAGAAAAAATCTGACAGCATCAAGAATCCTTCTCTGGCTTCCATTGATACCAGCATCTATGCCCATGATGCACAGTTCAAGGGCTATGACATTATAAATGGTATTGATATCTCCCGTTGGCAGGGCAATATCGACTGGAAGAAGGTCAAGGCAGACGGAATTAATTTTGCTCTGATCCGTGTCGCACTCCGTACCACAGAATCCGGTGTGCTGGAAGCAGACGCATTATATAAGGAAAACATCGAAGGTGCTCTCGCCGCAGGACTGGATGTCGGCGTATATGTCTATTCCCAGGCGATCACAACGGCCGAAGCAAGAGCAGAGGCCAACTACACCATGAAGCTGATCAAAGGCTATAACATAAAGCTTCCGGTTGTTATGGACTACGAATACTACATCAATCATTCCGGCAGACTTGCACGGGCAAACTTAAGCCCTGCTGCCGCAACTACGATCTGTACTGCTTTCTGTGAAGAGGTAGAGAAAAATAATTACACCGCTATGGTCTATGCAAATAAATCTTTACTCACAGATGATGTATATGCAGATGTACTGGCAAAACGGTTCCCGATCTGGCTCGCCCAATATCCGGGATGGGATTCTGCAACCAACAGTGTGCATGCATCTTACGAAGGTAAATATTCCTACTTGCAGTACACATCTTCCGGCTCTGTAGCCGGCATCAGCGGTAATGTTGATATGAATTTCCGATACATCAAAAAACCGGAAGCCGTTAAGAATCTGCATATCACTTCAACTTCCATGCAGAAGGCATCCTTGAAATGGAATAAAGTACCGTATGTATATGGTTATAAGATCTATCGTCTTGACAAGAGCACAAATACATATAAGCATGTCGGAACGACAGTCGGTGCAAGCAATACTTCATTTACAGACAAGGGTCTGGAGGTAGAAACCTTATACAGTTACAAGGTACTTGCGTTCTACGGAACAAATTCCGGTGCTTACAACGGCGGAGAGTCCAATATCGTTCATGCCGCTACACAGGAAAAGAATATTGATAAGGTATCAATCGCCAAACGGGCAAAGGATTCTCTTACTTTAGAATGGACTCCGCAGACCGAAGTTTCCGGCTACCACATCGTACGTTTCAATCCGGCAACCGGTAAATACAAAACCGTTGCTTATGTAAAAGGAGCCAAAAACAATACTTACACAGATACCAAGCTGGCAAGCGGAACAACTTACACTTATAAAGTGCGTGCTTACTTTGAAGAAGGCAGCCGCCGCGCATTTTTCAAATACTCCTCTTCCATAAACGGAAACACCCGTCCCGGCCAGGCCACAGGTATAACTGCTTCCTCTACAAAGAATACCGTAACCGTTAAATGGAATGGTCAGATAAATGTTGCCGGCTATATCGTTTACCGTTTAAATGACAATGGTAAATGGGTACGCGTTAAAACGATCACAAATAAAAGCACAACCTCATATACAGATAAAAAATTAAGTGGCAATACCATTTACAAATACTGTGTTGTTGCTTACTACAAGAAATCCGGCAACAATGTCCGTACAGATCGTTCCAAAACAGTATCTATTATGACAAAACCGGCAAATGCCAGAAGCGTGTCCGTTATCCCATCCAAGAATAACTCTGTAAGTATTTCCTGGAAATCTTCTAAGAATATTTCAGGTTATCTTGTTTATATGAAAAACGGAACCACAGGTTCTTCCTGGAAACGGATTGCAAAATTATCTTCCGATAAGACTTCCTGGACACAGAAGGGACTGTCCGCAAACGGAACCTATAAATTCAAGGTTAAAACCTATTACCGCGGAAACGGTGCTACTTCGATCAGTGATGCAGCTACGATAACCGTTAAGATCCCACCGAAAAAGGTAACAGGAGTAGCTGTAAACAGCTACGGTTCCAAGCAGTTAATGACATGGAAGGCTCAGACAGATGCAGATGGGTATTATATCTATCGTTATACAAATAAAACAAAGAAGTATACAAAGCTAAAAACGATCACCAACTCCGCCGCTTCTTCTTATATTATCAATGAAGCCGGATCATCCAAATACAGCTATTGCATCGTTGCCTACAACAAGTCAAATGGAAAGGCTTACAAGGGAACCAGATCTGCACTTACCGCTAGTAAGAAAGGCAGCCAGAAGATGCAGGTTATATGCAGTGTCTTAAATGTAAGAAAAGGTCCCGGAACCGGATATGATATTATTCAGACAGTTTCTTATGGAACAGAGCTTACACTCAAAGGCTTATATCAGGACTGGTATCAGATTTCCTTCACAAAGGACGGTAGAACCTACAACGGCTATGTTTCAGCCGCTTATGTAAAATTGAAATAAGCAATAACCATATATAAAACGGCAGGAATGCATTCCAAGCACTCCTGCCGTTTATTTCTATTACTGTTTTTACTTATTTGCTGAGTCCGGAACAAACATATAACCAATCCCCCGAACAGTACGGATATATGCCGAATCCTCTTCCAGCTTATCTCTCAATCGTTTGATATATACCGACAAGGTATTATCATCCACAAATGACTCATCGACATCCCACAACCGTTCGATCAACTGTCTCCGTGTCATAACCTGATTCTCATGAAGCGTCAGTTCCCGAAGCAAACGAAATTCACTTGGTGTACTGTCGATATTCCGTTCATTCCGGTAGATCTTATACTGTTTATTATCTAGTCTGGTGTGTCCGAAAATGAAATCTTCTCCTGCTTCATTTTCCAAATCTGTTTTTTTGATATTGTTATACCGCTGTCTTCTCAGGATCACAGAGATCCGTGTCAGCAGTTCCTTTACCCGATATGGTTTTGCTATATAATCATCTGCACCAAGCTCCAGTCCCTGCACCAGATTCACTTCATCTGATACTGCTGTAAGAAATATGACCGGAACATAATTATCTGCCTCACGGATTTCTCTGCAGAAATCATAACCATTTCCATCCGGCAGCATAACATCAAGCAGCACCAGATCGATATCCGGCTGCAGACACTTTCTCGCAGTCTTAAGATCTGAAGCATGCACCACTTCATAATGCTCTGTCTTTAATGTATATTCCGTCCCCATTGCCAAAGCAAAATCATCCTCAACTAACAGGATCTTCTCATTTGCCATTTCTCATACCCCTGTTCTATTTTATTCACGATCCAGTGCAAAGAAACACACCGCACTGACCAGACTGATAATGATACCTGCCAGAAACAGATAGAAGCCCAGCCGGTATCCTGCAAAGCCTTTATAGCCATTTTCCTGCATACTGCGTGTTGTTTCTTCCATAATCCCATGAATCGCCCGAATCGTCTTACTGTGTGTCAGCAGGAATAATTCAATACCGGAAAGAACAGCCGGTATAAAAAACATCAGATTGAAGATGTCCCAGGTATCCCGGTCTCCACGCAGATAGATCACAACCAGTACAATTCCGGCTATCCCGGTAAGGATTGCCAGATAAGGCAATATCCGGACAAACAGATTGATATCTCCCATCGCCTGATAACGATCTGCAAGCTTTTTCAGATTTAAAAGCGGAAACCATTCCTTTACATCCTGATAATTCTTCATGGTAAACCGGTATCCTAGGAATGGGAAACATCCGGATATCAGGATCATAACCATCCCCGCCAGGTACGTCAGGCTGAATTTATTTACCTTCATACACCCTCCATGCCAGCAATTATTTGATACGGAACGTCGCTTTTACATAACCATCTGCGAACAGCACATGATCTCTTCCGTCAAATGCCCACTTTAACTCTTCTTCTGCATAAGATGGCTCTACAAATTTAACATCAATTCTGGATACGTCCTCTGATTTTACAGCCGCTGTACGAAGAAGCAACATACCCTGAACAACCGGATGATCGGTCAGATGAATCTTATTCTGATCACCTGTCTCCTTGCTGAAACTGTAAACCTCTTCTTTTGAAAATGTGTGGAACTCCTCTGCATTATCATATGATGCAGCCTCTACGCGCTTCAATTCCTTCTCTTTATCGGATGGCTTTACAAGTGTCACGGTAAATTTCTCTACCGGTGTCTCTACGCCATCCACATAACCGAGGATCGGAAGGATGTACATAAATGCATTCTCCTTTACAGCCCCGAATTCATAGCGGATACTGTCTGCCTGTCCAGCCTGTTCCTTCTCTGCCATATATGAGATCTTGCCGATAAATGCTCCCTGATATGTCGATGCATCCATCTCTGTCATCTTTGTTCCTATCGCCATCATTCTGTCATAAATATTCATATTGTACCTCTTTCTTTCTATATTATTAAAATCGCCTGATTTTCAATTAAATATATCTAAATAATTTTCCTGATCACATTTAAACCTGATTCTATGTTCCAATCATATTCATAATATATGTTTCTCTCAGAAAATTCAACAACCGGTAGTTTCATTTTAAAAGTCCATGCGGGTGCCGGGCTCTGGTGCTCCAATCTCGTATCCCTGTTCACGGATCATCTGCAGGTCAGTTTCAAATGTGATTCCGGTCGTTGTCAGAAAGTCACCGCTGATCACGGCATTTGCCCCGGCACGAAGAGCTGCCTTGCCATTATCCGGCAAATAGGCTCTGCCTGCCGCCAGACGGATAAAGGTATCCGGAAGGATAAAACGAAAAACAGCCACCGTCCGGAGGAACTCCTCCTGCTTCATCGGCTCCTGATGTTCAAAATACGTTCCCGGAATCGGATTCAGCATATTGATCGGAACCGAGTCCACATCCAGCTCTCTTAACGAAAATGCCAGATCGATCCGATCCAAAAGCGTCTCTCCCAGTCCGATCAGTCCACCACTGCACACTTTCATACCAGCCGCCTTGGCTGCACGGATACTCTTTCTCTTATCATCTGATGTATGCGTCGTGCACAAGGTCTTAAAGAACGCATCCGATGCTTCCATGTTATTATGAACCATTGTCATACCAGCTTCATGAAGCTTTATGAAATCCTCTTCATCCAGCATACCAAGAGATGCGCAGACATGGATATCTGCTGTCTTCCTGATATCCTCCACATTCTGAACTGCCAGTGCTACCTCCCGTTTCGACAGCCGCCGTCCAACAGATACAAGCCCGTACCGGTAAGAACCACGGCTCTTATCCTGAACCGCTATATCGGTCAGGATCTGCTCACCCAGTACACATTCCGCTGGGACCTTCTCCTTTGCTCTGGTTGACTGTGCGCAGTACAGACAGTCCTCACCGCACTGTCCAACCTTAACAGCCGCCACAGAACAGACATCGCAGACATTTCCACAGAAATGCAGTCGGATCCGGTCTGCCGCCTCAGAAAGCTCTGACAGATCTACATCGATAAGCAGCTCTGCTTCCTCCCTGCTGATACGATATCCATCCATTATCTTATGTTCCAATCTCTGAAGTTCATCCTTTGTCATAATTCATCATTGTCCTTTATTAAGAAATATTGCCCTTTTTAACCACACAGTGTATCCATTTTCATCCAATCTTTATTAATATACCATCTAAACAACATCTTGTGAACTACCCAATGTTCCGCATTGTCACGCCCGGCTTGTCCTCGCACCTGCCCACTTCCGGCTGTATATTACCCCGCTTCATGTCTGCCCCTCCCGGCTGGATTCTTTGCATATAAACATAAAGCAATATTTTCATTATGAACTTGTACCTTGCCAGCGAATGCGGGTGCATGTTTGAGTCAAAGGCGAGTTTGCACAGGAGCATGAGCAAATAAGGCAGGTACAATTCATAAAAAATATGCGAGTTTATATGCAAAGGATCCAGCCGGGAAGGGCAGACATGAAGCGGGGCAATGCACAACCGGGAGGAGCCGGGTGAAACCTTAAATCTCATTTTTTCGGCATTATTCTCTTTCAAGTTTTTGTAAAATATAGTAGAATTACAGGGTATGGGGTCATTGGAAGGCGGACCCATTTGGAGGTTATATCTATGATTAATATACTAGTAGTTGAAGACGAAAAACCTATTGCAAACCTGATCAAAATGAGTCTGACAAAGGCAGGCTATTCCTGTACCTGTATTTATGACGGACTTGCTGCCGCAGACATACTGGAAGAAACCCCTTTTGATCTGGTTCTGCTCGACATCATGCTTCCGGGTGCATCCGGCTATGATGTTCTTGAATATATCAAACCATTAAAAATACCGGTTATCTTTATTACAGCAAAAAACTCCCTGAACGACCGTGTCATGGGGCTGAAGATGGGAGCCGAGGATTATATTGTAAAACCATTTGAGATCGTTGAGCTTCTTGCAAGAATTGAAGTTGTTCTCCGGAGATATAATAAGCTGAATACAACGATCACCGTCCGCGATCTTGTTATTGATACAGTTGCGATGAGCGTCACGAAAAATGGAAAAGAGATACCACTGACGAATAAGGAATATGAGCTGTTATTGTTATTTGCACAAAATCCGGGAGTTGCCCTCTATCGTGAAACGATATATGAACGCATCTGGGGTGGTGACTATCCTTGTGCCAGCCGAACGGTTGCTCTTCATGTCCAGCGTATGCGAAAAAAGCTTGGACTGGAAGACTGCTTAAAGACCATCAACAAGATCGGATACCGTCTGGAGATCTAAAAAGGAGTTTCTATGAAATTTAAGCATAAACTTGTATTATGTATGGTTGCACTTCTGGGACTGTCCTTCGGTCTCGGAGGAACCATGCTGATCCACCGATCATTCAAATCTTCGTTATCCTCCACGATCGACAGTGACCTGCAAAATTATGAGAGTATTCAGAGCACTCTGCTGATCGCTGTTGATACAAATTCTGTGTCATCTTATATCGACATGTCTAATATCATCAACCAGTTTTCCGCTCAAGGCAACTCCAACCGTAAGAATATCATTCTTCGAAATTCGGATATGGAAGTCGTAAGCATCATGAATTCATCCTCTACATATAAAGAAATGAAACCGTCAGATGAAAATATCTGTAATTCGATCATTTGGAGAGAAAAGGATAACTACTATCTGCAATTATGCAGCTCCATGGATATCAATACAGAAAATCTGGACATCTCACAGATGGACATTGTCTATGACATCACTTCCGTGTATGCCGCCCGCGCACAGGAACAGAATACATTTCGTCTGCTGTTGATCGCGATCTTTGTTGTCGGAAGTATCACATCCATGATTGCCGCCAGCCTGCTGACAAAACCGCTGGAAAAATTATCATCACTTGCGCAACATATCTCCCACGGAGATTACTCTGCCCGTCTGCACATCCACTCCGGTGATGAGATCGAGGAACTGGCAAATGATTTCAACAATATGGCAGATACCATCGAAGATAATATCTCAGAGCTTCATTTCTCTATGGAAAAACAGGAACAATTTATGGGAAGCTTTGCTCACGAATTAAAAACTCCTATGACCTCGATCATCGGTTACGCCGATCTTCTGCGAAGTCAGAACATGAGTGAGGATGAAACAAACGAAGCTGCTAACTATATCTTCTCAGAAGGAAAACGTCTGGAAAGTTTATCTTTAAAATTACTGGATCTTCTGGTTGTAAAAAATCAGGAAACCATATTATCACCAACCGATCCTTCCCTTGCGATCCGGAATGTGATCAACATCATGAAGCCGGAGCTTGCAAAAGAACATATCACTTTGAAATCAAGCTGCCGTAAGGGCTGCTGTATGATGGACATCGACCTGTTCCAGTCTCTGATCATCAATATTATTGACAATGCCAGAAAAGCGATCGATGACAACGGTATCATCCATGTAGCGGGAACCGTGCGGGATGACAACTATGTGATCATTATCAAAGATAACGGACGTGGAATGCCGCCGGAAGAGATCACTCGAATCAGTGAGGCCTTCTACCGCATCGATAAATCAAGGTCCCGTGCACAAGGTGGAGCCGGTCTTGGTCTTGCAATCTGCAGTAAGATCGCAGAGATCCATCAGGCAAAGATCAAATACAAGAGCGCTGTTGGGCGTGGTACCGTGGTCACAATATCATTACCAAATGTAAAGGAGGCATCTGAATGAGCAACGAAGAAAAGAAAGAACCCGTCATTGCATCCTATGAACTGACTGCAGCCCATAAAGAAGAGGATGATATCTCCGAATCTGAAGTAAATGATATGATAAACGAAAGCGAAGAAGGTACTGTTTCCTCTGTCGAGCATACCGGAAAAGCACGCGGTATTCTTCATTTCCTATACAAGAATCTTCTCTGGTTTATAATATGCATTGCAATTTTTATGATCTGCATCATTGCCTCGAATCTGTATTTTCGTATTCAGGACAGGAAAACATTGAATTCCGTATCCAGCCATGAGATCAGTCCGAACAATCTTGATGTAACAAATAAACTGACACTACTCGAGAAAATCAATATCATAAACGAAGAATGTTACTACACTGATCTGAACTTTGATTATACGGACAAACATTCCTACAGTGAGATCCATGATATAACCGTAAATGAACTGACGTCGTATTTCTCCGATTATTTCTCCTGTGATTTTACTGTAAATGGTATCTATGAAATGTATATATCCAAATATCTTGCAACGTCAGATGAAAATTCTTACCGCAGTTTTACAATATGGGTGGTTAATATCTACTATTTTGGATTTGAAATGAATTGCTTTCTGGATTATGACACAAACAAACTGATTACATTTACAATGAATCTGGACCCTAATTCTAACACTTTCTATAACGAAGAAAGTCTGGTAGAATTGGAATATTACAATGATTATATACTTCCACTGTATAACTTTTTAGGAAGCCATGTCGGTAACTCAACTACGTTCAGTGACACTTGTTTCGACACTCTATACGATATATTAGTCTCTTATTATGAGCTCAACTTGGAGAAAGGATCTGGAAGCGGTGCAGGTATGACTCCAACAGAGATACCGGATTCTGATCTGCAGCTATTTGAAAAGCTGACAGGAACACCTATGACTGCTCATACCTATTATACTTACACTACTGAGATTAGTATGGAATCAGAAGTCGATACAACAGAAGAATACAACTTTTATATGAAAAACGGATTGTTCTTCTACCAGATGAATCGATATTTTTATAATTAACAGATGCTTAATACTTCTTTAGAAGAAATATGCAGAATTGATGCATTTTTTTGCAGGTTATGATGCATCCATCCTTTATAGTAACATCATCAAGACAAGGGATGGTGCTTATGAAGTATTCAAGCAGAGAACAGAACAGGATTGAGTGCAGCACATTTTTTAAGACAGAGAGGTCTTTTACACGCTGCAATTATCTCAAAGTTAAGTTTGGTATCTTTGCCACATGTTGTTTTATTTTGTTTGTTGCCATTTTGCTCAAAGGTACCATCCTATAATCTCTTGAGCCCCCTCATATTTCAGACTAGCTCCAGATGCGTTTCCCGGCATCTGGAGTTTTTCATTGTTTCTTATCATCTGCCTGCTCTTTTAATCTGCCCTGACGTTCCAGCTTATACTGTGTCTGCCGCCTTTTCGCAGCGATCCGTTTCTGCAGCTTTACTGCCTCCCGTTCCACTGAACGATCCGGCAGTATCCCACACGCTTCCAGTGCTCTTGGCCAGGGGCCAAAATAGGATTTGACCGCAGCAACCTCTTCCACCGTGAAGTCTGATTTTTTCGGATACCGTTCCAGTTGTTTATATGCATCACGCAGCATTTCCATACAGTTTTCTTTTGTCAGATCGTTTTCTGCCATAATCAGCTTTCCTCTTTCCTGTATTTTCCT
>ERZ779982.587-NODE-587-length-17501-cov-2.730769_pt1 | contig 17501 bp, 28 predicted proteins | sample MGYA00511936_ERZ779982 | MGnify/ENA primary metagenome ERZ779982 (study PRJEB29588, sample SAMEA2146682) | human gut metagenome | biome: human gut; feature: human-associated habitat; material: faeces | place: Denmark | collected 2008/2010 ... | reverse complement strand
ATCATTTTGTGCAGCTTTTCCTCCATTTCCTTCTCCTGTTTTGCTTTCCCCTCCATAAACTGATTGTATGTATCCTGAATCGCTTTCATATAGGCCATATTTGCATCTGCTTTTGCTTTCAATTCAACAATGTAGTCGGCAATGTCATTTGCCTTGTATCCCATCTCGGACACATAGCAGAACTTCATGCCATTGCCATTGACATTTTTGATTCCACCTCCGCAGGTTTCGGTCTTGCCAGAAATCTGAGTAGGCAGAGAAATATAGTTAATTCCGTAATGATTTGCTGCTTCTTTTGCAGAATTGAATACCTCACCAGTCGTGATACACAGAACCGTTTTGCCTTTGTGAATGTTTTTGTCTTCGGGGATGATGTCGTACCGGGCCTTGTTGATGTTGATTTCCTTTTTTCATAATGATGTCTCACTTTCTGCCGTATTCGGCTATAATTTTGTACTGTTGTGCTTACTCCTCCGGATAAAGTTCTTCATCAAGCAGGATGTAACCCAATGCCTGAAGAACAGTTGAAGCTTCATCGGGTTCAATTCCGTTGTCAATCAAACACTGTTCTGCCTTGCTGATTCGTTCATCATAGATAGCTTCCTCATTGGCAGTTCTCTGAGTTTCTGCTTCCCTTGCAAGATTGTCAAGGTGCGAGTTAGGTGTATTCATAAATTCTTTGAGTGTCATTTTGCTTTACCTCCAAAAGATGAATGTAAGAATTGAAAACAGTATAAGAAACACGATGGACTGGATTAAATTTTTGAGATTTTTGTCCATTTGCCTTACTCCTTATTCTCCAAAATTACATACAAGGCATGATTTCTTTTTGGAAAAGTGAACTTTTCAACTTTCGCTTCCCTATATTCGGGACGGATATATCTTGTGTCACCAACGGCTTTGTCACCAAGACATTTTCCGTTTTGCCAAAGCACGACTCTGTTGATGTCTGTGCCAAGCGAGTAGAACATATTGAGAAATTCTATCAGATTCATTTGTCTTGCCTCCCTTCAAGCCCTTTCAATTTCGGATATGTCTTGTAAATATCATACATCTGCTCTCCCTTACCAAACTCATTGGCAAACTTCTCCATTGCATACTTCAAGCCTACGGCGACAAACTTCATTTCTGGTTCAACTTCCGCTCTATCGAGAAGAATAGAAGCAGTTATTGCCAGTCCATCTAAGTATAAAAACTCCTGATATTCTTTTTGGGCGAGTTTCTTTTTATGTCCGAACATTTGCCTTACCTCCTTAATAAATTTCCCTCATCTTTTCCATTTGCTCCTCCGTAAAGATACGGCGAAGCCCTGCATATTCCTCACCACAAGCAAGGAATGTTTCTCTTGCAGAGATACTGTCGGTACTATAACCGAACTCAGAGCAGAAGTCACTGAAACTGTCGTAGCCGTATTTCTCTACGGCTGCAAGGATGTCATATTCAGTAGGTCTTGCTTTCGCTTTGAGTTTTGCAAGTTCTGCCCTTGCCTTTGCCTTTTCGTGAGACCTCAGACAATCATAACTTGCCTTATATTTCTGTTGAGCATAGGTTGTCTCGGAAACTTCACTCACCTCTGTGTTATACAAACTGTCCCAGAAGCAACTTGTGTATTTGCCTCTGGGAGTTTTGATGGTGAACTGGTACTTGTTGTGCGGTTTGGTTTCACCTAACCAGTGAAAAGGGATCTCCTTTCCGATGAAGTTGATTTCTATTGTGGCGTTGCAGTCTGTAAGGAACTGTTTTGCTTGTGCTTGATAGTCAGTCATTTTACATTCTCCTTTCCGTTACATCGGCTCACACAGAGCCTTAATAGTTGTCTGCCGTTCCCTTTTGCTAATGGCAAAACGGTCAAACTGCCCATCCAGTGCCATCTGTACCACATGGATGATTTTCTTTTCCGTTGTGGAATCCACCAGAGGATAAAGACGGTAGATTTCGCTTACGGACATACAATACTGAATGTCCCGCAGCACCTTGAACGCACCACCAAGGACAGGATTGTAAGTTTCACCTGCCTTGATGATATATCCAGCAAGACCACGCTGTTCCATGGTGTTTGCCTTTTTGTACAGCTCGATGGTGGGATAAGTTGTGTCGATAATCTTGATAGTCATTTGTCATTTCCCTTTCTTAGATAGCATAAAGTTTACGTCCTTCAATGATGCCACAACCCTCAATCAGACGGCTTTCCCTTAAAGTCATAAGCCCTTCCTCGCCGCAGATTTCAATGATCGCATCCTCATAGATTGCATCTGCCTTGGGGAAAGCGGTTTTAAGCTGGCGCATATATTCATTTGCATTCATTAGAGCACCCCCATTTCCCTTAACACTGCCTTTGCGGCAGTTGTAATGTGTTCGTCGTTGCAGTTGTACTTATCATACCAACCGCAAACAATTTCGCTTGGGATAGAATAGTGAATGCAATCCCATGCCAAACGAGTGCCGAAGTCTTTGTAGTTCTTACTTGCCTTGAGCTTTTCGGCATAGCTAGGCAAGTTATGGATGAGTGAGAACCTTTCCCTTATGTAAGGGAGTTCGTTTTTTAATTTCATTTGCCTTCCTCCTTTAATAAAGTCCATAATAAAGCCCACCAGCGTTTCCGTTGATGGGCTTGATATAGATTTTATCTGAACATTGCGGAATGAATTTTCTCTTTGTACTTCCATCCCATAGAAGCCAACAGCTTGGTCATTTCGCTTGTGCTTACACACTGGAATTCTCCCTTGATGGGCAGAGGGTTGATGGGACACTTGATGCGGCAGATGGTCTTTCCGTTCTCATGCCGCACAAGAAGAATGAGCTGGATTTCCCTTTCCGTTGCATACACGGCCCTCATTCTCTGATACTTATCAGAGTATTCCATGTTTGCACCTTGTGCATACTGATATCCGTTGACATCAAACCACTTGCTCAGGTTATCTCGCTTGGTGTAGATGACGGCCTGGTCATAGGTAGGTTTGGAGTTATGCTCAGGCTCAGACTTGAGCAGAGCAATAGCGTCGTTGTTCATACAATTATCACAGTTCTCCACACCATAATAAGGGCACTCCTTACAGTCCACACAACCGATACCACCGCAGATATACAGAGCCTTCATAACATTTGCCTTTTCCATTGTCATTTCCCTTTCTTAAATAAACAGAATTCCTACAAAAATGCAGGTGATGATGAGCGTGACCGCAATCATTACGATCGCATTCACAATTTGCTTTGCCTTGTAAATGGCAAAGTCTTTGCCAAAATAGAACATTTACGTTACCTCCTTTTGTTTTAGGCAAAGCCCTTAATAGAGTCTACAAGATTTCCCTTATAGACTCGATAAAGGTTTCGCTTATTCAGTTGTCATTTGTCTAGCGTGGCGTATCGGAAAAATCACGACTTAATACGTGCCTCTTTGCCTTGCTAGAATGAAGTGTTTACGCACCGAGTTCTTTTTCAAGCTCGGCAATTGACTTTGTGGATACATCCATTTCTTTGATGTGGTATCCATTGAATTTAAGCACCATTGTCCCACCTTTGCATTCAATGAGCATGTAATGGGTCAAATCCCAGCAATGCAAAGGCACAACTTCGTGCATAGGTTGTCTGCATTTGTTTAGCATTTCGCAGACATCTCGCCAATCTCCTGGCACCATTTGAACTTCCATCATATCACCCCCAGCTTCCTCATAATTATATCATGAGTGAGGCGATCCAGGGTAGTCTCTGGATCATAGTTTGGATGTTTGGCTAGTTCGTCCTTGAGACGGTCCTCGATGGCTGTATCCCAGGGAATACCAAAGTCCCGGAACACAACCTTTTTCGCACGGATGTAAGGCTTGATGTCATTTTTCACAATTTTTATCCTCCTCGCTGGCAAAGTATGCCATAATCATCTGATGAGTGCAGTTGATTGCACAACGGTCGCACTCAATACGAACACCTTTTGTGCAGCAGCAGTCGCAGCTATACTCAAACGACTTCTGTGCAGCTTCTTTGTTTGGGGCTTCATACTGAAACTGAACGCCCCTTTGTTCGAATTTGGTCATAGAAACACCTCCTAATAATTTTGTATTGTGCTAAGTGCATAAGAATACCCACAAGCACATAATGCACCTGTGGGCATGGTTTATGGACTTAGCTGGTAGTTTTAGGGCGTGGCCTAACTCCTACACCCACTTTATACACACAACTACCAAAAGTGTCACAGTGATCACAGCCTTCACACATCAACCCAAACCCTACCACCCTCGGCAACGCTCTTCGGCAGAGCACACCTTCATTGATGGCTACCCTATGGCACTGTAATTATTCCCCGCACGCTATGTGTCTATTCCTATGTTTGGCCAAACAACACGTATTGAACCGTAACAAAATACGGCATCACTATCACAATGGCAGGTATGGACTAATAGGCGACAAAAGTCGCACCGTTTACACCTGGTGGTAGACCTCTCGGTGGTATTCTGCAAGCAGACCATTAGGGCACAAAGACCCCACGGATAGTATTCAGGCTACACAATAGGTATAGTTAGACTATTCCCATTGTGCAATCATAGGCAGTTACTCCTATGATACATAAGCAGGATGAAGCCCATTTTTTGCACTACGCCGAGTTGTCGGCCATAGCACTTGCATGGATTATGACATGGACATGGATATACCATGGGTACAAAAGCGTACCGACATAATACGGGCGTGTCGGACTGATTTTCAGGGGTAATGCTCCCCCACGCCTAGAGATACCCGTTCATGTAGAGTCCTCACCACTATGTGGTCGCAATATCACTCAAGACATCGCATCCTCCATCCCTGAAGGCATAGTTATACCACCTTGCGATGGTATATGGATATACCATTCCACACTACTAGAGCATAGCCCTATTTTTTCGTTCAATTGTCAAGGTACATGGGATAAAGCGAGTTGTCGCCAAAACATAATATAATACCTAAAAATAGCGAGTTGTCGCCGATTGCAAGGCATGGCTTTACACAAATAGCGAGTTGTCGCCAAAACGCCATGGTTGCAGAACAGTATTATATTATGTCGGTCAATTAGTTGGTTATCCACTATCGCCACGGGGAGGCTTGACCATGATAGCATACCCCCATAAGGGGGCGAATATCGGTTGACATGGGTATAGTGTTACTTCTTGTTATTCTTGTTGGCTTTACGCTTTTTCGCACGTTCGGCCTTGAGTGCATCTTTTTCGGCCTGGATGTCCTCAACGGAACGCAAGGACTGTTTCAAAATAGCATCGCCGAACATAAGCTCAACGTTACGAACAAAGGTTGACTCAGACTGAATTTCAACGACACGCTTACAGTTACCCGGCAAATTTTCCAGACGGGTGCATTCATCGGCCCACTTGTCATAGTTAGCCTGATGTTCCGGCGTGTCGTTGTCGTTCAACGCCTTAAGGGCAGAACGACGCTCACAATGTGCGTGTGCCATTTCGTCGGAAGTGTCGATAACACGGAAACGAACAGCACAGGAAACGATACTTTCGGCCATATTATAGGCATTTAGTTTTGCCCCGTTCACGTCGCCGATAAAGTTGAGAACAGTGTGCAAAGCGTCATAAAGGGCAGACTGATCGACAGTTGCGGCTTTTTCGGCGTCGCCCATGTGGTCATAGCGATATTTATACACGGCATAGGCCGGAATAAGCATAGCTTTCACGGATGCAATCCATACACGGGATGCAGTCACGCCGACACTTTCCCCATTGATACGGGCGGACTTAAACTCACGATTAGAAACAAGGGCTTCTGCATAGATAGACATAGTTTTTTTCATAATTTTACCTACTTTCCGGGCTTTTCGCCCTATAAAAATTTTGACTTTTTGGGGTTTTTTGAAAATGGGAATTTTCAGAAAGAACCATGTCAACCGATATTCAATTTTCAAGGTACGGTTTCCAGATTTGGGTTTCTCCCCGTCTGGGGTGTTGCCCTTGCTGTGACCATAGTGTACCTGAAAACTGATTGCCTTTTTAGGATGCATTCCTTCCGCTTTTTGGGCTTTTTCACCTGCAAAAAGTAGCAAAACCGGAAGCTTTCCTTCCGGTTTCACATAGACACGTTTGATTTTTGACAACAAAAAAGAAGCCGGAGAACACTCTCCGACTTCCCGTAGATTTGTTATTCGACCTCAATCTCCATTGCAAATGCTAGAAGCTGTTCCTTCAACGATTTCATAGCCTGCTTCTGGTCATTGATTTTTTTACTGAGTGCCAGCTCAGTTTTCGTTTCAACTTTCCCAAGAATGAGGTAATCCAGAGTGACATCAAAATGTACGGCAATCTCAACAAACAAGTCCAGCGGTGCATAAGTGCCTTTTTCCAGACTTCTCATGTGCCGATCACTAATGTTCAGTTTGATTGCGGCTTCTTCTTGTGTCAGTCCGTGTGCTTTGCGTAATTTCTGGATTCTATAACCAGCGGCGTAAGGGTCAAAGTACATAAGCCAGCCCTCCGACCAAACGGCGCAGCAACCAATCGCCACACCAAGGGGTCAGAGTGCAGGCAGACATTCGTTCGCGGCGGGTCGGTTGCCCGCCGGGACTGGGTTCGTACTCAATCAATCTTCTTTTCATAGTTTTTCTTCGTCCTTTCCTTTGTCGATTATGGCAATGTTATGGGGCGGAGCATGGAGAATGCACGGTGCAATCCTCCATGATAGTAAAAGGGAAAATCCCTGTTGCTATCCATGATAAAAGAGAGAATACACAAGTTTACGGCATGGTACTCAGCAGATGAACGACAGCTTCTTTCTGCTCCGGGCGTAGTGCCGACCATTTTTCAAGCATTTCTGCCTGTTCATGGGTAAGCACCACAGGTTCCCGTTCGCCGGATTCCACAACAGAGAAAAACTCTGTCAGTGTGATTCCGAATGCGTCGCAAACTTTTACAAGCGTAGGTAAGGTGGGCATAATATTTTTGCTGTACCATGTGGAAATTGTTGTTGGTTTGATTCCGGCATGAGATGCCAAATCATAATTCGACCAGTGCCGAGCTTCGCGGTAAGATGTTATCGTATCCAAGACATTTTTCACCGAAAAGCCTCCTCTGCCGTAAAACTTGCGCTCATTATACCGTAGAAAAGAAAAAATTATAATCCTTTTAGACGTACACTTGCGACGACTTTTGGGAATGGTGAGAAGAATGATGTTTATACTGAAAACAGCAATGGCTGACTATTGCAATTTCTACTACTCGGAAATATACTTATAAGTATCAAATCATTCCATCGCATAGGAGGACATTATTATGGCAAGACCCAAGGGAAGCAAGAACAAGACTCGTACCGTAAAAGCTACCGTTGATTATGCAGCAGTCGTTGCAGAAAAGGCCACAGAAAAGGAGAAAATCGAATCCGAGGTTGCTGCACTAACTGCAAACATTAACGATTTGAAAACTCAGCTCAAGGCCAAGAAAGCCGAATTAAAAACTGCCACTAAGGAACTGGCTAAGGCAGAGAACAAGAAAGCTGCTGCTGAAGCAAAGGCAACAGAAGAAGCCAAGAAGGGCGAAGCAGAAGATGTGCTGAAGAAGCTGTTGGCCAGTGGCATGACTGCTGAAGAAATCCTTTCAAAGCTCCAGTGATATAACATGGGAGCAAGCAAGCGTATCTGTCCGAACTGTGGGCGCAAGATGAAGCAGCAGTTCATAGGGCCGTTTCATTGCAAGTGTGACATTGGTTTCTTTGAACACAAACCCGTTGTATGTAAAGAAAAACAGTATATATTATAAACTGATGGAATAGAACTATTGCAAAATACAACAACCGATTCCAAGATGTTAATACGCAGTAATTTTTAAAACATTCTACGAAAAAGAAAGGGCATCACCTTTCATCAGAATCAAAAACCGATGAAGTTATGATGCTCTTTCTTTTGTTACTATTCGATTTACGAGTGGCCTCTACAAGTTCGCATTTGCACAGATTTCACTACATTTTTAATAATTCTATTTTGCTGATGTTACTGAAGCGAATATCAAACTTTACGACGAGATATTTTTATGAGACAAGCTCTTGTAATTAACGGCGAATGCGAACTACAGTCATTTCGGCTCTTGAATTCAAGCAGGTTCTATCGTAATGGTTGGATTCATACTGGGATCAAGTAGTTTTAGTAATTTATTCATATCATTTCCGGCTATTTTAATGTCCCCGTATCCAGAGTACATATTTCCATTAGCACCTACACCATCCAAAAACAATGCGGAGCCACCGTTGTAATTTTCCGCACTGTACTGTGTCTGCCCATCTCCATTGAACTCAAAATAAATACAGGCAGACGAGGACTTTTTGGAAAACTTCACATACATTTTCTCCGTGCTGCCTTTGTTGTCAGACCAATCACGCAATGGGTTATGCTTCGATTGCAGTGTATTGTAAAAACTCGAATTAGGGTCGCATACCCACACACTGTTGTCATCAATTCTCACAAAAGGCATCTTCGTATCCTGTGCTATATCTGAAAACACAAACGCAAGTGGGAAGGTTCCAGCCGGTGTCATATGGTCGCCTTCTGTTTTATTGTATGTGATGCCATTTGAGCCGATTGCAGCGGTTGTGCTCAGTTCTTGAACCCATTCGCCCTCTCGATAGGTCATAAGTCTTAGTTGAGCAGAACTTCCGCTCGCTTCAACAAAAATTTTCTGATATGTTTCATTGGGGTTCAAAACTTCATCGCTAGTCGTTTCCGATACAATGGGAAATTTTGCCTCCTGCGATAGCTCCTTCTTTGCCGTATCTGCTGGCTCTGTTTCAGCCTCAGATTCTATTCCCGATTCAATGACTGGTGTTTTCTCAGAAATCGATGCTGTCGGACTCTCTGGCAAAGTTTTCCCGCTGCTCTGGGAGCTTTTTCCCAAGCTGAAAGCACCTACAACAATCAGCAAAACCAGGACTACAAACCATCCGGGGGATTTTTTCTTGGGTGTTTTTCCGACCGGAGGCTGTTTCTTTTGGTTCGGCATCATTGGCGGAGTTTGATATGGATCCACCGGTGTAGCAGGGGCTGTTTTTGATTTTTTTATAATGACTGGTTCGGGTTCTTTTGGCGGATTTTCTTGTTGCACCAATAATTCGTTCGTCCGATCCGCCAGAAAAGACTGGTACTTCCAGCCAAACACTTCACTTAGGGTTTGGAAAAAAGAAATCACATATTTATCATCCAGCGGTGTATTCTTCGTGACTTTTTCTTCTGCTATTCTGAGCGCTTTCTTTTGCCTATCCCGGTCATCAGAATTTACCGAGCACAGATCTTGCAATACACCGATTTCGTCCAAGACCTTCAACATATTCCGATCCTTGCTCAACTGTGGAGCGAGATCATTAAAATACGCCCTTGCTTTTCCCTTTTCCTGAAATACGGTTTTTCCGTAGTTCCTATAAATATACTCCAGAACGCTTTTCGCGTCCTGCTGATTGTAATCTTCCATAGGGTCACCTTATTCCTTTTGTCAAAAAGGCGGCCGCCCCCTTATAGGAAGTGACCGCCTCTTTTTGCTTTTATAAAACCATACAATCAAACGCGAGACATACCAATTTTTCCCAGAGCATCAAAAATCCCCGTAAAAACAGGGGCAATATTTATTGCTTTAGCGATGGCCGTTGGATTCAAAGCATTAACAATCGTTTGAAAAACGCCAATGCCGGCAAATGTCTTGTTGATTGTCTGACGGTCTGAATAGCTAGGCTGAAAAATACGGTTGAACCAGTCCTCCAGCATAACTGTGATAGAACCAGCAGTTTCGTAATCTGAATATTTACCATCTTCAAGCGTCGTTGGGCCAATACCACCATCGATAGTTTGCATCTCCTCTGCACTAATTACCGCATAGTGCTTGGGCAGATTCCATTTTCTGTCTTTCATAATTTAATGCCTCCACCATCAAAAAATAAATGTGTCACCGTGAGCATATGGATATAGTAATATTATCACACCTCTGTTAATTTGTAAAGCTGGAAGATGCCAACAGGTTGCTGTTAGCATCATACAAGTGAACTTGATATGTGCCTTGCGGATCTGCAATCGATACGCCTGGAGAAAATTCGTGGGAACCATCAGTAAAAGTACCCAAAGAAAAACGGCCGGAAGGCTCTCCACCAGGATAGATGAATTCGACATATACGGTTACTTCGCCACCACTTGTAACAAATTGGACAATGCTCTTATTACACGAACTAATGTAGGCAGATACCGTCTGTGCTGGTTGAACTGACTGCTGCTGAGTTTCAGCAGGAGATGTAGCTGGCGTAGGAGCAGAATGAGAAGCAGAACTATTACTGGTACCGGAAGTTTCTGTTCTGGTTTGATTTTCGGAAACTGCTGGCTCTTCATAAGAGAGTATGATATTGCTTCCCTTTTCGGCTTCGGTGCCACCCGTAGGCTTCTGGGATTTGACCACAGCAGTTTCATTGCCGCTTAATTTTACACTTGTTGTGAAACCTGCTTCTTCCAAGGTTTCTTTAGCTGCTGGCAGAGACATACCTACTACATTTGGCACAGTGACCATACCTAGGGACTTGTCGCAAATAACAAGTTCTACAGACTCACCATTCCATTCAGTTCCAGCAGATGGATTTTGTGCGATTACGGTACCCGTTTCTGCAAATGCATCATACTGATAACTGATGTTTACCGTAATACCTTTTTCTTCCAATACTCTACATGCAGCATCTTTATCCTGATTGACTACATTCGGAAGTACTAAGGAAACTTTCTCTTGCTGTGCTTCCGAAGTATCTTCGGAAGAAGATAACGTAGAGGAACTAATTATTGAAGATTCAGAGGTGACCGAATCTCGTGGAATCTGTTTTTGCGAGGCTAGCCATATAACAAGTCCTATTACAACAAGAAGCAACAGAAAAAGCCATGAATTATGCTTTGCTGTTTTCTGTTTTGCGGGCTGCTGCTTTACCGGTTGCTTTGTGGGCCGCGGTTCTGTAGGTTGCTGTTTTGGAACCTCGTGAAGTGGTTGTAGTTGCTGACGAACTTCTTTTACCGGTTTATGGGTTGAACTTTTTTTTCGCGGCCTCTCTTGCTGAGATTTTAGATCAGTGCTTTTATTCGCACAGTCTTTCTGAAAAGATTTATACGTCCAGTTTAGCGCTTCACTTAGTGTCTGAAGAAACTGTATAACTGTTACTTCATCCATAGCCTTATTGGAAACAAGGTCGTCTCGTATCAAATTCAACATTTTTTGTTGGTCAGCTTTGCTAAGAGATGAAGTGTTTGCAAGTTCCTGAAGCTTACCGCTTTCCTCCAGTGCTTTCAAAATTGCAATTTCTTTTCGTAAATGCGGTGTGGAAGCGCAGTCCATAAAAATGCCTAATGCTTTTCCTCGCATTTTAAAAGCATTTATGCCATCATAATTCTCATAAATATATTTCAGAATGCTTTTGGCATCTTTTTCATTATACCCTGTGTCTCTTTTTTCCACAGTGACTTCCCTCGCAGTTGTGTTTCCGATATATCAGAGATAATTGGATTATCTCTGATATCTTTTCATAATTTTTTTCTAAACTCAAAATGACAAATGCGTTATAAATTTCCAGATAAGATAGATAAAATAGAATGCTCCGATTACATAGCCAACAGCGATGCTAGCAACCAATTTGACAACTCGGTTGAGTACGGCATCATCGTCTAGCCAAAGTGAGCGTCCACTAAGAAACTGATACCCTGCATAGAACGCCCATGCACAATATAAAATAAGCAAAAGATATAACATTTTTCTTCCTCAAACTTTCTCAGAACGTTGCTTAATCAAAGGTCTCCACCGTTCAGCTTTAGATTTCCTACACCAAATTGGGTCATCGAATTTCCGCACCAAGGGCAAACCGTGGCACGCTGTCCCTCATGGCAGGAGAGCTTTCCGCATTGACCGCACTGCACAAAACCTTTCTGTCCACAGAAAGGGCAACCTTTGTAGTCCTTATCGATATACACAGCTCCCTCAATTTTATTCTCATCGTAATTTTCATGGTTTGCACGCTTTTCTTCTAGGGGAAAATTCCACACGGAGTACCAGTATCCATCTTCTTTTTTCTGAATCCGCACGCCCAACAGTTTTTTACTGGAAGGGCATTTCTGCACCACAATAGTGGCCTCTACCTTAGGAGGCATCGCCAAGCGGCGCTCATCTTTCTGGATAGTGGTTTCCACTTCTTTTTTTGCTCTGCGATCTGTTCTGTTCTGCCAATCAAACATTCCTGTACCTCCGCAATTATCGCGACTGTCCCTTGGACTTTATCGATGAACGTTGTGCAGTTGCCTTCTGGTTGTTTTCCGATGCCCTGACAGGAACCGGATATTTTGAATCTTCCTGCCGGATCGCACCACCTTTATAGCCTCCATTTGTAACAGTCTGCACTCCACCACCATCACGCGACTGATGGCTTGGATCTTTTTCTACAAAATCCGGTTGCGCTGCTATTTTTCCACTAAGCAGTGTTTGATTTCGATCCAGCACGACCCGGGTTTCATAATGGGCATTATTAGAAGGAGGAAGTGCGCCTTTATTGATTCGTTCTTCCGGTGTTTTTCCCAAGGACTCCTTGGACACAAATATGCCAGAGGCATTTTTCTCACCAGATGTCACGACAAAAGCTTCTCCTTTTTTTCCGTGACGAGCCTCAATGGTTCCCGGTTGAAATGATTCCTTGAGTTGCTTTGTCTGCTCTGGTGTTAGCCCTCGTTGATCCATCATCTTATCAAAGTTATGGGAAGTAACTTGGACAGAACGAGAAGTCTGCCCTTTATCCTGAAACCGGCTGGCATCAATGTGTCTGCGGTTTTCGGCACAGTTTCCTCGTATTCGTTCTTCTATGGAACACCGTTCTTTTTCGTCCATGATTTACATCCTTTTTATTTGACGGGTAAACTACTCTGTGTACATATCAAAATAAAACCGAAAAGGCGGTGCGAATGGGAGACCAACAATCGCCTCACCAACTTTTAGAGTGTTCATATCCCAATCTTCAACCACACAGCCGCTACGTTTTTCTTCTACATAACGATTGTCCAGAGTACGATATTGTTCAAGTACAATATTTTTCCCATGTAATTCTGACACAAAATTTCTGGTAACAACATCATTTGCACGAAATGCAATAGTCGTCGAAAAACCGGCAGCTAAATTTTTGCCACGGCTTGCTCCATAGATTTCTGTCAACTGCTCAATGCTCTGCAGCCCAGCGATTACCTTGACCCCCAAACTGCGCCCAAAATTTACGCCATCATCAATATGTTGAAGATTTGGCAACAATTTGAATTCATCACAAATCAAGTAAACATTGCCTGCTGATTTTGTACGTCCAAGAGCTTCTTTCAAAGCAAGGTCAAACATTAACTTATAGATAGGTGTCAACACACTTCCAATTGCCAAATCATACTCTATAAATAATGCACGGCCACCTTTTTTTCGCACAAAATTACGAATAGAAAATGTTCCGTGCTCTGCAAATACACCCAGAAATAGGTCTCGTATAACAGAATACATTTCGGACAAGACACCCTGAGATTGACCGCCATCGTCAGAAATATAGCTTTGCACCGCACGCATATCGGGTTCTTCATCCAGATCGGCTAATATATCTTCTCGGGTGGAATTAGCAAGATAGTTACACAATGCGTTGTTAAAAAGGAACTGATTCATAAGCGTTTTATCGCCCTGACTAGTTCGAATAATGTGCATCATAATGGCGGTCAGCAAATCTCGACCTGCATTTGGGAAAAAAGGGTTCTGGGCATTTTGCCTATCGCTGAACAGTGCTTTGCAGATTTCCATGGTATTCATCTGCACTTGCTTATCATCCCAACCATCTGCTAAAATTTCCTTGAAAACATTCCATCGAGCAGAGTCTTTATAATACTGCGGCGAGTTACCAATTACGACATCGCCGGGTTTAGCGAACCGATTATAATAATCACCTTTTGTATCAAAGATAATCATTACGTCCTGCTCTGTCATCTTAGCACGAATTTGATGAATTAGGTGATAAAATAAAGTACTTTTTCCGCAACCAGTCCCGCCAATCAGCATCATATGCTTGCTGAGGACATCTTCTGTCAGGTCAAAGGCTGCGCGGCTGCCGTGAAATGTTCCCTTCAGTGTTACGGCAGGATTGCTTGCTCTGGGCGGCAGACCGTTTTTCTCTACGGTACTGCCCTGCAATACAGTTTTACCAACGCTCATTGTTCAACCGTTTCCTCCAGCATCAGCGCGACATGCCTTTGCTCTTGCTCTGGCTCTGCGATTTCGTCTGGGACTGGCTGCTTCCCTTGGAGCGTGTGCTGCCGTGCAGCGAGCGTTCCCGTGCTTCGCCTGCGCTGCTGGAGGCGCGCTTCTGCATGGAAGATTTATTGGCTTGGCTATACTGCGGCTTGCGGTATTCGCCGTTGCCGCTGATTCGGCTCATAAAGTCATTTCTGCTGTTTTCCGCCATAAATTCACTCCTCCGTCCTAAGCACTGTTTCAGCGCTCACGGTCCTCGCCTTTCTTTTTTGCGTTCTGCTGCTGCCGATTGCGCTCTTCCCAGATCTTGCGTTCCCGTTCCCGCTGCTCATCACTGGAGCTGCCGGAACCGCTTTTTTTATTATTCATCCGGTTTGCCATACTGGTGGACGATTGCTGCGGCTGTGTGCTCCGGGTCTGCTCCCTCAGCCGTCTTACAAAATCATCATGCTTTTCGCTCTCACTTTTGACCTTGGGTTCAGCTTTCGTCTGTGTTTTTTCTTCGGTTTTGTTTTTGTTGCCGCGAAGTCGATCCAGAAAACTCATAACAATCCATTCCTTTACTTCGAAAATACCACATCAGCGCTGATGTCCATGACCTCTGTGATGCAGCAAAACCGGTCGATGTTCTTCTTTATGTTGGTGCTGGAGTGTCTGCAGCATGTGCAGCAGCTCGTGCTGTTCTTCCAGCAGCCTGCGCCGCTGCCGATACCGCTGAGATTCACGCTCAGACCATTCATTCCAGTCATCCTCTTTTTCTGACGCAGCGGATGCGGGGGCAACTTCCTCGTCTTCCTGTTCCTGCGGCAGAATACGCGGTAAAAGCAATCGCAACTCATAAAGATCAACTTCCGTTAATGTGGACGACTGTACTGCCATACGAATAATCTGATGCAAGCGAGTTGCATCAGCAGATGCGTACAGGGTATCCACATTGTCATCAAATGCTCTGAGTTGTGAAAGTTCAAATGCCCCTAATGCATAAGTTTTCATTTAGAAATCGTCCTGTGAGTCAAGAGCGGAAAAGTATATCTCGAATCCTTCCGACTCGCTTCGTATCTCTGGAGGAGATGTAGCCGAATCGCTGCTACCATCGATTCTTCCCAATTGTTCTTCAACGCTTGGTTCCGATGACTGGAAATCTTCGCCTGTCTCTGTCACAGGCGTGTTAAACGACAGCTCCTCCACTGGCGTACCTTCCTCAGCAACCTCAGATACGGGAGCAGGTGGCGGCACTTCCGGGAAATCATTATCCTCTGGAGGAGCACTCAAAAGCATATCCAAGGCCCGCTTAGCCTGAGCCGCCGCATCCTGTGCGTTGCGGAACTGTGCATCATATTCTGCAAAATCCCTGCGTTGCTTGTTTAGTTTTTCCTCTAGGTCAGACTGCTGCTGATTCAGTTCCCGAATTGATGCATCCAGAGTCTCCAGTCTTTGCTGCAACTCCTGCAATTTACGCTCCTTGCGCTGAAGTTCATCTTCTTTAGTGTGATATTTGTCTTTCAGCTCCGTCATAAAGGCATCACCTGCCGCAATCAGACGGCGAAGAAACGTTACATTCTGCAATACGTTTCCATCGCGAAGCTGCTCGACATCAGAAGTGGCAGACTGTTTCTCTAATTTGAGCTGTTCCAAATCTTGCCGATCTTTAGCAATAAAAATCTTGGCACGTTCAATGTCATCTGCCAAATCTGTACGTTGTTCCCGGAGCCTTTCTAACTTTTCTGTAGAGTTTTTTGCAGCATCTTCTGCTTCACTCACACGACGTTGGAGAATGCCGTGTTTACGGATTTTGGAGCGGACTGCGTCCTCCTTCCAGAAAGCACTTTCTCTCAAAGTGTAGATTTGTGTGTCCCTCAGAAAAGCCGCAGCAAAAGGCCGGGCAGCAGCAACATCCACAATAGCGGCAACCGATATATCATCGCCACTGCCAGCATTATTGTACAATCCATTGTAGCTGAATTTTGGAAGCATCTCTTCCAGATATTCATTCAACTGCTCTGGGGTGCGATGCACCACTTCGTAGGTCAAGCCCTTATAAAAGGTGTGAACGCCTTCCATATTTTCTTCGGAATCCCGGTAAGCGTCTTCCACGCCATCGCATCCCAGATAGCAGGCCATGACAGGCTTCTTCTGTAGGTCAATCACGCAGTTACGGAAACTAGGTTCCACATCGTCATCACAGAGAGAAGTCGTCCGAGTACCCACGCAACGGCTGTCCCAGGGAATCGGCTGATCGACCGTGCCATCCGTGTAAAACACGTCGCAGCGGCCATCTCCCTGATGAATTAAAAGCAAGCATTTCGGCATCCACAGTGCTGCCATAAGAGTACACCCGTAAACTTGCTCCGGACGATCTGACACAGTGTAGTTCGTTTTTTTCTTTTCCTGAAGGGAAACAAGTTCCGCCTCTGTAGGAGGGTGATCCTGCAAATCCTGCCGGACAGATTCCACCCATTCCGCATGGATAACGTCTGTCAGATGGCGCATCGTCATCTGCTGATAACGTGGACTGCTCAGCATATCCTGATAGAATCGTGCCTCCACCTCCGGGGTGCGGGTCATTTTCTCGGCCAGTTCCTGCAAATCTTTGATAGCAATTTCTACAGCAATCTTTGAACCTTTGTCTGCACGGTAACATTCATCTGCGCCATGGCCGTCTGAAACCGCTGCCAGATAATACTGTTTTTCCGGGTTTGCATAAGACCCGGAGGCATCTTCGCACGGTCTTCCCCATTCGATGTGGTTGGAACCCTGTACCGATTTATGGAATGCAAGTATGTTGTTCATACGCAGCTCCTTAACGGTTTACCATTCTTCGTCGTCACCGCCAGCCCAAGTGCCGTCATCATTGCCTGCTTTCTTTTCATCCTCGACAATCGGCTCCTCAGGCTTGTACTCATCGGGATTCAAATGCTCAACAATATCCGTCTTGTCTACGCCAGCGGCTTCTGCGGCACTGTCGATGATATCGCCTACTGGAGGCTTATCTGCATCAGGATGAGTAACCAACATGGAAGAAGTAACAGAAACGATACGAATCAACTTTTTGAACACTTCCAAGTCATTGGTCTGAATAACGGCCTCGCTGTTGCCTACAACAGAAGCAATCATCTTCTTATCTGCATCGTTACCCAGTGCAAAGCCGATCTTGGTCGCACGGCGGAACCAGCGGTTCTCACGCACCTTGTCCAGCTTCTTCTCCCAGTCATCCGTAGCATAACCATCGGTCATAAAGATGATAATCGGCATCAATGCGCCCATCATGGA
>ERZ779982.582-NODE-582-length-17617-cov-2.412311_pt1 | contig 17617 bp, 10 predicted proteins | sample MGYA00511936_ERZ779982 | MGnify/ENA primary metagenome ERZ779982 (study PRJEB29588, sample SAMEA2146682) | human gut metagenome | biome: human gut; feature: human-associated habitat; material: faeces | place: Denmark | collected 2008/2010 ... | reverse complement strand
GTGGTGACAGCCGGTGGTGTGACTCTGACGGAAAACAGTGACTATACTGTGGACTACAATATGGGTACGGTGACAATCACCAACCAAAGCATCATTGATTCGGGAACAAACATCAGTGTGTCGCTTGAAAACCAGTCAATGTTCAGCACACAGCGCAAAACGTTGCTCGGACTTGACATGAACTATCAGTTCAACAAGGACTTCAATGTCGGAGCCACACTTATGCATTTCTCGGAAAAGCCGCTCACAGAAAAGGTGGATATTGGAAACGAGTTGATAAACAACACTATCTGGGGTCTGAATTTCTCATACAACAAGAATTTCATGTGGCTTACAAACTGGCTCAACGCCATCCCTACGGTCAATGCCACCGCACCGTCGACCATAAGCATGCAAGGCGAGTTTGCTCAGTTGATTCCCCACAAGAAGAAAACAGGCACAAATGCGGGAAGCTCGTATCTTGATGATTTTGAGACCTCGCAAAACACAATTGACATACGTTCGCCGTATTCTTGGTTCTTGGCGTCAACGCCAAACGACCCCAACGGCGGACTCTTCCCGGAGGCTGCTTTGAGCAACAATGTGGACTATGGCAAAAACAGAGCTTTGCTCGCATGGTACTATATCGACCGTATGTTCACTCAGAAAAACTCATCGCTCTGTCCGGCATACATCAAGAATGACAAGGAGCAGTTGTCAAGTCCTTATGTTCGCGAAGTGACTACGCGTGAGATATGGCCTAACCGTGAGCTCAATTACGGCGAGGCGTCGGCAATCCAGACGCTCAACCTGTCGTTTTATCCGGCAGAGCGTGGTCCGTATAACCTTGACCATACAAATATCGATGCCAATTTCAATCTTCTCAACCCGGAGAAGCGTTGGGGCGGCATCATGCGCAAGCTTGACAACACCAACTTCGAGACGTCAAACATAGAGTATATCCAGTTCTGGATGATGGATCCGTTCTCTGTAGAGGGTGACACCAACGAAGGCGGCGACTTGTACTTCAACCTCGGCGAGGTGAGCGAGGATATCCTTAAAGACGGATACAAATCGTATGAAAACGGACTGCCTGCCGACGGCAGTACTCGCGGCACTCGTGAGACTGTATGGGGACGTGTGCCGACTGAAACATCACTGACGTATGCTTTTGACAACACTTCTGGCGCTCGCCGCAATCAGGATGTGGGCTTGAACGGACTGTCGACTGAGCAGGAGTTTGAATTCACGACTTATAAGGAGTATCTTGAGAACCTGCGCGCAGTGTTGTCGCCTGAAAAGATAGCCGAGATGGAGGCAGACCAGTTCTCTCCGTTCAACGACCCTGCCGGCGACAACTATCATTATTTCCGCGGTTACGACTACGACGAGCAGCGCTTGTCGATACTTGAACGCTACAAGCGTTACAACGGCACGGAGGGAAACTCGCTTGGTGACGACGATGAAAAGGATCCTCTCTACCAGTCGTCGCGCAGTGTGCCTGATGTGGAGGACATCAACCAGGACAATACGCTCAACGAGTATGAGCGTTACTATCAATATCATATCTCGTTGCGCCGCCAGGATTTGGTGGTTGGACAGAATTATATCACCGACAAACAAGTGTCGACAGTGCCGCTCGCAAACGGCAAGAAGGGCGAGGCTGTGTGGTATCAGTTCAAGATTCCATTGCGTGACTATGAGAAGGTGGTTGGCTCGATTTCCGACTTCTCGACCATCCGTTTCATCCGTATGTTTATGACGGGATTCAAAGAAGCTACGCATCTGCGTTTCGCAACTCTTGAGCTTGTGCGTGGCGACTGGCGCACGTACGACTATAATCTCAATTCGCGTGCCGACGCTCCTGCGGAAGGACAGCTCGACCTTTCTGTGGTCAATATTGAGGAGAATTCCGGACGTGAGCCGGTCAATTATGTGCTGCCTCCAGGCGTAAACCGTATTGTTGACCCGGGGCAGTCGCAGATTACGCAACTCAACGAGCAGTCAATGTCGATGAAACTCACAGGGCTGCAGGCCGGCGACGCGCGTGCCGTATATAAGAACACATCGATGGACTTGCGTCTTTACAAACGCATCCAACTCTTCACCCACGCCGAGCGTCTTGTGAATGACGTGGCAGAAGAGCTGAAGGACGGCGATTTCTCTGTGTTCATGCGTCTTGGTACCGACGTGAAAAGCAACTTCTATGAATATGAAGTGCCGTTGCATCTGACGGCTCCCGGAAAATACAACACCCACAATACCAACGACCAATATGCCGTATGGCCGGAAGCTAACTTTATGGATGTGAAACTTAGTTTGTTTACGGATATAAAGAAGGAACGCAATCGCGCGAAGCACGATGAGTCGCAGCAGGTGGGAAACACAACGCTGTATACTGGTTACGACCCCGACCATAGAGCTAGCCGCGTGTCGGTGCTTGGCAACCCCTCGCTCAGCGATGTGCGCGTTGTGATGATTGGTGTGCGCAACAACTCCAGCAAGGAGAAGAGTGGTGAGGTGTGGGTGAACGAACTCAAGGTGACGGATTTCGACCAAGACGGTGGATGGGCTGCGAAGGGCAATGTCAATCTTGCGCTCAGCGATGTGGCTACAGTCAATTTTGGCGGACATATCGAGACTGTTGGATTCGGAAATGTAGACCAAAACCTATCGTCGCGCCGCATGGATGACTACAAGCAGTATAATGTGGCGACGCAGGTTGATGTGGGACGTTTCCTCCCCGCCAAGGCGAAGCTAAAAGCTCCGGTCTACTATTCTGTGTCGAAGGAGAAGACATCGCCAAAATATAACCCTCTTGACCAGGATATCCTGCTTAAGGACGCTCTCGACGAGGCCGAAACAAAGCAGGAGCGCGACTCGATAAGCAATTATTCCGTGGAGCAGTCGACGGTGAAGAGTTTCAGTATTTCTGGATTCAATTTCGGAGTTAAGAGCAAAGTGCCGATGCCTTGGGACCCTGCTAACTTCACAGTCAACTTCTCGTTCAACAAGCAGGAGAACATTTCACCGACTGTGCAGTATGAGCACATCAACGACTATCGCGGCAGTTTCCAATACAGCTTCTCTCCGGTCTACAAGCCGCTGAAGCCGTTCAGTTTCATCAAGAGCAAGTCGAAAAACCTGAAATTCTTTAAAGACTGGGAGTTCGGCTATGCGCCGTCGTCGTTGAGCTTCTTGACCAACATGACACGCTATTACTACGAACTGCAGTCGCGCAACGAGGCTGACGTAGAAGTGGAAGTTCCAGTGTCGGTGAGCAAGAATTTTTATTGGGACCGTCAGTTTGCAATCACTTGGAATCTTACAAAATCGTTGGCGTTGTCGTTTAACTCCAACACGATGGCGCGCATCGAGGAAGCAGTGGGACAGGTGAATAAGAAATTGTTCCCCGACAAGTATAAGGAATGGCGCGACACGGTGATGCGCAGCATCCGTGATTTCGGTACTCCGTGGAATTACAGTCAATCGTTTACGGCGACCTATAAGGCTCCGTTCAGCAAGATAGCTGTTCTTGACTTCCTTAACGGTAATGTGTCGTATAATGCGACATATCGATGGGATCGTGGTGCCGATGTGGCAGATGCTGTAGTTGGCAACTCGATTGCCAACAATGTGGTATGGAATCTCGACTCTAAAATCAATTTTGAGACACTCTACAATAAGTGTAAATACCTCAAGGAGGTGAACAAACGTTTCTCCAACAGCTCGAGGGGCAACAGGTCGCAGAAGGAGCGCAAACCACGCAAATTCCAGCGCACATACCAGCTTTCAGACTCTGTTGTGGCGGTGAAACACAATCTGCGCAGCAAGAAGGTGAAGGTGTCGGCGACAACGCTTGACGGCAAGCCGTTCCCGATAAAAACCAAAGTGGTGGATGATAATAATCTGCAAATCATCACTACAGGAAAGCAGTCGGTGAAACTCGTTGTCACTGAGGATTTGACAAAAGAAGTGAATGTTTGGAAGGAGATTGCCGACCATTCGGCGCGTTTCGGCATGATGGTGCGCAGCGCAAGTTTCCGCTGGCGCAATACGCGCACGTCCAACATACCGCAGTTTATACCCGAGGTGGGCGACTTGCTCGGACAGAGCAAGAGCTATGGCCCGATGTCACCGGGATTGGATTTCGCTTTCGGATTTACAGATGAGTCTTATCTCAACAAGGCGATGGCTCGCGGATGGCTGCTCGGCGACGAGAACCAGACGAGTCCTGCCATCTTCTCGCGTACTGAGGAGTACAATTTTGAGGTGCAGCTTGAGCCTATACGTGGATTGAAGATTCAGCTCACAGCTAACCGTACTGACAACCGCACAAATCAGGTGCAGTTCATGTACAACTCGATGCCTACCACCCGAAGCGGCAGTTTCACGATGACCACATGCGCCATAGCCACAGCGTTGCGCGGGTCGTCGTCGAAAGACGGCTACAGCAGTGCCGCCTACGATAAATTCTTGTCAAACATACCTGTGATGGCGCAGCGGTTGGAACAGAAATATCAAGGTATGCGCTATCCTGATGCCGGCTTTATCAGCGGCACGGAGTATGCCGGACAGCCTTACAATGCCGACAACGGAGGCGTAAGCCAGGCGAGCGGAGATGTGCTGATTCCGGCGTTCATCTCAGCCTACACTGGCAAGGACCCGCAGAAAGTGACCACATCGTTCTTCCCGGCATTGTCGCAGTTGTTGCCAAACTGGCGCGTCACCTACGACGGGTTGGTAAAAATCGGTGGTCTGAGCAACATCTTCCGCAGCCTTACGCTGACTCATGCTTATCAATGCACATACAGCGTCGGCTCCTTCTCGTCGTATCTGAACTGGGTTGGCGCTGGCAATGGTGATTTTGGATTTACCCGCGATGAGCAGACGCAGCGTCCTGTGCCGTCGTCGCCATATAATATCTCGTCGGTGACTATCACGGAGAAATTCGCTCCGCTGCTTGGTTTGTCGGCTACGCTTAAAAACAACCTTACGCTCAACGTTGAATACCGCGACAGCCGCACGCTGACGCTCAACACCAGTGCCGGACAACTTGTCGAGGCGTCGCAGAAAGCGTTTACGTTTGGCGGCGGATACAAGATTGCCAATTTCAACACTGTGTTGAAGATGAAAGGCGGTCAGAAAGGTGTCAGCAACGACCTTACTCTCAATGCCGACTTTTCGTTGCAGAACAATCAGTCGATTATACGAAAAATGCAGGAAGGGTCAAGTCAGGCAACCGCCGGCACGAAGTCGATAGCCATTAATTTCACGGCAAGCTACGTGTTGAGCAAGCGCATCACGCTGCAGGCGTATTTCGACCATCAGATTAACAAACCGTTGATTTCATCGAGCGCATATCCAACAACCAACAGCAATTACGGTGTTTCTGTCAACTTGTCGTTGGCTCAATAAATAATGAATTATGGGAAGAAATAAAGACAATAAGAAAAAAGAAACAGGGAAAGGTCTCGGTGCAATAACAGCCGTGACGGAGATGTATGGACGCAACGCAAAATGGGTTAACTGGGCGATTGTGGGACTGCTCTTTGTCCTGGCATTCTATGTGCGTGTCAATGCAATCGCCGGCAAGACGGAGCTGCATTCAGACGAGGTGTTCTCTATGGCGCTATGCACATGCGACCCCAATTATAATGTGGCAGTGGACGACGGGACCTATACTGGAGCCCAACTGAAGGACATGATTGCCCATAGTGGAGACACCGGCTTCAAGGGGATGCTCTCCGACCTGCGCCAACTTTGGGTAAACAATGGCGACGCTCCCCACGCCAGCCTCTACTATATGGCTTTACGTGTGGCGCTGACGGGCTACGACGCCTACGACCTCGATGGCTATATCGTGCGTGGAGGAGTGCTGAATATGTTGTTTTTCGTATTGTCGTTTGTGTTTATGTACAAACTGCTGCGACGCATATTCGGTGAGCGTCACATGCTGGTGTTTGTCGGACTTGCGCTTGCATATTTCAATCTTCTGTCGGTGCGCAACACGATGCTTATCCGCGAGTATCAGATGGCGGAGGCTTCGGTTGTCATGCTTACGTATGTGGCCGTTGGCTTTGTCCAGCGTCTTCGTGCGGGCGAGGAGATACGCCGTTGGCGATTTGTGGCGCTCTTCGGAGTGTTGATGGGTTGCACCGTGTCTCTCGGATATTTCAATGCCTTCTACGTCATAGGCTTGTGTCTCGCGCTCGCAGCCTCTTGCATCCGTCATCATCGTCACCGAGCGATACTGCTGATTCTGTTGGCTGGAGTGGCTGCATTAGTTTTTGCATTTGTGATTTATCCAGGATTTTTCAACTTCATACTCCATCCTACGGTACATAAGTCGATGGCGTTCCGCAAGTTCTCGCTTGCATTGTCGGTCACTTTTGCACGCGACATCCGACGCCTGCTCTTCATCTCTTACGGTTTCTGGATTGTCCTGGCGGCCGTGCTTGTGGCGGCATTCTCAAAGGGAGGATTGAAAAAATTGGCAGACGGCGGACTTTTTGTGTGGTTGCCGTTGCTTGTAGTGGCTTGTATGCCACTTATTCAGTATGCGTCGATACTCAAGCATCCGCGTTACTATTATTGCCTTATGCCGGTGTTGATGTTGCTGGTGCCTCAGTCGCTCGCCGCGATGCCGAATCTGTGGCGTCGTTATTTCGGCATTCTCATCCTCTTGTTTTTCCCGATTCTCACTCCGCAGATTCATTTCCGCGACAATTATAGATGGGACGCGGTGCGCAAGGAATTGGCGCGTCCGGTCATATTCTATCAGTTGAATCCCAACGAACTGATTCAGCTCGTGCCTAACCTTGACGACAATGTGGAGTATACGGTCATGGGAAAAACTCCGATGACGAGTGAAATCAGTCAGGGGGAGGAACGTCTTGTGGTGGCGAAGATGGGAAAAATCGACAGCGACAAGTTTGTTTTTGTCGGAAAGGCGATTTGGAACAGCAATATCTATCTCTTTAATGTAAAATATGTTGAAAAATAGCATTATAGCAACAGTTGTGGCGTTGGTTCTCTCGGCGTGTTCCGCTGAGACGCAGCAGAAAACTTATTCGCTCGACGGGTCGGTTGACGCCTCGCGCGATGGCAAGGCCTATCTGTATGTGCTGTTGCCGGAATATCAGAAACTTATGCTGCTCGACAGCGTGGATGTCAGGCATGGGGGATTCCGCTTTTCCGGTACGGTTGACGAGCCGATGGAGGCTTTCGTGAGACTTAAGGGCGACACGGCGGCATACTGCTTTGTGCTGACCAACAATCGGCTGACAATGACAATAGAAGATGGTACATATTCAGTGCAGGGGTCGCCGTCAAACCGGGCGTTGTCGCAGCTGCTTGCCGACCGGTATGCGTTTGAAAAGCGCCGCGAATCGCTGCAGGCTGCCTACAAAAAGCAGTCTGCCGACTCAACTCTGACCAAGGTTGTTGAGGACTCGCTGATGACGGCCTATCATCAAGCAGGCGTCGACTATCGCAGACTGCTGCTTGAACGCCTGACTAAAAAAGTTCCAGGCTATCCATTGATGGGACGGGTGGCGCTTCGCATGTTCGGTGGTGAAATGCTCCAATGCGAGATTGATTCCGTCAGCCTTCTGTTGAAAAAAACCCGATGATGTCGCGGCAGTCGGAATAAGGAAGGCAAATATGGTTTGTCAAGATTGGTTGTGGAATACGGAATCGGAAGTGCCTTAACAAGACTGACGAGGTTTTAGGATTTGTTATAAAGGAGATTTTGCAAGTGATTTGAAAGTTTTTACTACCTTTGTAAATTGACAGAGCGTTGCTCTGCCAGATAACAACAAATCTCGTGGAAAATAGAAAGAATATAGCAATATTGGGGAGCACCGGCTCCATCGGCACTCAGACGCTTGATGTGATTTCGGAATATCCCGACCGACTTTATCCGTCGCTTCTGACGGCCAACCGCAATGTAGACCTGCTCATAGAGCAGGCGCTTAAGTTTAAACCGCGTCGTGTGGTGATTGCGCAGAGCGACTGCTACACTAAGTTGCGCGACGCCCTTGCCGGCGAGCCTATCGAAGTGATGTGCGGTCAGCAGGCGGCAGCCGACGATGTCGATATCGTGGTGACTGCCATGGTGGGGTATAGCGGGCTGGCTCCTACAATCAGTGCCATCAAGGCGGGAAAGACAATAGCACTTGCCAATAAAGAAACTCTTGTTGTGGCTGGCGAACTGATAACCAGGCTTGTCAAGCAATACGGGTCGAGGCTTGTGCCTGTCGATTCAGAGCATTCAGCGATATTCCAATGTCTTGTGGGCGAAGATCCAGAATCGGTCGATAAGTTGATTCTTACGGCATCGGGCGGTCCGTTCCGCACGCGTCCGAAAGAAGAACTGTATGGCGTGACTCGCGCCGACGCATTGAACCATCCAAACTGGTCGATGGGAGCGAAGGTGACCATTGATTCGGCCTCGATGATGAACAAGGGATTTGAGATGATTGAGGCGCGATGGCTGTTTGGCATTCCGTCGGAACGGATTGAGATTGTGGTTCATCCGCAGTCGATTGTGCATTCGATGGTGGCATATTCCGATGGTTCGGTGAAGGCTCAGCTTGGCTTGCCCGACATGCGTCTGCCCATACGCTATGCTCTCAACTATCCGGAGCGGTTGCCGTCGGCATGCCGCAAGATGAGTGTGGCTGATTATGCCAATCTCACATTTGAGGCTCCCGACCGCGAGAAGTTTCCGTTGCTCGACATGGCTTTCGATGCAATCCACCGTGGCGGCAACGTGCCGTGTGCGCTCAATGCAGCCAACGAGATTGCCGTGGCGGCTTTTCTTGCCGACCGCATAGGGTTCATGCAGATGCCGGAAGTGGTGGCGGAGGCAGTGGCTCGCAACCGGTTTATCGCCAGCCCAACATACGACGACTATGTTGCGACCAATGCAGAGATAAGAAAAATTGCAGAAGAATTGATTAAATAAGAATCTACACACCAACAACTAATGGAATCTACATTTTTAATAAAAGCGGCACAACTGGTAGCGGCGTTTGGCTTGCTGATAATAGTGCATGAGTTCGGACATTATATCTTTGCCCGTATGTTTGGCATCCGGGTGGAGAAATTCTATCTGTTTTTTAATCCGTGGTTCTCTCTTTTCAAGTGGAAACCTAAGAAGAAAGCAGGCGCCGACGATGGCAAGTCGTCGTGGCGCGACACGGAGTACGGCATAGGATGGTTGCCGCTTGGCGGTTATTGCAAGATTGCCGGAATGATTGATGAGTCGATGGACAAGGAGCAGATGGCGCAGCCTGTGCAGCCGTGGGAATTCCGTGCCAAGCCGGCATGGCAGCGTCTGTTGGTGATGATTGCCGGTGTGCTGTTCAATTTTATTCTTGCCATAATCATTTACGCGGGCATTGCTTTTGCCTGGGGCGACAAATATATCCAGTTCAGCGACGCTGAATATGGCATGCAGTTTGGTTGCGAGTCGGCAAAGACGCTGGGATTCCGCGATGGCGACATCCTTGTGAGTGCCGACGGCAAGACTCTTGACGCAGCCGATTTCGGAGTAGCCACACAGGAACTGCTTGAGGCGCGAGAGGTGACGGTGAAACGCAACGGTGCGCTCACCACGATAGATTTGCCTAAAAATGCGCTCCTCACCGTAAGCAACGAGTTGCGCGACCACAAGGACCGTGGATTTATGACCTATCGTTTCCCCGTTGTGGTGAAGAATATTGTTGCCGGTCAGCCGGCAGCTGCCGCGGGCCTTAAAGCCGGCGACCGCATTGTGGGCATCGACAGTGTGCGCACCGAGACATGGGATGTGTTTGCCGACTGCCTTGCAAAGAGTTTTGACAAAGAAATCGCCGTGACCTACGAACGTGGCGGAAAGGAGTATGTGACCCATCTTCACACATCGGAATCGGGTAAGATTGGTATTCAGCTGACTCCGATCGATGAGATTTTCAAGACCCATACCATCAACTACAACATCTTCCAGGCAATACCTCGAGGCATTGAAATCGGCGTTGACAAGCTCACGTCGTACGTCAGCCAAATGAAGTATGTCTTTACAAAGGAGGGCGCGGAGAGCCTTGGCGGATTCGGAGCCATCGGCGATATGTTCCCTGCAGAGTGGAGCTGGTATCACTTCTGGTTTATCACGGCTTTTATCTCCGTGGCGCTTGCGTTTATGAACATTCTGCCGATTCCGGCTCTCGATGGCGGACATGCGCTGTTTGTCATCATTGAGATGTTTACAGGCAAGAAACCGAGTGAGAAAGTGCTTGAATACTCCACAATGTTGGGTCTTGGCTTGCTCCTTGTGTTGCTGCTTTACGCCAACGGCAATGATATTTACAGATTCTTTATCAAATAGGCTTGAACGAGATGGACTACAAGAAAATCATACTGAAAAAAGGCAAGGAGGAATCGTTGAAGCGTTTCCATCCGTGGGTGTTCTCCGGAGCGATTGCCAAGATGGACAACGATATTGAGGAGGGCGATCTTGTCAGTGTCTACACATCGGCAGGCGACTTTATCGCTGTTGGTCATTTCCAGATTGGCAGCATCGCAGTGCGTGTGCTCGACTTTGCGCAGCGTGTGATAGGTGAGGATTTCTTTGTTGAGCGTCTGCAACGCGCCTACGATTTGCGTCAGGCTATCGGTTTGGTGCGCGATGACAACAATGCGTTCCGTCTTGTGCATGGTGAGGGCGACTTTCTGCCTGGATTGGTAGTTGATATCTATGGTGCCACAGCTGTGGTGCAGGCGCATTCTCCGGGAATGCACTTTGCGCGCAACATCATCGCGCAGTCGCTTCTCAAGATTGCCGGCGGACTGATACATAATGTGTATTATAAGTCAGAGACCACCCTTCCTTACAAGGCGCAACTCGACCCTCAGAATGATTATATCGTTGGCAAATATGAGACTGACATAGCCGTTGAAAACGGATTGAAGTTTCATGTGGACTGGCTCAAGGGGCAGAAGACAGGTTTCTTTGTCGACCAGCGCGACAATCGCAGCCTTCTTGAGCATTATGCTAAAGGACGCACAGTGCTCAACATGTTCTGCTACACAGGAGGATTTTCGTTCTATGCGATGCGTGGCGGAGCGAAGGCAGTGCATTCTGTCGACAGCTCGGAAAAGGCTGTGCGTTTGACGAATGCCAATGTCGAGCTTAATTTCCCAGGCGACAGCCGTCACAAGGCATTTGCGGAGGATGCATTCAAGTTTCTTGGTGGAATCGATGACAGTTATGACCTTATAATTCTCGATCCTCCAGCATTTGCAAAGCATAAGAGCGCGCTGAAAAATGCCCTCATAGGCTATCGCAAACTCAATGTGAAGGCATTTGAGAAGATTCGTCCGGGAGGCATTCTCTTCACGTTTTCCTGCTCGCAGGCGGTGTCGAAGGAGCAGTTCCGCCTTGCGGTATTCAGTGCGGCGGCCATGTCGGGGCGCAAGGTGCGCATCCTGCATCAACTCACACAGCCGTCCGACCATCCCATCAACATCTACCATCCAGAGGGTGAGTATCTTAAAGGATTGGTGCTTTATGTGGAATAATAAATTCATAAAAACTCAACAGATATGAAGAAACAATTAATCCTCTCAGCCATTGCTGCGGTGGCACTCGGCGCTCCGGCGGCTTCTATGGCTGAGTCTTTAGATTTCAATTACAAAGTGGACAGATTTGCTGACATTGAAGTGCTGCGCTACAAAGTGCCAGACTTCGAGCAACTTACAACCCAACAGAAAGAGTTGGTTTATTATCTGACAGAGGCGGCTCTTTATGGCCGCGACATCTTGACAGATCAGAATGGTAAATACAACCTCGCAATCCGCACAACACTTGAAAACATCTATAAGAATTATGATGGCAGCAAGGACGATGCGGATTATAAAGGTTTTGTGCTTTATTTGAAGCAGGTGTGGTTTGCCAACGGCATACACCACCATTATTCTACCGACAAATTTACACCTCAGTTCAGTCAGGCGTTTTTTGAGACGCAGGTTAAGAAATTGTCAAAGAAGCAGTTGCCGTTGAAAAAGGGGCAAACTGTAGATGCGTTTCTCAAGGAGATAACACCTGTGATTTTCGACCCGATGGTTATGGCCAAGCGTGTGAACCAAGCCAATGGTCAGGATTTGATTCTCACTTCCGCCAACAACTATTACGAGGGAGTGACGCAAGCCGAGGTTGAGCAGTTCTATGCTGCGATGAAGAAAACCGACAATCCTGAGGAACCAATTTCATACGGCTTGAACTCTCGGTTGGTGAAGCGCGACGGAAAACTTGTCGAGGAGGTTTATAAAGTGGGTGGCTACTATTCGGCTGCTATCGAGAAAATCGTTGAAAATCTTCGCAAGGCTGTGGCTTTTGCCGAAAACGACAAGCAGAAGGCTCACATAAACAAACTGATTCAATACTACACCGACGGTAATCTGAAGACCTTCGATGAATATTCTATCCTTTGGGTAGAGGATGTGGTCAGCAGCGTGGACTTCATCAACGGATTTATTGAGAATTATGGCGATCCGCTTGGTTATAAGGGTGCTTGGGAGTCGATTGTGAACTTTAAAAACGAGAAGGCTTCACACCGCACAGAGGTGGTCAGCAGCAACGCTCAGTGGTTTGAGAGCAACTCTCCTGTCGATCCACGTTTCAAAAAAGAGAAGGTGAAAGGTGTGACGGCAAAGGTTATCACGGCTGCCATCCTTGCCGGTGACTCTTATCCGTCAACGCCTATCGGCATCAACTTACCCAATGCAAACTGGATTCGTGCAGCCCACGGTTCCAAATCGGTGACGCTTGAAAACATTACGGAGGCTTACGACCAGGCTTCGCACGGCAACGGATTCAACGAGGAGTTTGTAATCGATAAGGAGACAAGCGACTTGATGGATAAATATCTCTTTATTGTCGACAATATGCACACCGACCTTCACGAGTGTCTTGGACATGCTTCGGGAAAACTCTTGCCGGGTGTTTCCGACGATGCACTGAAGGAGCACGGCTCTACGCTTGAGGAGGCTCGTGCCGACCTGTTCGCGCTCTATTATCTTGCCGACCCGAAACTGCTCGAACTCGGTCTGCTTGACAACGAGAATGCTTACAAGGCTGAATACTACAAGTATATTCTTAACGGCTTGATGACGCAATTGATGCGCATCGAGTATGGCAAGGACGTAGAGGAGGCGCACATGCGCAACCGTCAGCTGATTTCGAAATGGTGCTATGAACGAGGCAAGGCAGACAACGTTATCGAACTTGTGAAACGTGACGGAAAGACTTTTGTGAAAATCAACGATTATAAGAAACTCCGTGACTTGTTCGGTCAGTTGCTCGCCGAAATTCAGCGAATCAAGTCGGAAGGCGACTATGAGGCAGGAAAGACTCTTGTGGAGACGTATGCTGTAAAGGTTGACCCGGCAATCCATCGCGAGGTGCTCGACCGCTATGCTCGTCTCGACATCGCGCCGTATAAAGGTTTTGTCAATCCGGTCTACAAGCCTGTGTTTGACAAGAAAGGCAACATCATAGATGTGAAGATTGACTATACGGAGGGCTATATCGATCAGATGCTCCGCTATTCAAAAGACTATTCGCCGTTGACAAAATAAAAACGGTGTACGACTGATATGAAGCCGTATGGGGACGCTGCTCTCCATACGGTTTTTTTTCGGCATCGGCTGATGGATAACCGCTGAAAAATGGCTAAATTTGCAAAAAAGGAAAGGTTATGCTACTTACAACAACTCCAACAATTGAAGGCCGTCCGATACGCGAATATCGCGGGGTGGTGACGGGAGAGGCGATTATAGGCGCCAATTTTGTCAAAGATTTTTTCGCATCGCTGCGCGACACGTTCGGCGGACGCTGCGACATGTATGAGGATGTGCTGCGTGAGGCAAAAGACAATGCTCTCGATGAGATGTCGAAGAGGGCAGAGTGTATGGGATGCAATGCAATGCCGTGGTTGGCATAGATCTCGATTATGAGACGGTAGGTGCCAGCGGGTCAATGTTGATGGTTACGTGCAGCGGCACGGCAGTTGTAATATAATATGATGGATAAAGAAACGATAAGACAAATCAAGAGCGATTTTTTTGCGTTGCGCAATGGCGTGATTGCCGACAAGTTGCGCAGTGCGGGATGTCCGTATAAGATAATTTTCGGGTTGACGGTGCCTCAGATAGAAAGTGTTGCCGCAAAACATGAGCCATCGGCCGGACTTGCCGAGACTTTGTGGGCAAACGATTCCACCAGGGAGAGCCGGTTGATGGCAACTATGGTTTTCCCCGCTTCGGAATTTTCTGTCGACAAGGCAAAGAAGTGGATCGCTGATGCCGATACGGTGGAATTGGTCGATATGCTGTGTTTCCGCCTTGTGCGCAATGTTGAAGGAGCGGAGCAGCTGGCTTTCAGTCTTGCCGGTGAGGAGCCGACTCGCTATGCCGGTTTGCGGCTACTTATGAATCTACTCGTTGTGCGCAAGCTTGCCGATGTGGAAAAAGCCAAAGGCGTCGCATCGCAATGGGCGGAAGGCGGTGATGCTGTTGCGCGCGTTGCAAGGCAAATCAAGGAAGAAATCGAGTGGTGCTTTTAATTGAACGAAAGGCAAATAAAAACGGCGTTTTTTTCACCGAAATTCAGACGAAATCATTAACTTTGCGTTGGTATGACTGCGACGGAAGACAAATCATATTATATCGCTCGCACGAAACTGGCTGAATATCTCGACAACAGACGGTTGCGCAAAACTCCGGAACGATTCGCGATTCTGGAGGCGGTGTTTTCGCACAACGACCATTTCGGCATAGAGGCTCTTTATGTGGATATGGAGAACCGCGCGTATCACGTCAGCCGATCCACTATCTACAACACAATGGAGCTTTTTACGGAGTGTGGACTGGTGCGCAAGCATCAGTTCGGCACCAATCAGGCTGTGTATGAGAAGGTGGTAAGCTCGGGAAACCACCATCATCTGATCTGTACGGAGTGCGGAAAGGTGAAGGAAGTGAAGGATCAGGAGTTGATGGACTACATCGGCAGCCGCAGATATGGGACATTCTCAGTGTCGTATATCTCGCTCTACGTCTACGGCATCTGCTCCACATGCCAGCGCCGGCGCCGGCGCAATCGTAAAATAGACAAGAAAACAACTTAAACGTAAAAACAGAATATAATTATGAAAGTAGATGTGCTCTTAGGTTTGCAATGGGGCGACGAAGGAAAAGGAAAGGTAGTTGATGTGCTGACTCCGCGTTACGATGTCGTGGCGCGTTTCCAAGGAGGTCCGAACGCAGGCCATACGTTGGAATTTGAAGGCAAGAAATACGTACTCCGTTCAATCCCTTCAGGAATTTTCCAGCATGGGCAGGTGAACATAATCGGAAATGGCGTAGTGCTCGACCCTGTGCTTTTCAGAGAAGAAGCAGAAGATTTGGAAAAAAGCGGCGTCGATATCAAGAAAATTTTGAAAATATCGAAAAAGGCACACTTGATAATGCCTACACACCGTCTGCTTGACGCTGCCAACGAGAAACTCAAAGGCTCGTCGAAAATTGGAACCACGGGCAAGGGTATCGGTCCGACATACACCGACAAGGTGAGCCGTAACGGTTTGCGTGTAGGTGACATTTTCCACAACTTTGAAGAGAAATATGCAGCCGCAAAGGCTCGCCACGTGAAAATGCTCGAGATGCTCGATGCGCTTTCCGACTTTTCGGAGCTTGAGGCAAAATGGCTTGATGCGATCAATTATCTGAAACAATATGAGCTGATTGACAGTGAGCATTATATCAACCATCTGCTTGCCGACGGCAAAAGCGTGCTGTGTGAAGGTGCGCAGGGCACGATGCTCGATGTTGACTTCGGATCGTATCCTTTTGTCACTTCAAGCAACACCATCTGTGCCGGAGCATGCAGCGGCCTTGGTGTGGCTCCACGCAGCATCGGGGAGGTGTTCGGTATTTTCAAGGCTTATTGCACACGCGTGGGCAGCGGTCCGTTCCCTACAGAACTTTTTGACGAGACCGGCAGTAAAATACGCGACCTCGGTCATGAATATGGCGCGGTGACTGGACGTGAACGCCGTTGCGGATGGATAGACCTTGTGGCTCTCCGTTATGCAATTATGCTCAGCGGTGTCACTCAGTTGATTATGATGAAGAGCGACGTGCTCGACACATTCCCGACAATCAAGGCTTGTACGGCTTACAAGGTGAACGGCACGCTGACACGTGATTTCCCTTACAGCATCGAGGACGGTGTGGAGCCAGTCTATGAGGAGATAAAGGGTTGGAACACGGATATGACCAAAATCAAGAACGAGGATGAGTTCCCGGCAGAGTTCAATGCTTATGTGGCATTCCTTGAGAAGGAATTGAATGTGCCTATCACGATTCTTTCTGTGGGTCCTGACCGCGAACAGACCATCGTGCGCTCTAATTTCAAGCACTAAAAAACATAAGGCTGCTTGGCGACAATTCTGGTCGCGAGGCAGCCTTATTAAATTTATAATTACCCTAAAACGTTAATACTATGGCAAAAGTAAGACCTTTCAGAGGACTGCGTCCACCCAAAAATATGGTGACTGAGGTGGCTTCACGTCCGTATGATGTACTTAATTCAGAAGAAGCCCGTAAAGAAGCGGGCGACAATGAAAAATCGCTCTATCACATTATCCGCCCGGAGATTGATTTTGCTCCCGGCACCGACGAACACGACCCGAAGGTGTATGAGAAGGCGGTGGAAAATTTCAAGAAATTCCAGACAAACGGATGGCTTGTGCAGGATCGTAAGCCCTGCTACTACATCTATGCGCAGACTATGGACGGCCGTACTCAATATGGTTTTGTGGTGGCTGCCAATGTGGCTGACTATCTTGAGGGACGCATAAAAAAGCACGAACTGACACGCCGTGACAAGGAGGAGGACCGCATGAAGCATGTGCGCATAAACAAAGCCAACATCGAGCCGGTGTTTTTCACATTCCCCGACAACGATGAATTGGAGGAGATACTACGCCGCGTCACTGCCACAGAGCCGGAATATGATTTCGTCAGTGAGGATGGCTTCGGACATACGTTCTGGGTGATTGACGACGACAAGACGATTGACGCCGTGTCGCGCATATTCGGAGAAATTCCAAACATGTATATAGCCGATGGGCATCACCGAAGTGCTGCTGCCGCATTGGTGGGAAAAGAGATGGCCGATGCCAATCCAAACCATACGGGTGATGAGGAGTATAATTTCTTCCTTGCAGTCTGTTTCCCAGCTTCGCATCTGAAAGTGATTGATTACAATCGCCTTGTGCGCGATCTTAACGGGCATACGGATGAGGAATTCCTTCATCTGCTTGAAAAGAACTTCGTGGTGGAGGACAAAGGCACTGAAATCTATAGTCCGCAACACCTCCACAATTTCGCACTCTATCTTGGTGGACATTGGTATTCGTTGACGGCACGTGAGGGTACGTACAACGATTCTGACCCAATCGGTGTGCTTGATGTGACGATATCGTCGGATTTGATTTTGCGCGATTTGCTTGGAATCACCGACTTGCGAAGCGACAAGCGTATAGATTTCGTTGGCGGCATCCGTGGACTCGGTGAGTTGAAGCGTCGTGTC
>ERZ779982.534-NODE-534-length-18762-cov-4.325012_pt1 | contig 18762 bp, 15 predicted proteins | sample MGYA00511936_ERZ779982 | MGnify/ENA primary metagenome ERZ779982 (study PRJEB29588, sample SAMEA2146682) | human gut metagenome | biome: human gut; feature: human-associated habitat; material: faeces | place: Denmark | collected 2008/2010 ... | reverse complement strand
TTCAGATAATGGAGAAGCTATAACAAAATTCACAATAAAAGAAAAACAACAAAATACAAATATAGAAGATAATAAAAATGAACAAAAACAAGAAAATAACAATTTAACAAACAATGATGTTCAAAAAGAGAATACAATTGCAAATCCAAAAACAGGAGATAATGTTATAGTATACTTTGTAATGTTTTCAATTGCTATATTAGGAATAATTACATTAGCAATAGTTAATACAAAAAGAAAAAAATTAAGAAAATAATAGGAGAGAAAAAAATGAAAATTAAAAAAAGTTTAATATTTTTAACAATTATTTTAGCTGGTATATGTCTGTTTAGTTTTTCAAACAGAGTAAATGCAGTAACAATTAGTGATGATGGAAAATATTCATTAGTACTAACTGCTAATGAAGATGAAGGTTGTTTTGATGGTGAGTATGTGAAGCTTGTAAGATTTAATATTGCAGAAGGAGAAACCACAGTTAAATTATCTGAATTAACAAAAGGAATTGTTCCTTTTAACGGTAAAACTGAATTCTCTCATTGGGAAATGGCAGAAAATACAAAAGCTGGTGAAGAATTAGAAATAGCAAACTTTACAGGTAGTGGTAACTTTTATACATCAACAGGTGAAGAAGTTAAATATACTAATGGCTTAATGCTTAATGCTAAATTTTCAGATAAAGAATTAAAAGATAGTGGTAAATACTATGTAAGTTTTGATGCATTTGGAGGTACAATAAATGGTAAAGCAAAAATAACATTGGAAAGTAAAGCAGAAGAATTTAAAACAATTGATTTAACAAAATATACACCAGTAAGAAAAGGATACACTTTTAAAGGCTGGGATTTAGATGGAAAAATTGTTACTTCTATTAATTCAAGTGCTTTCGCAAAGGATGCTGCAATTAATTTAACTGCTACATATACTAAAAATACTTTTAAAGGTGATGGAATTGTATTGATATTAAATGCAAATGGTGGAACCATTGAAGATAAAGCATCTAATAAATATGACTATTTAGGTGGTGGAAATTCAGGAACAGATATGTCACTTTTACCATACATACCGGTAAGAGAAGGATATACTTTTAATGGATGGAAAGCTAAAAAAGACGGAAGCGGAGAAATTTATAAATATGTCTACTGGAGATTCTGGGATAAGGATGAGAAAACAGATAAAGAATTTGATAAAGATACTTTAATAAAAGAAGAAAACGGATATGAGAGATATAAAAATATAACTCTATATGCTTCTTGGACTAAAAATTCAGGAGAACCAGAACAACCTGTTAAAGAAACAGTAAAAGAAATTCAAAGTACAGGGAAAACAAAGGGAAAAATTGAATTTGAAAAAGAAGTTAGTAAAAACTATAAGTTGGATATAAGACCAATTGAAGTAGAAAAAGATTTATCAGATAAAAATGTTAAATATGTAGTAGATATAAATGTATTAGAAAATGGTGAAGTTGTTAAAATTAGCAATACTAAAATGAAAATAAGAATTGCATTACCAAAAGACTTAAAAGGATTTAACAAATATGAAGTAGTATATATTTCAAATGATGAAATAAAAGAAACAATACCAGCAACAGTAGAAGATGGATATATAATATTTGAAACATCACATTTAAGTCAATATGGAATTATTGCAACAAATGTTGAAGGAAAAACAGAACAAACAAAAGATGAAACAAACAATCCAAAAACAGGAGATAATATTACAACAAGTATAATGCTATTTGTAGCTTCTATAGCAACTATCGGAACACTAACATTAGTAAATAGAAAAAAAGCAAGAAAATAAACAACATAATTTATTTGATATTTATTTATATATTAATAAAATAGTAAGAGAATAACAACTAATGCAAATGAAAATTATAAGATACTAGCTATGAATGGCTAGTATTTTGCTTTATGTTGAAAAAAAATAGAAAATCTGCTATTATGTTATTATATTATAGACAAATAAAATTTATAGCAAGATTAAAAATAAAAAGGGGTAAATATGACACAGACTCAACAAACGGTATTAGCATTGGCAATATATACAATATGGATAACACTATTACATATAAGAATATTTGATAAAACACTAAAAAAATATGTATTATCAATAGGTGTGCTATTAGGATTTTGGATGGTAGTAAGAATGCTTAAAACATATACAACAGGGTTTGTAACAGAAATGCTGTGGTATTTGTATTATATACCACTATTGCTGATTCCAACATTTTATTATAATTGTAGTAGTTATTTAATAAACAGTAAAAATAAAAAAAGAAGAATTGCTACAATAATTATATCAACAATACTATTCTTATTAGTACTTACAAATAGTTTACACAATATTGTGTTCAAAATAAAAAGCAATATAAATGATTATATTCATAATATAGGGTATTACATAATAGTTGCTTGGATTTTATGCTTAATAGTAGTAGCAATAATAAATCTAATAAAATCAAGTAAGAACAAAGGGTACAAAAACATAATTTCAATTTCAGCTGTTATTTTAGTTGGAATAATATATACAGTTTTGTATGTAAAAAATGTTCCAGTAATAAGAAAAACAAATATGTCGGTAATTATAGGAGCATTATTCTGTGTTGGACTAGAAATGATGTTTGACTTCAAGCTAATACCAAATAATTTTAGATATAAGAAAATATTTAAAAATTCAAGTTTGCCACTAGAAATAGTATCACAAGATGGAAAAAGGAGAATTGTAACAAACCATTCCATAGATCTAAAAGAAAATATAATAAATGATATAAAAGATAATAAAGTAAAAAATACATATAAAGATAACAACATTGTAAAAAATGTTAAGGCTATAAGTGGTGGCTATTCAATAGAAGAAAAAGATTTTAGTAGAATAAACGAATATGAAAAAGAATTGAAATTAATACAACAAGAGCTTATAGAACAAGAAACAATATTACAAAAACAAAGAAAGATTGCAACAGAAATATATGAAACAAAATTAAAAAGCGAAATTATAGAGCTACTAGATGAAAAAATAGAGCAGAAAAGAAACTTAATAAATGAACTAATAAAAGAAATGAAAATAACAGACATAGATAAAATGCAAGATATAAAACTACTACTAAATTATTGTAAAAGAATGAGTAGTTTAGTAATATCAAGCTATAACAAAGAAAAATATGATAACAAAAGACTAGAAATAATCATAAATGAAATGTTAATAGAAGCACAAGCACTAGGAATAAATGGAGTTTTGAAAACAAATAATTTTGAGATAAGTAGCGGTGAAACAGCAAATATCTATGAGATCATATTTGAAACAATAATGAAATTTAGAGAAACTAATTTTATTCTATATATACAAGTAAACAATTCATATACAGAAATAAAATATTTATTTGATGGTAAACATAAGAACTTCAAAAAAGAAATAGAAAAATTACAATTAGAAAAATTATTGAAAATTGAGCAAATAATAGATGAAGATGGAACAACTATAAAATTGAAAATTTTAAGAGGAGAAAATTAGTATTATGGTAGCAATTATAGGAATACTGTGTCTTTTGTTAGTATGGCAGATTCTAAAAATCATACTAAAAAAAGGAATAATAAATAAAAATATAACAGATTATACACTAGAATATATTGTTTCTATAACAATACTTATAGCATTGTTTATGCAAGAAAGCATATCAAGAAATAGCTTATTTATAATTGCATTGCTAGGCATAATATACGAAATTATTTCACTTATATATATGTATTTTAGATATTACAAAAAAGAAACTATTACAGATTTCTCAATAAAAAAAGTTATAGATGAATGTGAGTTTGGAATTTTAGTATTAAAAGGTAAGAGAGCAAAATTAATAAATAATAAAATGTATGAAATACTAGACAAATTAAACATAAAGAAAGACTATATAACAAATATAATAAAACAAAGTATAGACCAGCTAGATAAAAATTATTGTGTAAAGGTAGAAGATAAATATTATGTATTTGTGATAAATAATAATGAAATAATTACATTTGATATAACAGAAGAATATAAATTACATCAAAAGTTAAATGGGCAAAATAAAAAGTTAAAAGAGAATAATAAAAAAATATTATTAAGTATTGACAATATAGAAGAATTAGAAAAGGAAAAGAATCTGCTAAAACTAAAAAATAAATATCACGATATATTAGGACAAAATCTTTCCATACTGCAACAATATTTAAATAAAGAAAATATAACCCAAGAAAATTTTGAAGAAATAAAATTTATGATACAAAAAATGTTCATAGATATTGAAGATACAGATGACACAAATGCAAACCTAGAAAATTTAATAAAAATACACAAGAAAAATGGAACAGACATTATTATAGATGGAAAACTACCACAAAATAAAGAAACTGCAAAGGTGTTCTTTGAAATAATAAGAGAGGCAACCACAAATGCAATAAGACACGCAGGGAGTTCAAAAGTATTTGTGAATATAAAAGAAACACTAGAAGAAACATATATGATAATAACAAATGATGGTAGAAAGCCAAATGAATTTATTACAGAAAATCAGGGAATAAAAGATATGAGAAGAAAAGTAAAAAAACTAGGAGGAATGTTCTATATTTCAACAGTTCCAGAGTTTTCGGTAAATATATCAATAAAAAATAACTGCTAACATTGAAATAGCAGTTATTCTTTTATTCTTTTGGAGCCTCTAAGTTTGGAACTATCAAACCATTACCCACACAATATATAGCAAGTTTTGCTAAATTATCATAACCAGTTTTTCCATAAATAGATGAAATATGTGATTTTAGTGTTCTTACAGATATTCCAAGTCTTTTCACAACTTCATTTCTGTCTAGTGTTTTACAATATTCAGTCAAAACGCTTAATTCAGTATCTGTTAGATCTTTTAAAACATCAGGAATGTTTGATTTTGGACTATTAGAATTTGGATATAAAGAATAGCCATCAATAGTATTTTGAATAGTAGTTATAAGAGAATTACTACTAATATTTTTATAAATAAAGCTATCAACATTATTAGCTTTTGCCTTGTCTATAAATGTTAAATCTGGCACACCAGTCATAAGAATAATTTTCACACTTGGAAAGTTCTCTTTTATTATTTTTGAATATGCTAATCCACTTGAATTGTTTTCAGTACAAATATCCATTAAAATTAAATCAGGTTTAAATTTTTCACATAAAGATATAGAGTCTTTTGCATCTCCACTAGAAGCGATAACATTAAAACCTCTTGTATTTAATGTTTCAGAAATCATTTCTCTTAACATTTTATGGTCATCAATTACAATAATATTATACAAAACAGAAACCTCCTAATTTGCTCACATTAAGATATATTGTAACATAAAAAATTGTGAAAATAAATATTTTTTACAAATTTTGCACTTTTAGTGCAAAATTTAATGAAAAATTGCACCAAAAGTACAATAGTAATTTGTGCTAAAAAATGATATAAGATTATATGGAAAAGTAAAGTTTCAGATGGGGGGGTGAATAGATGAATTAATAAAAGATGAGTAGAAAAGAAAAGTAAAAAAGATTTCAATGTAAATGTATCTAATGAAGATACAATACTAACACTTTCCACCTGTGCAAATAACAACAAATACAGGGTGGTGTTACATAGTGTTAGAGTTAAATAAAACAGAAAATGTTTTGTTTGAGAAAGGAGAATGGTTTTATGAAAAATAAAACAAAATATTTAGTAGTAATATTATTAATGCTAGTTAGTTTTTTACTAATTGGAGCTACTAGTGTAAATGCAGAAACAACAACTGCAGATGTTGATAATAATTCAGACTTAGTTGATAAGATGAATGACAAAACAACAGATATAGTTAGACTTACTGAGAATATTACATTAAGAAATGATCTTGATACAATATTCTCTATTGAAAAGTCTAAAACACTTGATTTAAATGGACACACTATAACTGTACCAGATGGTAGAATAATTAAATTTTGGTATTATGCAGATGCTGATATTAAAATAATGAATTCTAGCAATAGTAGTTCTGCAAAAATTATTGGTAATCATACTGGTGCATCTACTTACTTTTTATTAGATGGAGCAATATTAAAAGAAGGATTAAAAATCAATTTTGAAATTGATGGAGTTGATTTTGAAGTAGATGGAAGTGATTTTGTTACCATTGTTAAAGGAAATCATGAAGGTAGGAACTATGAAAGTCTTGTTATAAAGAATTCTAATGTTAATGGGAATCAGTACTTATTTTGGTCTGGTTCTGCTAAAAAAGTTTATTTGGAAAGTATAACTTTAAAAGGTGCTGATAGAAATCTATATAGACAACTTAGTAATACTTCTTCTTTAACTGTTAATGATGTAATTGATGCTAATTCTGTTATAGAGTATTATCCTAGTGCTGGTGTAAAAGCTACTGCTGATAGATCAGCAAAACTTAATACTTCTAATCTTAATGCTTATTGGGGTCCAATAACAGTTAAATTTGCAAATGGATTTAATGTATCTAATGCTACTTTAAATGGTAAATATGGTGAAACACCTGAAACTAATATTACAATTAAAAATATTGGTGAAAATAATTTACAAATTAAAAATGTAACAGTATCTGATGCTACTCAATTTGAAATCATTGGAAATACACAACCAACAGTTAGTGCTGGAGCAACAAATACTGATTTTAAAGTAAAAGCGAAAGCTGGTCTTGATGTTGGTACTTATACAGCAACAATTACTGTAGAAGCTATGGATAGTAAAACTTATACAGCAACAGTTACATTAAAAGTTGAACCAAAACAATTAACAGGATTAGGTATTAGTGGTTTAGATAATACATGGTTTTATGGAGAAACTAAAACTCCAACTGCAACAGGTGTTGATGGCTTAGGAGCTGGCGATTATGAAATCACTTACTCTAAGTTAAACAATGGATCTTATGAAGATATAGGAACAACATTACCTAAATTAGTAGGTAAATATAAAGCTACTTTAAGTATTACAAATTCAAATTATACACCAAGTGAAGCTAGTGTTAATTTTGAAATCACACCAATTAATACTGAAGTAAAAGTAATAAGTAATGATGCTACATTTACTTATGATGGAAATGAACATTCAAATAATGGTTATACTGTTTCATTTAATAGTGTAACAGGTAACACATTATTATATGGTGACACTGTAAATGCTGTTGTTACTGGTAAAGTAAAAGATGTTAGTGATACAGCTGATGGAAATAACACAATTAAAAGTGTTACAATAACAAATGCGGCTGGTGATGATGTAACTAATTGTTACAAAAATATTGTAACATCTGCTGGTAAATTAACAGTAACACCAATTACAAATCCAATAGTTGTAACAGCTGATTCAGATACTAAAGTATATGATGGTACTGAATTAACAAAAAATACTAAAACATATACAAATAATGTATTAGTATCTGGTGATACATTAGAAGCTACAATTACTGGTAGCCAAAAATATGTAGGAATTGCTGATAATAAAGTAACAGATGTAAAAATAATGAGAAATGGTAAAGATATTACTCGCAACTATACATTTGGAACACATGTAAATGGTACTTTAAAAGTAACTGAAGCAACACAAACATTTACTGTTAATGAGAATGTTAATGTATTAGTAAATGGTACTCTTACTGTTGAACAAATAAAAGCTCAGTTAGGTTCTAATATTGAAAATTATAAAATTGAATATGTAAATGGATCTGCTGGTACATTTGATTCAACTACTGGATTTACTGCTACTACTGCAGGAAAAGTAGAAATGAAAGCTATTGCTCCTGCAATAGATGAAAATAATGATGGAACAAATGAATATGCCGAAGCTACAAAAACATTCTATATTAATGTTGTAAATAAAGAGAATGTAACAATCAGTGGTTTAACAGATAATCAAGAATTTATTTATGATGGAACTAATAAAAAACCAAGTGGAACTATTAAAGTTGACGGTGATAAAGTTCCTGTAGGTGAATTAGAAGTTAAATATACTGGTACAGGTTATAATAGTGATAAAGCACCTACAAATGCTGGTACATATACGGTAACTTATAGGGTTAAAGATGATAATCCTACATATGTGGGAAGTGTTACTTATACATTCACTATTAAAAAAGCACAACTTGATAAAGTAACTATTGTTAAAGATACTTTTGAATATACTGGTAGTGATATTACTCCTACATTAAATAATGTTAATTCTAATATAGAAGTAACTGGTGATACTCAAGCTAAAAATGTATCAAATAATACTATTGTTGCAAAAATTAAAGATAAAGCTAATTATGAGTGGAAAGATGAATCAAATGGTGATTTAACTATTAACTGGTCTATCACACAAGCAACACCAGACTATACAGTACCAACAGGATTAACTTCTGTAAAAGGTAAAGTATTAGCAGATGTAGCATTACCAACAGAATTTACTTGGAATACACCTGCAACAGTGTTAACTGTAGGAAAAACCAAATATAAAGCAACATTTACTCCAGTTGATACAACAAACTATAAAACAATAACTGATATTGATATTGAAGTTGATGTTAAAAATACATTTGATGTAATAACATCAGTTGATGGTGGAAATGGAACAATTACACCAAGTAAAATAGGTGTTATTGAAAATACTAAAGTTGCAATTACATTTACACCAGATGAAGGTTATATGATTGATAAAGTATTAGTAAATACTGTTGAAACTACTATAACTGGAAACAAATTAGAGCTTACAGTTGATGAAGAAAAAGAAGTTGAAGTAAGTTATAAGAAAATACCATTTACTGTAACTGTAAAAGATGTAGATGGTGCTACTATTACTCCAAATGGTGCTGTTGCAGTAAATTATGGTGAAGATAAAGAGTTTACTATAACTGCTAATAGTGGATATAAACTTGTTAAAGTTCTAGTAGATGAAGTTGATAAAACTGCTGATATGGTTGGAGATACTTTAAAACTTACAAATATAACATCTAATATCAATTTAGAAGTTGTAGTAGAAAAAATAGTTTATGAAGTAACTGAGGGTGCTAATCAAGAATATACAATCACTAAAGATAGTGAAGCTAAATTCAAAATAAATGCTGACTTTAGAATGTTTGATGGTGGTAAAGTATATGTTGATGATGAATTAGTGGATCCAAATAATTATACAGCAGAAAGTGGTAGTACAATTATTACTTTAAAGAAAGAATATGTAGATAAATTATCTATAGGAAAGCATACTTTAAAAGTTGTATTTAGTGATGGAGGACAGGCAACTACAATATTTAATGTAGCTAAAACTACAGTACCTGTTGAAAATCCAAATACTTTAGATAATGTTATGATTTATATAGTAAGTGGCATTTTATCTATTATAGGTATAACTGGTGCTATAACTTTTTACAAAAGAAAACAAAAAAATTAAACTAGTGAGTTAGAGTTTTCTCTAACTCCTTTTTAATATAAAAAATAAGGATGGTAATATGAAAAAAACTAAATTAAAACTTAAAAAACTATCTAAAAAGAAAATTATTATTATATTAAGTATTCTTTTATTGATTATACTTATTATAATTTTAATAATACCTAAAGAACCATATGTTGGTAAAATAAAAGATGGAAAGGCTGTATATATTGATAGAGTTAAAAATGTAACGGTTTATCCAGAAAATAAAAAAACATTAATTGAGTTTGAAAATAATGAAGAACTAATTGATAATTGTATAATCTCAAATGAAATATATGATAAGTTTAAAAGTAATGATCCACTTTATAATATAACAGTTAAGGACTATTCTAAATTATCTAACTTATCTGCTAAAGAAAATTATAATATAAATAAATCTTTACAATTAAAGTTAGTAAAAGAAGAAGATAGTTATGCTGATTATTATGCAATAACTTGCGGATTTAAAAATAAAAAAGAACTTTTGAGTTATACGAAAGCAGTTATAAAACTAGCTAATAAAGTTAAATAAAAATAGAATTACTATTTTTTAAAAATCCTATAATCTATATTACTTAAGTAATAATTCAATTTACTTTTAATAATAATTATATTAGAATGAACGTAAGGAGGAACGTATGTCTATGACTAAAAAAGAAGATGTAAAATCTTCAACAAACAAAAAAAAGAAAATAATTATTGGTTCTATTATTGGTGTAGTATTATTATTGATAATTATTTTCTTGTTATGGTTTTTCAATCGAAAGTTTGATGTCACTTTTGATATGAATAATGGTTCTAAAGAAGAAATACTTCAAGTTAAAAGAAACCATACCATTGATGAAAAATATATCAAAACAGAAAAAGAACTTGGGGAATTATTTATTGCTTGGTATGAAGTAATTGATGTTAAAGAAAAGGAAGATGTATTAGCAAAAGAACCATTTGATTTTAATACTAAAATTACTAAAGATCTAAAATTAAAAGCACTTTATGAAGGTAAAATAGAAACTATTACTATTACTTTTGATTCTAAGGGTGGTAGTGCTGTTAGTCCAATTACTATTAATAAAGGAACTGCATTAACACTTCCTAAAAATCCTAAATATAAAGGCTATACTTTTAAAGGTTGGACAGATAAGCATGGAAAAGTTATTTATAATAATGCACTTTTAGAGGAAGATACTACTTTATATGCTAATTGGGAAAAAATAGTGGAAAAACCAGAGCCTGCTGTACCTGAGGAAAAAATATCATTAACATTAAATCGAGATACACTTCATGTTAAAGGTGTTAAAACTGCAAAGGCGACAGCTAGTGTTGAAAATTCCAGTGGAAAAGTTACTTATTCATTAAGTGATACTAATTGCATGACAATTAATGAAAATACTGGTGATATTAGTGTTGTTTCAGAACCTAAAAATTGTTCAAATGGTGCTACAATCACAGTAAGTGCTAAAACTCCAGGTGGAAAAAGTGCTACAGCTACAATTTATTATGAAAAAGATTTGGCTTTAATTTATGAAAATACTACTTATACTAAAGATGATAGAACTAGTGGTAAAGGTGATACATTTACAGTTAATGCAAATCAAAATGTTACTTGGAATATTGATGCTGCTGTAAAACCTTCATATAATTATACTTATAATGATTATAAAAATAAAACAGCAACATCTGTAACTGGTGGATATAAAATTGATAGCATAGTTGAATCAACTGGTGCTATTAGTAGAATAACAACTGATGTAAAAGTAAGTGCTACAACTAAAGCTGGGCAAAAAATATCTTTAGTTATAAACCAATATGTTGCTTAAATTAAAATTCTCTAAAAAGTTTATAAACCTTCAGATTTACTGGAGTTTTTTTCTATTAATTGAATGTATAAATAATAAAATAACTTCCATACTATTGATAGAGGTGTTAAATGAAAAAAGTTGGATATATGATGCTAGGTATGGCATTATCTGGAATGGGTATTGGTGCATATATGTATTTAGGTAATAACAAAAGTAAAAAATCTAAAATGAAAAATATGTATACATTATCAAGTAATAATTAGAGTGCTTAAGCATTCTTTTTATTATATTGCATAAAATATATCAGGTGATTATTTTGGATAATAAATTTTGGGGAAAAGTAAAAAATAAAACTAATGTAGATAAGGATACTATAATTGAACTTGCTAAAAAACTATCAAATGGAAATATGAAAGATGAAAAAACTTTAAATGAAGTAATTGATACTTTATCGGGAATAACTGGAAAACCAGTAAGTGATGAAAAAAGGAAAAAAATAATTGATAAAATAGTTAGTGATAAAGTTCCTAAAAATGTAGACAAAATGTTTTAAAAATATTTTGTTTTTTTATGCTAGTATGTTATACTATTTAGTAGGAGATGAGAAAATGAAAGTACCTTTTAAGGCAGGAAATATTTTAATTCCAAAAAACGTTGATATGCATAAATGGAGTGTAGTTGCATGTGATCAATATACATCTGAACCAAAATATTGGGAAGAAGTAGAAAGTATTGTTGGAGATGCTCCTTCAACACTTAGAATAACACTACCAGAAATTTATTTAAATGATGCAAATGTTGAGGAAAGAATTAAAAAAATTAATGAAACAATGACTGAGTATCTAAATGAAGATATATTTACAAACCTTGATGATTCAATGATATATCTTGAAAGAACTCAAAGCGATGGAAAAGTAAGAGAGGGTATAATGGGTATTGTAGACCTTGAGGATTATTCTTATGAAAAAGGTTCCCAAACTCTTATTAGAGCTACAGAAAAGACTGTAATTGAACGTATACCACCAAGAATGAAAGTTAGAGAAAATGCATCTTTAGAGCTTCCACACATTATGATTTTAATTGATGATGAAAAGAAAAATATTATTGAAAGTTTAAAAAATAAAGTTACTACACAAGATATTGTATATGACTTTGATTTAATGCAAAATGGTGGACATATTAAAGGCTATAAACTAAATCAAAATATTCAAAATGAAATTATTTCAGGTTTAGAGGCTTTAGCAGATAAAGATTATTTTGAAAGTAAATACAATGTTACTGATAAAGGTGTATTACTTTTTGCTATGGGTGATGGCAATCATTCACTTGCTACCGCTAAAGCATGCTATGAAAAAATAAAGGAAACTATGGGTGATGCTGCTTTAGAAAGTCCTGCAAGATATGCACTTGTTGAACTTGTAAACCTTCATAGTAGTGCTCTTGAATTTGAGGCAATTCATAGAGTAATATTTGATACTGACGTAACAGATTTAATTAAAAATTTATATGAATATTATAATATTAATGAAGAAGGTAATGGTCAAAAATTTGAACTTATTACAAAAGATATGGATAAAGTTTTATATATTGAAAATCCAAAATCAAATATTGCAGTAGGTTCTATTCAAATGTTCTTAGATGATTATTTATTAAGCCATAAAGGTAATATTGATTATATTCATGGTGATGATGTAACAAAAGATTTTGGTTCTAAAGAAGGTAATGTTGGTATAATTTTTGATGCTATGGCAAAAGAAGATTTATTTAAAACAGTTATATTAGATGGTGCTCTTCCTAGAAAAACATTTAGTATGGGTCATAGTTATGATAAAAGATTCTATTTAGAAGCAAGAAAAATTAAATAATTAGGGTAATTCTCTAATTATTTTTTATTTATAAATTTAATAAATCATGGTATAATAAATTTGAAAGTTGGGGTAAAGTATGTATAATTATTATGAAAATATGGAAAAGGGGTTAGTATATTCTTATTATATAAGAATAGTAGATGAAATTAAACCTTATGAAAAAATAACTATTAAAAATATGATTGAGGAAGTTTTAAAACAATATTCATATGAAAATTTTCTTTATTATTTATGTACCTCAAAAGAATTAGATTTTTTAAAAAAGATTCTTGATAAAAAGATTGATGAAGAAGATTATTTAAAATATTCTTTTGAAATAAAAACTTTAAATAATAAATTTATTTTTGATCAAGATAACTTTTGTATATTCAAAGAACAATTACAAAATGTAAAAAAAGCCGTTAGTTTATTTGAAACAAAAGGTGCTTTTTCTGATCATTATATCCCTGCAATAGGGGTTTTAAGACTACTTGGAGTGCTACCACTTGAACTATTTAAAAATTTAAATTATTCAGGTGATGATACTATTTCAAAAAAAGAAAAAGATGAAAGTTTTATAGCTTATATATCTAATCCACTTTTTAGATATTATTCATTTATATATAAAAATGAAGATAATCAAGATTATATTTGCTATGATCCATATTATGAATTTGTTGATGAACTTATAGAAAATAGAAAAAATTTTGAGAATATTGAAGCAATTAATCTAGGTAGTGATATTCTCGAAGAATTATTTTATTATGGTTTTCCTATTCATATTAAAAAAGTTAAAGAAATGTATGACTTTATAAATAAAAATATTCCTTATTTAATGGATTATGTTGATGAAGCAAGAGTATTATGTGATTATTCAGTAGTAGAAAGATTTATATCTGACGATAAAGTCAAAAATATTATTATTGAGGGATTAAATTTATGTCCAAGTTGTACATTATATGGATTAAGTCCAAAAGAATATAATGAAGTAAAACTAAAAGAAAAACTTTAAATGATAAAATGAGTAATGCATATCAAGTAAATGCTCATTTATCTAATGAGGATGCAGATGAGTTTTTTGATATATATTTTGCTCTTTTAGAGTATACAAATAATAAGTATAATATTAATGATTTAAAAAAAATATATAAAAAACTTCATTTAGATCAAGAAAAAGTTTTAGAAATATCTGATTATATGTTTGACCATCCAAATATAATTGATGAATTTATAAAAGAAAATCCATATAATTTTAGTGAAGAAGAAATTAATGTTACAAAAGATTTTAAAAAGCATGTTAAATCAAACTTTTTAATGATTGTAGGTTTTGATAAAGATTATACTAAAATTCTTGCTGAAGACGGAAAACTTTATATGGTAAAAGGTCTAAGAAGTAATATAGATGAAGTAGTTTCTAGAGAACTTATTCCTACACTTATTAGTACAACTCTTATTATGTTTAAGGGCACAATAGTTTACTGTGGATTGCTTAAGTCAGCGGATATAAAGTATGATAACATGATTATTGAATCTATTTTACAAGACGCTAATAAGGCAATTACTTATTATCATTTATAATTTTTAATAGCTAGATTTTTCTAGTTATTTTTTTGCAAGTTAATACTTTTTTTTATATTATTTTTGTGGTAATATTATAAAGTAGGTGATAGTAAATGGATATAGATTTAATTATAATTATTTTGTTAATAATACTAACAATAGTATTTTTTAGAAAGTTTAGTAATGTAGTTTATATAATATGTATTTTAGATATATTTTTAAGATTACTTGATATAATTGAAAGAATGCTTGGTGTACCAGAGTTTTCCGCTCTTGTTAATAAATACTTTCATAATTCAATTTATCATATAATCGTGGCAAATACCTCAGGTATAATAGAAACTATTCTTATATGGCTTTATATAGCTATATATTGTGCATTTTTATATTATGTTATTAGAACATTTTTTAGAAAAAAGAAATAAGGTCCTATGGACTTTTTTTATTGAATGCTTTATAATACTTTAACAAGTGGGGGTATATAATGCATTATAATGATTTTGTTTATCATTTGTTTTTACATAAAGATTTAGATGAATATTTAATTAAATATAAAAAGTTCATAATAACTAATTTTCAAAGATTAATAAGAGAAAAGATTTTAGTTAGTTTTAATAATATAGATTATGTATTTAATTATTATGATGATTTTTATTATAAGTTTTTTATAGCAAAAATAATTAATGAAGAAAATATTAGAGTAGAGTATCTTTTAAAAATAGAATATAATAAAGTTTGTGATTATAGTAAAGATAAATATTTATATGATGCAATATTATCATTGAATGAAGATATTAATAAATTAAAATTAATTGATTTAGTTTTAGATAAGAAATTAAAATCTAAAATTTATATGTCTTTAAAAAATAAGGAACTAATTAAAAAAAATATAAAAAATTTAACGCATGAAGACGCCTTATCTTTTTTACTTTCACTTTCAGATGAAGAAAAAATAGAATATATTAATAAAGGTTATTACGTACCAATATTAATTTGCTCATTATCTATAGAAAATTTTTATAAAGAATTTGGTTTAATTTCCGATACCAATAAACTAGAGTGTATAGATAAAATTGAAATACCTTCGGTTAAATTCGAAATATTAAGTGAGTATAAAAACCTTTTTACAAAAGAGGCTTTAAATGCCTATATGTCAAGAATATATGTTGATACATTTGACAAAAATGTAAGAGAAAAAATTCAAAGATTTTTAAATAATGAAGCCTTTGATACTATTGTTTATAGTAATACATCATTAAACAAACAAAAGGATTTAAATGGGTTGAATCCACTTATCTATGATTTAAATTTAGCAAAAAATTATTCTATAGGACTAGAGTTAGAAACCTCTCATAAAGACTATTTAATGTTCTTAAATCTCTATAGAATTTTATCAGATTGGACTTTAAAAAATGAAACTACGGTTACAAATGGCGTTGAAATTAACTCTAATATCATGCATTATAATAAGAAATCATTAAGACAACTTTTATATGTATGTAACTTTTTAAATGACTATGGTTTTAAAATTAATGATGAATGCTCTAATCATATTCATATTGGTTTTGATGCCTTTAACAGTGTGAGAGAAGTAAAAACATTATTAGAACTATTTGCTAATAATGAAAATATTTTTTATATGATGGCAAATGAAAAAGAAACTCCTTTGAGAAAATATTATGCTAGTTATGCAAGACCAATTTCAGTTTATTTAGAAAATGCTATTTACTTACATAAATTAAGTGATACTAAAGATTTATTTGATTTTATGTATGAACTTAATTGCTGCCAAGAGGATCGTTTAGTGGCAATAAATTTTTCAAATGTCTTTTCATTTAGAAAAAATACAGTAGAGTTTAGAATGTCAAACGGTCAAACTAAATATGAAGAAATTCTTTTAAATATAGTTTTATATCTTAAACTCGTAGATACTGCAATTAAACATAAAAAAATAGATCCAAAATTATTTAATTATATAACAGATATTAATGTTCCCGAAGAAGAAAGAAAGTCATTAATATTAAGACTTTTATTCAAAGATAATCAAACTTTAATAGATAAATTTAATGAAAGATATGAAACAAATAACGAAATTAATTCAAAATTACAAAGAACTATTCATTATAATAGACAAGTTAGATTTTAATATAAAAATTAGCATAAAAATATGTTAATTTTTTTTATAAATTTAAAAAATACTAAAGATCTTACATAATCCTAGTATTTACCTTGTTCGCTTTTTCTCTTATTATGTAGATTTAAGAAAAAATATCCTTGTATTTACGTTACTTTCAATATAATTAAACCATTTTTTTATATAATTTTCAAGTACTTTTTAACGAAAAATAGAACTATGTTTTTCTTAAATCTACATAATTTAAGAAACATATTACTAGTATTTATGCTTGATGGAGTAGTTATGAATAAAAAAATTAAATTATGCTTGTTCGTATTTATTTTTATAGGAGTAATAGTATTAAATATTACTTATAAAAATAAAACTATTAAAACTAAAGGACATAGTAATTTAGCAATAATGATTAAAGAAGATTCTGGAGAATATGTAAGTTCTAATGAAATTCCAAAAGGTAATTATGTTTTAAATGAAGAAAAAACAGTTTGTGAAAATGGAGGAAAAGTAGTAAGTTATAATAATTCAACAGGACAAATAGGATTTTCTTTTTTAGGTTCAGATAGATGTTCATTATATTTTGATAAAATAATAGATACACAAAAACCAATTATATCTAACTTAAATGTTAATGATACAACAGTTACTGCAGTACTTACAGATGATAAAGGATTATCTAGTTATGGAATAAGTTCAAGTAATAGTGTTGAACCAACAAATTGGACATCGATAAATGGAACATCCTATAACTTTAGTACCACAATAAGTACTGAAGGAACATATTATTTATGGGTAAAAGATACCTCAGGAAATGTTGCTAAAAAAGAGTTTATAATAACGCCTGGTACTTCATTTAATAATTTAATGATAGCAAATAACGCAAATATATTTAATGAAAATGGTTTAAGATATGAAGGAGCAGATCCAAATAATTATATATGCTTAGATAGTAATAAAGAAGGTGCATGTTCTTCATCATCTTTATTATTTAGAATAATAGGATTATTTGAAGAGGAATATTCCTCTAATGGAACAACTAGCGCCGGAACAAAAAAACTATTAAAAATACTTGATACAAATAATTATGGAGGAACAAGTGGAAAAGCATGGAATTCTGGAGGAACAAACAATTGGAGCAGTGCATCACTTAAAACAGAATTAAATGGAACATACTTAACTACTTTGTTAGGTATATCAAATGTAAATAATAAACTATCTAATGGAATAGTAAATGCAAAATGGCATTTAGGTGGCCCAAATGGAAATAATTATTTAGCAAAAAAGGTATTAGAACTTTATGAATTAGAAAGAAATACAAGTGCTGTTTACACTGGTAATCCAAGTAATATATATGCAAAGTTAGGAATAATATATCCAAGTGATTATGGGTATGCTACAACTGGTGGTTCTACAACAAATAAAGAAAGTTGTAGAGCAAAGCCATTATACAATTGGGATGATTCATCATATAGTTATTGTAAAAATAATAACTGGATTTTTAACACAGCGAAATTTTCAAACTCAAACGAGTGGTTTATTTCTCCAATTACTTCGAATTCAGCATCTTCATGTTCTTTAGTAAATACTGGGTCTTTTTTTGCCGGTTATATGAACGATTCATCATATAAGTATTCTGTTAGACCAACTTTTTATCTAGATTCCAGTATATTAAAAATAGTTGGAGGAACAGGTACCTCTACAAATCCATATCATATTGGATAAAAATATAATTCAAATTGCTTGCATAAATATATAAATAAATGTTATATTATAAGTAAGGAACGTGCAAGATATCACGTTACCTAAGATTTTTTAGTTGGCGCTTATCCAAATAAAAGAATAAATACAAGTTCTTTTAAAAACTGTATAAATTCTTTCACAATACGGATGGCGCCTTTTATAAATTCAGGATAATAAACCCCAAACTGTAAAAGTACAATCAAAAATAGTACCCTAATGAGTTTCTTTTTGCTCATTTAC
>ERZ779982.528-NODE-528-length-19021-cov-2.851682_pt1 | contig 19021 bp, 16 predicted proteins | sample MGYA00511936_ERZ779982 | MGnify/ENA primary metagenome ERZ779982 (study PRJEB29588, sample SAMEA2146682) | human gut metagenome | biome: human gut; feature: human-associated habitat; material: faeces | place: Denmark | collected 2008/2010 ... | reverse complement strand
CCTTTTCCACATCCTCGATACCACAGCCATAATCGGTGATCTCTATGTACAGCTTCCGCTCTTCTATGTATGCCCGTATCTCGATTGTTCCCTCTTTTTGCCCATAACCATGAATGATCGAATTCGTAACTGCTTCCGACACGGCTGTCTTAACATCAGCGACCTCCTCCAGCGTCGGATTCGTACGGGTCATAAAGGATGCTACGACAACCCTTGCAAAGCTCTCATTTCTTGGATCACTTCCAAACTCTATTTTCATTTCATTTCTGTTCATTCTTTTCTTCTCCTTTTCATTTTATGACATATGTACTTGCTTGTACGCAGTCTCAAAATCCTCTGTCTGCTCTGCGATCTTAAATATTCCGGACATTTTAAGAAGACGCTGCATTCTGTCATTTGCATGGATCACAAACACCTTTCCGCCTCTGTCATATACATTCCGGAATCTTCTCGTGATCAGACCGATCCCGGAGCTGTCCATCACGCTTGTATGCCGGAAATCGAATATCACGTACCGGATCCTGCCATCCTGAAATACCTCTTCCGTTTCGTTCACCAGTATCGATGCCCGGTAATCATCAACTTCTTCCGGAAGCTCTATTAACACAGTATCCCCTATTTTCTCATAATTATTCATACGCCACCTCTTTTTTACAAAAAAAGACAAATAAGCAATATTGCTTATTTGTCTTTTGTATGATCTTGATTTCTTTTTATTCATTTGTCGGATCCATATCGGATTCCGTTGTTCCTTCCGAACTGCCTTCTGTCGTGCTGCCTCCATCATCTGTTTTTCCACTCGTTGTGTCTGCACCAGACAATGCTACTGCAACTGTATAATAAATAGAATTTGGACATTTCTGGATAAATGTATCAAAGGCTTCTTTGGCCTTATCCTCATCCTCCGTACCCAGATAGCACAGAGCTTTATAATACAGAGCAACATCATAATCCGGGCTGGTCTCCAGCACCTTGTCGATCTCTGTCATTGCCTTATCATATTGGGTATCATTATAATACTTCATGGCAAGCTGCATCGTAACCTTATCCGTATCTGATATATCTGCCTTGCTTTTTTCCTCATAATCTGCGACCTGCTTCGTAAGATCTTTATTCTTTGTTGTCAGGGAATCAACCTCATCCTGCAGAGAGGAAAGCTTGGTATTCTTATTGGCAATCTCTTCGCTGTAGGCAATCTTAACATTTCTGCTCTCATCATCTGCATTCTTATTATGCTGTGGCATAACAAGGAACCACATGACAGCCAGTCCCAATACCAGTCCTGCCAGAACATAGGCAAGCGAATATTTGTAGAAATTAATATCCTTATATCTGCCAACCGGAGTCGGTCTTCCATTCCGGTCAACATTATCGGATTCCACATATGCCCGTGGCTGGTCTTCCACAAACAGCAGATCCGCATCATAATCATCATCCGGATAATCACGAAAGCTCATGATCTCCTCATCCGTATGCCCCATCTCATTGAAATAGCGGACAGCCAGGGGATTGGTTCTGTCGATCTTGATGACACGTTTTAATGCTTTTCTTGCCTTATCATATTTGTTATCATCGATCAGTAGAAGTGCCATCAGCAGATAACCATTTACAAACTTCGGATTATCCGATAAGACTTTTCGAAGCTGGATAAATGCAAGATCCTTACTGCCCTGTCTGGCATAGTTTACTGCCTGATTGTATTTTCTTGCTGCATTGTTCGTTGTTTCAAGCTTGTGTGGATTGCCCTTCACCTCTTTGATATAACGTTTTGCAACATTTCGTCCGCTGAAATAATTCACACTGATGACCCAGTGGCTTAATGCCAGAACAACTTCACCGGTTTCATAATATACAAGCCCCAGCAGATTTCTGGCATCAATATTCAACTTGTCATATTTAAGGGCTGTCTTTAATGCCTCTTCTGCACCACTCATATCACGGACTCTGGCTTTATCCAGACCAATATTATAATAATATTTGGATGTGTTCAGTGCCTTATTTACAAATTCACTCTTTAACCCACATTGGCTGCAATATCCGGTAACAAGGATCTTACCGCCACAATGCTTACAATTCAGTACGTCTGCCATATTATTTCTCCGTTTCCTTTGCTACACGAAGCATCTCCTGCATAATATCTGAGATATCCTTCAGATCATTATGATAAATGGCATCTTCTGCCTGGTCTACTTCCAGAGTCGGTCTGAATTTTTTTACTTCTTCATCAAAGTTTATCATACTATTCCTCCATATTCGCAGATTTCTCTTTTATCTTCTGAAGCCAGCGTTTGACTTCTCCCACCAGATAAAGAGAACCCACACAATAGACTGCTGAATCTGTGATCTGTTCTTTATAGCGGATGGCGGCATCCATTGCTTCTGCAATATCCTCATATGCCTCCACCGTATGTCCTGTGTAATTCCGGAACCTGTCTGCGATCAGAGAGACCGGCGCCTTCCGTTTATTATCTACACTTGTAACTATGATCTTCTCAAACGAAAGTGCTTCTGTCAGATCCCGTATCATCGTATCATAGTCCTTGTCCTTTACTGCTGCAAAGACCAGGATCTTCTTTTTCTTCGTATAAAGCGTCCGAAGTGTTCTGCAATAACATTCGACTGCTTCCGGATTATGTGCACCATCTACAAACAGATCCTGTGCGATCTCCTCCATCCTGCCTTCCCATGAAAAATCAAGTAATCCGCTTCTGACTGCCTGCTCTATCCTGACATCAGCACCTGCATTTTTCCCATATTCTATATCCCTGATCTGCATCAGGATATCAAAAGAAGCAACTGCAAGGCAGGTATTTTCGACCTGATAAAGAGACGTTTTCGGTATCCTCAAATGGTCATAATTATAATACCGATTATGAAATGAAAAATCAATGGTTTTATCATCTATTTCATTTATTATATAGTTTGATTTTTCGACCGCTGTTACGGCAGAATCCAATTCTTTTGCATGAGTCTCTATGATTCCAGACGAAACCGCATCCCGCTTGAAATATACGACCGGAACTGACGGTTTGATAATCCCTGCTTTCTCTCCTGCGATCTTAGCGATCGTATCTCCAAGATATTCCATATGATCAAGTCCTACCGATGTGATGATACAAAGCTTCGGTCTTACGACATTAGTTGCATCCAGCCTGCCACCCATTCCGGTCTCATAAATCACATAATCCGGCTGCTTCTTCTCATAATAAACAGCCGCCATCGCAAACATCACTTCAAAGAAAGATGGATGAACGATGAACTTCTTCCGCACCTGCTCAAACGCCCATGTAAAATCTTCATCCGATATCATTTCATCATCATATCGGATCCGCTCATTGATCGAGACAAGATGCGGTGATGTAAACAATCCTACATGAAAGCCTGCATGCATCAGTATCGTAGCAAGCGCCTTTGCCGTTGATCCCTTACCGTTTGTTCCTGCTATATGGATCACTTTGCTCTTATCCTGCGGATTCCCTAAACGTTCAAGAAGACTGGCAAGATTCTCTGTGCCAATCTTCTGTGCGAACAGTGGAATGCTTAGGATATACTCAACTGTTTCCCTGTAATTCATCTGACATTCCGCCTATCTGTTATCTATCTTTTCCGGATACAGGTCATGATTTGACATTCTGTTCCATGCAACTTCTTCCCATTTTGTTCCCGGTCTTCCGTAATTACAATATGGATCGATCGAGATACCGCCTCTCGGAGTGAATTTGCCCCAGACTTCAATATATTTCGGATCCATCAATTTGATCAGATCCTTCATGATAATGTTCATGCAGTCCTCATGGAAATCTCCGTGATTTCTGAAACTGAACAAATATAATTTTAAAGACTTGCTCTCTACCATCTTCACATCCGGAACATAGGATATATATACGGTTGCAAAATCCGGCTGTCCCGTGATCGGACATAAGCTGGTAAATTCCGGACAATTGAACTTGACAAAATAATCATTGTCCTGATGTTTATTAATAAAGGTCTGTAACATCTCCGGTGCATAGTCCATGCTGTATTTTACATTCTTATTGCCGAGAAGTGTTACATCTTCCATTTCTTCTGCGGTTCTTCCCATCTTCTGTTACCTCCTTATGCATCTGCTTCTTCTGCTGCCTCTGACACACATTTGATCAGGATCTGAACAGCCTTATCGCACTGTTCCTTTGTTACGATCAGTGGCGGTGCCATACGGATCACATTTGGTCTTACCGCTGTGATCAACAGTCTGTTCTCAACAGCCAGATGCTTTACTTCGTTTGCGATTGGTTTGGTGAATTCAACGCCAACCAGAAGTCCGCGTCCGCGTACTTCCTTCACATACGGAAGGGAATAAAGCTGTTCTGCAAAATAAGCTCCTGTCTCTTTTGCATTCTCTGCAAGATGATTGTCTAAGATCTCATCGATCTCTGCAAGTGCGGCTGCACAGCATACAGGATTGGCTGCATAAGTAGAACCGTGTGCCCCCGGTGTAAATGCACTTGCAAGCTCTGCTGATGTACAAAGTGCGCCGATCGGCATACCGCCGCCGATCGCTTTTGCCATAGATACCATATCAGGCTTCACTCCATAGGTCATAAATGCCATCGTATCTCCGCATCTGCCCCATCCGGTCTGTACCTCATCGAATAACAACAGGATGCCGGTCTCGTCACAGTAAGCACGAAGTCCTTTTAAGAATTCCTCCATTGCCGGATATACACCACCCTCGCCCTGAACAGGCTCTACCATGATTGCAACTGTGTCTTTGGTACATTTGTTCTTGAAATCCTCAAGATTATTGAACTCTGCATATGTGAAGCCCGGAAGCATCGGCTTGAAACCGATCTGACATGCATTGTCCGGCTGTCCGGTTGCTGATAACGCTCCATAGGTTCTGCCATGGAAGCTGTTAATGGCTGTAACGATATGATAATGCTCCGGTCCGTAATGATCGGTTCCGTATTTTCTTGCCATCTTGATCATTGCTTCATTTGTCTCTGTTCCTGAATTCTGGAACAGAACCTTCTCCATACCGATCGTCTCACAAATCTTCTTTGCAAGCAGGATCATAGGAAGTGTATATGCGTAATTGGATGCATGGATCACATTCTGGCACTGTTCTGCGTTTGCTGCCGCAACTTTCTTGTTACAGTTACCGGTACTGTTTACTGCGATGCCGCCGAAGAAGTCAAGATATTCATTTCCTTCCTCATCGTACACATACATGCCGTCTCCCTTTTCTTCAATAAAATTCCATCTTCTGGACTGCTCAGCGAGGTATTTGTCTACTATGTCAAGTAATTCGTCTTTTGTATATCCGCTTTCACTAACTTTCATCTTCCTGTCTCCTTTATATAAATACAAATTTTTAGTTCCTACTAATGTGCAAACTGTGAATTGTAAAGGGTGTAATAGAATCCTTTCTGTGCTAAAAGTGATTCATGATTACCCTGCTCTATGATATGTCCATCCTTCATAACCAGTATAATATCAGATTCTTTGATCGTTGACAAACGATGCGCTACGACAAAGCTCGTTCTTCCCTTCATCATCTTCGCAAATGCACGCTGGATCCGGATCTCGGTTCTTGTATCGATCGATGATGTTGCTTCATCAAGGATCAGCATCGGTGGCAGATCAAGCATAACTCTGGTAATACATAAGAGCTGTTTCTGTCCCTGTGACAGTCCGCCGCCATCCTCTGATATCATGGTATCATACCCCTCCGACAAACGCTTGATAAAGCTGTGTGCATGGGACTGTTTTGCTGCTTCTATAATCTCCTCATCCGTCGCATCCGGTCTTCCGTATGCGATATTCTCCTTGATCGTTCCGGTCTTTAACCAGGTCTCCTGAAGAACCATACCATAGTTATCACGAAGGCTCTCTCTCGTTACCTGACGGATATCATGGCCATCTACAGAAATGGCTCCGGCATCTACATCATAGAACCGCATTAAAAGATTGATAACGGTACTCTTACCACATCCGGTCGGTCCGACGATTGCTACACGCTTACCCGGTTCAACCTTCAGATTCAGATTCTTGATCAGTTCTACATCTTTATTATAAGAGAAATCCACATGAGACAGATCCACCTGTCCATCTGCTTTCTCGATCACATAGGCATCCGCAGGCTCCGCGATCTCCGGTTCTTCATCGATCAGCTCAAATACTCTGGCTGCGGATGCAAGTGCATTCTGAAGCTCCGTTACGACGCCTGAGATCTCATTAAATGGCTTTGTATACTGGTTTGCATAGCTTAAAAAGCTGGTAAGCTGACCAACGGATATTCTTCCCTTGATCGCCATGACCGCACCGATGATGCCAACGCCGGTATATACTAAGCTGTTTACAAAACGGGTACACGGATTGGTAATGGATGAGAAGAAGGTTGCATCCAGTCCGGCCTTATTCAATCTCTTATTTACTTCGTTAAAGCTGCCATTTACATTTTCTTCCATGGAAAAGGCTGTTACAACCTTCTGGTTTTCTACCATCTCATTAACAAGTGATGTCATCTCACCCTTGATCTCTGCCTGCTTTCTGAACATATGGTAGGTTTTCTTTGCGATAAATGCCGCAACAAACAGAGAAACCGGAGTGATCACAACAACCGCAACCGTGATCACAGCGTTAATCGATAACATGAAACAAAGCGTTCCAACGATAGTCATAACCCCGGTAAATAACTGTGTAAAGCCCATCAGCAGACCATCTGAAAACTGGTCTACATCTGCGATCACACGACTTACGATATCACCATGGGTGTGAGAATCCACATAGGATAACGGAAGCTGTTCTAACTTCTTATATGCAGATGTACGGACATCATTTACAACATGATAGGTAACTTTATTATTCAATATATTCATGATCCACTGGCAGACTGCCACAACTACAATCACAAAACGGATTGCCAGTGTCTTTAATGCTCCGAAATCAACGGCTCCTTTTCCGACGATCTTATCTACCATATGTCCGGTAATGATCGGTGCATATAAGGTCAGAACAACGGATATCGCTGCACAGATCAGGGAAAGGACAACTAAGAAACTGTATCGTTTGATATACTTTAATATTCTGCCAAGTGTTTTCTTATTGACAGACATACTTTTTTCTTTTTTACTCATCGTCGCTTCCTCCTTCCTATGCCATTGCATTTCCGGCAGAAGTCATTTTACCGGATACTTCATTTGCCGATAACTGTGACTGACAGATCTCCTGATATACCTCACAGGACTGTAACAATTCTTCATGGGTTCCGATACCTGCAACCTGTCCATCATCTAATACGATGATCTGATCGGCTCCCATGATCGTCGATGCACGCTGGGAAACAATAAATACTGTCATACCCTTTGTCTGCTCTTTGATCGCACGACGAAGGGCTGCATCTGTTGCAAAGTCAAGTGCCGATGCACTGTCATCCATGATCAGGATCTCAGGCTTTCTTACAACTGCTCTTGCGATCGTAAGACGCTGCTTCTGCCCACCGGATAAATTCTTACCACCCTGTGTGATCTTAAAGTTCATGCCATCTGGTTTCTGATCAACGAATTCTTTTGCCTGTGCGATTGTAAGTGCCTCATTGATCTCTTCTTCCGTTGCGTCATTTTTACCCCAGCGGATATTCTCGGCGATCGTTCCCTGGAACAGAACTGCCTTCTGAGGAACCACACCTACCTTCATTCGAAGGGAACGGAGATCATAGTCCTTTACATCCACACCATCGATCTTAACCACACCACCGGTTGCATCATAGAATCTCGGAATCAGGTTGACCAGAGAACTCTTACCGGAACCCGTACCACCGATAATACCGATCGTTTCTCCTGCTTTTGCCGTAAAGGATATACCGGTCAGTGAATCTTCCGATGCTTTACCATACCGTAAGGCTACGTTGTCAAATACCACCTTAGGAACATCCTGGCCGGCTGCCTTCTGTGCTTCTGATAAAGCAGAATCTTCTTCAACCTCTGTGATCGATGGCTTCGTATCAAACACAACATTGATTCTCTTTGCACATGCGATCGACTTTGTGATGTTAATGATCAGATTGGCAAGCTTTACAAGCTCAACTAAGATCTGTGACATGTAGTTGATCAGTGCAACAACCTTACCCTGTGACAGGATACCGATATCGGTCTGTCCGGCTGCGATCCAGATGATCGCAACAGTTGCAAGATTGATGATCACATATGTGACAGGATTTAAGAATGCCGAGATTCTTCCGACATACAACTGAATATCCATCAGATCATCGGTTGACTTATCGAATTCATCAACCTCTTTTTGCTGTCTGTTAAATGCCCGGATCACACGGGCACCTTCCAGATTCTCTCGGGTCAGAAGCATGACCTTATCCAGTCTTGCCTGTACCTTCTTAAACAATGGAATGCTGACAAGCATAATTCCGAATACAACGATCGACAATGCCGGTATTGTAACCACAAAGGTCATGGCTGATTTGACATCGATCGTAAATGACATGATCATCGCACCGAATACGATAAACGGAGAACGTAAGAACAAACGGAGCACCAGATTGACACCTGTCTGGATCTGGTTGATATCACTGGTCATTCGAGTAAGCAGTGTCGATGTTCCGATCGTATCGATCTCATTATAAGAAAGACTTGTGATATGACGGAACAGATCACTTCGAAGTGCCGTTCCGAATCCGGTTGCTGCTTTTGCGGAAAAATACTGTGCTGTCAGAGAACAGCTCAGACCGATGATACCAAGTGCGATCATAACGAGACACATCCGAAGAACATATCCCATGTCCTGATTCTTAATACCGGTATCAATAATATGTGCCATTACGATCGGGATCAGCAGTTCGAAACAGGCTTCCAGCATTTTAAATAATGGTGCCAGAACCGATTCTTTTTTATAGTCCCGTAAATATCTTAATATTCCCTTCATTCTACGCTCCTACTCTTGTTGTAAAATGTATATATGCTCTCTGCATTTGTTTTTAACATACCATATGCCAGGCGTGCTGCCAAACGGCTTTCTGCCGTCCTGCTGCCTGCCTGGCATACATATATGGTAGAATCTCCACACCCCCTTACATAAAATTGCATGTGGATTCTGTGGAAATTCTTTCATGCACAAATGGCATGAACGATATAATTATTCCTCATCCGGAAGATTTGCATTGTGATATACGGCCTGTACATCATCATCTTCATCTAAGAGATCCAGAATTCTTGTAAACTTCTTTACAACCTCAGGATCTGTCAGATCTACATAGTTCTGTGGGATCATGGTAAGCTCTGCTTCTGCCATCTTGATTCCCTCTTTTTCAAGAGCCTCTCTGACTGCTGAGAAATCATCCGGTGTTGTGATGATCTCAAAGCTGTCTTCCTCCTCACTGAAATCCTCAGCTCCGGCATCCAGTGCCATCATCATAAGATCATCTGCATCCATATCACATTCTTCTTTATCGATAATGATCTGTCCTTTATTATCAAACATATAAGATACACAACCGGTCGTTCCTACGTTTCCGCCGCCCTTCGTAAATGCATTTCTTACATTTGCAGCCGTTCTGTTCTTATTATCTGTAAGAGTATCAACGATGATCGCTGTACCGTTCGGACCATATCCTTCGTATGTATTAGCAACATAATTTACTGAGTTTGCATCACCTGCTGCTCTGTCGATACCACGCTTGATCGTATCGTTTGGCATATTGTTTGCCTTTGCCTTTGCGATTACATCACGAAGCTTACTGTTGTTATCAGGGTTTGCACCACCTTCTTTTACAGCGATCGCAATTTCCTTACCGATAATGGTAAAGATCTTACCCTTTGCAGCATCGTTCTTTTCTTTCTTATGTTTAATATTTGCAAATTTTGAATGTCCTGACATTTTTTTACTCCTTAACTCTGTAATTCTATCTTTTGAATATCCATTTTCGGATATCGGTTTCTTTTTTGAAGCTTTATAAGCCCAACTGGTTCATAATATCATACCTGATTTTCATTTTCAACCTTGGTTATCCGCACCTTATCGATCATCTTATCCTTAATCCCAATGGTCTCAAAATTATATCCCTTATATGTAATATCTATTTTTTCGTTCTCATAAGGGAGCCTTCCCAGTTCATACAGCATAAACCCGTTCAGTGTCTGAAAATCCTCATCCGGAAACTCAATTCCCAGATGTTCCGACAATTCATCCAGTTCTGCTCTGCCGCCCACGATATATCCATGACCCGCAAGTGCAATATCATCGTCATCATCGTCGTATTCATCAAAAATATTGCCGACAATTTCTTCCAGAATATCTTCCATCGCTATGATGCCTTCTGTCTGACCATACTCATCCACCACAATGACCATATGGATTTTCTCTTTCTGCATCCGTTTGAATAATTCCGATATATTCTTTGTCGGATGCACAAATAACGGCTCAACCATGATCTGTTCGATCGTCTGGTTCTTATCCTTTAAATACGCTTTTACGAAATCCTTAAAATAAAGGATTCCGACTATATTGTCCAGATCATCATCAAACACCGGATATCTGGAATAATTATTCTCCAGCATGATCTTGATTGTTTCATCCATTGTAGTATGTTTGTCGATTCCCACTACATCGGAACGCGGCGTCATAACATCCCGGACTTCTTTCTCACTGAATTCAAAAATATTTGTGATCATCTCTACTTCGTCATCATGAATGAGCCCCTGTTCATTACCCTCATTGACCATGGAAATAATCTCTTCCTCAACTTTTTCTTCATCAGCTTTTCTGTTATTAAATAATTTCATATACCAGACAGTCTCTGTCTACAAATCACCTCTCCTGTTCGTTTCATTCTGCATTCACCCTTAGTTCCACACGAATGCAAATATAATGGAAATATATCATTAATTCCAACATTCGTCAATTTTTTCATATGAGAATCTGCATAATCCGTATTCATATGGAAATCTGTATAACTGTATGATTATACAATGTCTATAATTACCATGCCACAAAGATCAATACAGATCCAGACTGATCTTTAATGCAATATCTACCTTTTTCAGAATGTCATCTCCCATATGGCATACTTTTTCTTTTAATCTCTGTTTATCGATCGTACGCACCTGTTCCAACAGCACAACCGAATCCTTTGCCAGATCATACCGACTGGAATCAATCTCAACATGTGTAGGCAGCTTCGCCTTGTTCATCTTGCTGGTGATCGCTGCACAGATCACAGTAGAACTGTGTTTATTTCCCGCTTCATTTTGTATGATAAGTACCGGTCTGACTCCTCCCTGTTCCGAACCAACGACAGGCCGTAAATCAGCATAAAATATATCGCCTCTTCTGATTACCAATTCTTTTCACTCCATTTATTTATTAATATCTTCTGTTGTGAAAAGTATTTCCAATTCTATTCTATGATATTCAGTTCCGACGTAGATAATTCACTTCCCCGACTTCTTTTCCATCCCTAATATAGACTCTTGGTACACGTCTTCCGATATTACAGATCAGTTCATAGTTGAAGCTGTTTGCCGGTTCCGCAACTTCTTCCACCGTGATCTCTTTATCTCCACATTTTCCGATTAGAACAACTGTATCACCGACTGACGTCTCCGGTATATCACTTACATCGATCATAAACTGATCCATACAGACACGTCCGGTGATCGGTGCATACTTACCATGAATGATCACACGCCCGATATTGGACTGTGCTCTTGGATATCCGTCAGCATAACCGGCAGACACGGTTGCTATTCTCATATCATGCGGTGCGACAAATGTCCATCCATAGCCGATACCTGTTCCTGCTTTCACATTCTTCACATGAACTACCTTGGCAAGTAGTTCCATTGCCGGCTTAAGTGCCGCGATCGAATGATCGACTTCATCCGATGGATATAGTCCGTATGTTACGATACCGGATCTTACCATATCAAAGCCTTCATTATCCATCTCCATGATTCCTGCGCTGTTTGATATATGCTTTACAGGAATCGATATACCCCGTTCTTCTAATCTGCGGATCACAGACCGGAATAACGCAAGCTGTCCATTTGCAGCTGTTTTATCGTATTCGTCCGCCTTTGAATAATGTGTAAATATTCCCTCGATCTCAATTCCCGGCATATGCGCGATCTCCACGATATCATTGATACCTGCATCATCACACTGAAAGCCGATCCGGCTCATACCGGTATCCATCTTGATATGGATCTTTGCTTTTGATCCTTTCTTTACCGCATCATCTGAGAGAATGGCACATTCAGCTTTATCATACATCGCAGGTCTTACATCGTATGTGATCAGTTCATCATACTCTGATGGGTCTGTATATCCAAGTATCAACAACGGCTTCTCACATCCTGCATGACGAAGCTCTACCGCCTCATCAATACAGGCAACCGCATAAAAGTCTGCCAGATCAGAAAGGGCTCTTGAAACCTCTACTGCTCCGTGGCCATAGGCATCTGCCTTGATCACGGCAAGCATCTTCATACTCTCCGGCACACATGCCTTCATCATTTTTATATTTTCTCTGATATTATCCAGATTGATATCTGCTTCTATTCTTCTATATTTATTCATTTGTCTGCGCCTCTGCCTATTATATTTTATACATAAGAACTCATGATCGGACCGATCTCATCGATCAGACTGCCGGTTATAGCCGCCTTTCCATACCGTTTCTTTGCACGATCCCCTGCAAGCCCGTGTATATACACCCCAAGTCTTGCTGCCTCTGTCGGAGATATTCCACCGGCAGATAGCCCTGCAATCATTCCGGCAAGAACATCCCCTGAACCTGCTGTTGCCATACCATCATTTCCCGAAGTGTTCATGTAAGTATGCACGCCTCCGTCACTGACACAGGTTCTTGCATCTTTTAATACACACACGAGTGTTTCTGCTTCCGCAAATGTCCTGCACTCACGAACCGGTGCTTCTTTTAATTCAGTCACTGTCTTTCCTGTCAGTCTGGACATTTCTTTTACATGAGGGGTGATAACAAGTGCTATATTCCCTGTCTGTCTGCTGATTTCCCCTGCTGCAAGCAGCTCCTTATGTGCTGACAAAAGATTAAGTCCATCTGCATCAACAACGATCGTTCCTTTGAAATTCTCCAGCACTGTCTTAAGCATACATTCCGCTTCTTTTCCGGTTCCGATACCCGGTCCGATCAGAATGATATCTGCCCATGCACATGCATTCTCCGCACAGATAACTGCTGTTTTCTCATCCTGATATGTCATCATCAATGCTTCCGGCAGATATCCCCCGACAATCACTCTGTTATCCTTATGGGTATATACCTTTACCATACCACTTCCAACCCGGTAGGCTGCTGATGCCGCAAGACAGGCTGCTCCCGATATCTCCCCACTGCCGGCTATTACTTCAACGTTTTCAAAGGGTACTTTATTTCCATCCGGTCTTCGTTTATTCAGCCGATTCAGATCCCCTTCATTATATGTAAATATCTCCGGCATCACCATATCAACTGCCTTATCCGGAAATCCGATATCTTTTACAAGGATCTCTCCACAATATCCATGTCCCGGATAAACGGTCATACCGACCTTCATTAACCCCATTGTTACTGTAAGATCCGCCTTTACTGCAACATTCATTACCCGTCCGGTCGTAGCCGATATACCGGATGGGATATCTACTGCTACCACATATGCCGGCATATCATTGATATGATCAATGACCTCTTTATGGATTCCTTCTATGTCACGCTTTAATCCAACTCCAAAGATTGCATCTACGATTACATCATATTCTCCATTCGGGAAATCCTCTGTAATCTTGATCCCAAGCTGTCCAAGTATACTCTCCTGAACCTTATAACTCTCTGTTGCTCTGCTAACCTGTCCGATACAGTACACATCTACCAGATATCCTTTTTCCGCCAGCATCCTTGCTACAGCCAGACCGTCTCCTCCATTATTGCCGCGTTCTGTTACAACAAGGATCCTGGTATATGCTGTCCGTCCGGTATCATGTTCTCCTGTTTTTATCCGTGAAAATCTTTTTTCTATTTCTTCTGTTACAGCAAGTGCTGCACGTTCCATCAACACCAGACCGGGAATTCCAATCTGTTCAATGGAGATCTGATCGATCTTCTGCATTTCCTCTCCGGTTGCCAGGAATCTCATATCTGTCTCCTTCCATGTTATGATTTTTATATCCATTAACTGATGCAGATATTATTTCTACATAACAGCTTATTGCACAAATGCCATGGCAATATCGCCATGGCATCCGTACATATACATATCTGTCCGCATCTCTGCTATTTATCTTTTCTTTAAAAATTCCGGTATTCTGATACTGTCATTTGACTGTACAGTTGGTCTTGCCGGTTTTGGAGACGGAGCTACATGCGGCTCAACCGGAGCAGCTGTTCTTGTTGTATTTGGAACTACCGGCTTTGCTGTCTGTGATGCTGCTCCTGCATCTGACAGGAAAGTAGGACGGATGGAAGATGATCCACCAAGTGCCTGTCCACCATAAGTAGGTGTTGTCTTTCTTGCTTCTCCAAATGATGTTGTATTAACTGTATCAAGCTTTGGAGCTGCAGTTCCTGCGAATCTGCTGACAGGTGTAGTTGTCTCTGCTTTCTCAAGTCCTGTAGCAATGATCGTAATGCTGATCTCCTCACCCATGTTATCATTGTCAACTGTACCGAAGATGATATTTACACCATCACCGGCCTGTTCAGTCAGGTAAGTAACTGCATCGTATGCTTCCACGATACCAATATTTCCTGAGAAGTTTACAATAATATCGGTTGCACCGGATACTGTTGTCTCCAGTAATGGTGAATCCATAGCTTCCTTGATCGCATCAACAGCCTTGTTCTCACCGCTTGCGGAACCGATACCGATATGTGCAATACCCTTGTCTCTCATAACAGTCTGGATGTCTGCAAAGTCGAGGTTGATAAGACCCGGTTTATTGATCAGGTCTGTTACACCCTGAACACCCTGCTGAAGAACCTGGTCTGCTTTCTTTAAAGCATCCGGAATACTGGTTCTCTTATCACAGATCTGTAATAACTTATCATTTGGAATAACGATCAGTGTATCAACATTCTCTTTTAATCTTGCAATTCCTTCCATCGCATTCTTCATACGAGGCTTTCCTTCAAAACCAAATGGCTTTGTTACAACACCAACTGTCAGGATACCAAGATTCCTTGCCATCTCCGCAACAACAGGTGCTGCACCGGTTCCGGTACCACCACCCATACCACATGTTACGAATACCATGTTGGCATCTTTGATAATATCTGCTATCTCTTCTCTATTCTCTTCAACTGCACTGGCACCGATCTCAGGCTTTGCACCTGCACCAAGTCCCTTTGTCAGCTTCTCACCAATCTGAATCTTTGTTGTAGCTCTGCTTAATGAAAGTGCCTGTTTATCCGTGTTGATCGCTATCAGCTCCACACCTTCTACATTTTCATCAATCATTCTGTTTACTGCATTGTTACCAGCGCCACCTACTCCTATTACCAGTATTCTAGCTGGTGTTCTCTCATCGTTAGACTTTATTTCGAGCAAGGTTGTTTCCTCCTTCTATATATTTCTTTATAATTCCTGTACAGCTCCCTCCCCCGGTTGTCTTCATTCTGTAAGCAAGTCACAGGCTGCAGATCTGGCACCCGCAACCCAAAGTACAGGGAGTGTACATCTATATAATCGCATTAATATCTTAATAATACGATTTTTTCATAAATAACGCAACAACTTTTTGTTTTAAATTTTACTTATTTTCCTTAAATATTGCGTTTCCACTGCTTGCCGAATAATCCGACAGATCCAGGGTTCCACTTTTCCCTTCCAGTTTGGAAAGAATGCTTTCCAGATTCATAAGCTTGTCCTCCAGCCCGGATCCGCTTCCAAGCTCTATTTTGATCTTGTCCTTATACAAGATGATCTCATTGTCATTATTAAACCGGATCTCATCGATCAACAGCTTGTTCTTATCGATCAACTGTGTCATCGTCAAGATCTCCTGAAACATATCCTCGTCCGTTACAGGGAGTTTTTCACCCACAACGATACGGTCAAATTTCAATCCCTGAATACACGGAACATCCTCCAGTTTTTCGGAAGACGTTTCAAGCACGCGGCCATCATTATCAAAATAAATATACTGATCCATATAGCTCACACAACCAGCCATGGACTTCTCATATACTGTGATCGTTATGGTATGTCTTCCAATCACTTCGATCTGAAATTTATCAATAAAGGTTACATCCTCTACCGGATGCATTCTGTTGTCCAGATAGAAAAACAGGGTATTATCCGCTTTTTTCCCTTTTGTTACAATATCTATGATCTCATCCTCTGTATAATGCACATTGCCGGACACCTGTATCTTGGTCAGACTGTAGCATTTCAGGATATAGACATAGGCACTAAGGCATATAAGCAGCAGCGCGCCAAGAATGATCAGCAGAATCTTACCTGCCTTTCTTCCCTTTTTCTTTTCAGTTTCGCTCTCTGTTCTCCTGTTCTGCATCTTTTATATCTTCCTATCCATTTTATCTTCCCGGCTTCATCTGTCTGGCAACAGCAAGCACCAGTCCCATCTCAAGAAGCATGAAACATATCGAGCTTCCACCATAACTGATAAATGGAAGCGGTACACCGGTCGGTGGTATCGTATTTGTTACAACACTGATATTGATCAATACCTGAACAGCAACATGTGCCATAACACCGGTTGCGATCAGGCCTCCAAACCGTTCACCGGAATTGATTGCGATCAGTGCGCATCTGTATATCAGGACCACAAACATTGCGATTACAAGTGCCGCACCAAATAAACCAAGCTCTTCACAGATAACGGAAAAAATCATGTCATTATGGGACTCTGGTATAAATCCCATCTTCTGGATACTGTTCCCAATGCCTCTTCCAAAAAAGCCTCCGGATCCGATCGCATAAAGGGACTGCATCGTCTGGTATCCATCATCGTATTTTTCCGGTGCAAGCCAGATACGGATACGATCTGCACGATAGCCTGCTGTTGCAATAAATATCACGCACATCAGGATTCCGATCAGCCCCATCAGCACAAACGGCCATTTTTTCGGACTGGCGACAAATACAATGATCACAACAATGCCAAAGCATATGATCGCGGTACTTAAGTTCTCGATCGCGATCAGTATGATCGTTACAAACGGAAGCAGAAGCATCTTCGCCAGACCCTTCAGTGTATTCAGGCTTCTGGGTTTTCTGGTACAGATATCTGCGGTATATACGATCAGCGCAAGCTTTGCAAATTCTGACGGCTGGAATCCAAATGCACCAATATAGATCCATCTGGTCGATCCATGGCTCGCACTTCCTATAATGTAGACCAGCACTAAAAGTGCCATTGCCACATACAGAAAATATTTGGAATATCTTGCATATCTGCGATAATCGATCTTCGATACCAGAAACATTCCAAACAATGCAACAAGTTCAAAAACAAGCTGTCGTTTTGCAAAATATGTACTGTCACCATACAGTTCATCTGCCCGGTAGGAGCTGGTGCTGTAAACCATGACCAGTCCAAACAGAACAAGCCCCAGTACAATGCCAAGCAGCGGATAGTCAAAGTAACGTCCGCTGTACCATAACGGCTTTCTTCTGCTATCTATCTCATTTGTATCTGTGTTCCTGTTTCTGTCATTCAAATATTTCACTCCTTAAAATCGCGGACATATTCTTTGAACATTCTTCCTCTTTGCTCGTAATTATCAAACATTCCCCAGCTTGCACATGCTGGAGATAGAAGAACTGCTTCTCCATCCTTTGCATTCTCATGACAATATTTTACCGCTCCTAACAGATCGTCTTCAAATACAATATTATGGAATCCGTGTTTCTTGGCAGTCTCTGCGATTTTCTTCGCCGTCTGACCGATCAGAACCAAACATCTGACTTTTCCGTCAAATGCATCGATCCATTCATCATAGGTAGAGCCTTTATCATAGCCTCCACCGATCAGATAAGTCGGTTTTACCATTGCCTGAATTCCCTTGATGGCTGCATCCGGATTGGTTCCCTTGGAATCATTGTAATAATCCACACCAGCCACTGTCTTTACATACTCTATTCTATGCTCTACGGCTTTAAAACTGACTGCAACATCACGAATGACATTGACCGGCACTCCCATATAATAAGAGATACCAACTGCAGCGAGCACATTTTCAACATTGTGGGAACCGAGCAGGATCAGATCCTTTAATGCAAGGACATCGATCTTTTCTCCATTTGCCTCGATCACAATGTGACCATCCTCTACATATACACCGCCTGCAGGCTTCTCCAGTCTGCTGAAATATACAACTCTTGGACGGATTCCCTCTGCCATTGCTCTTGTATGATCATCATCATAGTTTAATACAACCACATCATCTTCTGTCTGATTCTTTGTGATCGACTTCTTGACATTTCCGTAATTTTCAAATGTATAATGACGGTTCAAATGATCCGGTGTCAGATTTAAGATTGCACTGACATTCGGATGAAAATCCACGATCGTCTCTAACTGGAAGCTGCTGATCTCTGCCACTGTTGCACTGTCATCATCGGTTGTATCACAAAGCTCGGTATATGGAATACCGATATTTCCAACTACGATCGTCTTCGGATTCCACGCCTTTACGATCTCGCCAACAAGTGCCGTCGTCGTTGTCTTGCCATTTGTTCCTGTGATCGCAGCGATCTTTCCTTTACCAAAATAATATGCAAGCTCAATCTCACTCCATACCGGAATGCCTGCTTTCTTTATATCCTCTACAAATGCAGAATCAACCGGAATACCCGGGCTTATAACCATAATGTCTGTCTGCTTTAATACTTCATCCGTTAATTTTCCAAGCAGAATCGTAACAAGTTCTGACTGGGAGAGTTTCTCCATCAGATCATTTTTATCTCTTTTTTCATTTTCGTCAAACAGCGTAACCTTTACGCCATGAGCGATCAGCAGCTTTGCTGCACTGATGCCGCTCTTACCTGTACCA
>ERZ779982.508-NODE-508-length-19754-cov-2.706432_pt1 | contig 19754 bp, 14 predicted proteins | sample MGYA00511936_ERZ779982 | MGnify/ENA primary metagenome ERZ779982 (study PRJEB29588, sample SAMEA2146682) | human gut metagenome | biome: human gut; feature: human-associated habitat; material: faeces | place: Denmark | collected 2008/2010 ... | reverse complement strand
TGTCGATGGAACCCTTCTTACCGGCAGCGTAGAACGGGCAGCCGGGGCAAACACCGTCACACTTCCAAAGCTGGGCCTTGGTGCAGCGGCACTCACCGTTCTTCTGGGCATGGTAGCGGGTGTTCCAGATGGGCTGGTAGTATGCCCTGTAAATTTCCTCGCTGACCTCGATAGGGGTCCCGTTGACCGGGATAAAGTACTTCTTGTCGTTGTTTTGCATGAAAATTTCCTCCGTTCGATTTGCTTGGAACGGAGGAAACCTTCATGGTCAGCTGCAAAATGGGTATAGAAATCCAACCACAGTCCCGACGGAGATTTCTCCGTTCCGGTCTGCAGCTTCCCGCTCAAAAGGCAGCTGATGATATTTACTTGTGGCCGTCAGGAACCGTTGAGCCACCGGTGATCAGTCGGTGCAGTCCCTGACGGTGAGCAGTTTTCTGTCTTGCTCAGGACAGTTTTTTAGTCGAGATCCACTTCGATGGCGTACAGTTCGCTGAAAATTTCAGGCAGGTCGCTTGGGTTAAGGTTCCAAGTGCCGTGTGCGCCGTAGCGTTTGAAAACAGATTCAACTACTGCTGAGCCCAACTGAGACTCGATGGCAGCAGCGGTGTTTTCAATGTTCACGATCCAGTTGTTACGTTCACGCTTTGTCACTGCTTGTCCCTCCTTGTCAGGTTCAGCTTCCTAATCCGGATAGTAGGCTGTTGATGCTGCCGACCACTCAGCTCCGGATCGTTCATGGCCGGTGAACGAGCTGAGAGGCGGCTTCTGTTGAATGGCGATTGCTTGAAAGTGAGTTTGTATCGGTTTGTGCCTGTTATTGCCCAATGCTATTGATTTTTGGGCTCGAGTGTGATATAATAAAATATCAAGGTCCACAGGCCGACGGCTCAGTCTCTCTCATCTCCGCCATCCACTAATAAGATACCGAGATGAAAAAGGACTTCCTATAAGCGCAAGGACCATGAAAAAAGGACTTTCAGGACTTTTGATAGGACTTTTTCTGAAAGGGGTGATTTGCATAGATTTCGCTCATTTTTGCAGGGGTATATACAACTCTACAGAAGGCGTACCAAATCAAGATGCGTTTGTAATTGACGTCTTTAAAGCTGCAGGCAGTAGCTACTCCTTTACAAAGAAAGGTGCCTATAGCAACTCAAATTACGGGGTAAAACTGTTCAATGGCGGCAAGCTTCTTTCGAGGAACCACAGAAGCTCTTTTCCAAATCCGATAAATACTACCGGTCTTGCGAAGTACCTGTCGGAGCATATAAAAAAAGCGTCCGTCAGAACCGTGATGAACTACTTCACGATCCCAACGGACGCAGATATAAATGCTTCGGCTTTGACAAAAGCCCTCGCTGACCAGCTTCAGATAATCATACACGAGCCGGATTCCGATGCTGATGTCGTAGCGACGAACTATCAGCAGTATTTGTCCCAGCCGGAAACGGACGAGCCGTCATTCCATAAGCCGCTCTATGATGGAGATGCTTTCTGGATTGAAACGGCATCTGCCGACCGGCGACATGTCGTTGATTTTTACGAGCACTTCACCCACACATGGAAACTACTTAACTCTGGTAAGGTCGCATGGACGGGCCGAAGGCTTATCTGCATAAACGAGGATTCTATCACTCCATGTGCCATGCAGCTGTCAATTGACATACCGGATACGGCTCCAAATGGACGAGCTGTTGTGTCGGTTGAATTCGATGCCCGTGGCGATGAGGACGCTTTTGAAAGTCATTGGGTTATGGTTGATAAAAACAATAAAGAGTGCTACCCAAACTATTCAAGCCCATTCAATGTAACGATTGTAGTAGAGAACAAGACATTTAAGAGATCTGGAGGTAACTAAATTGGGTAACGAGAACATTGAAAAATGGTCAACATTGAAAGAAGTCCAAGCATACCTTGGCGTTGGCAGAGAAACCATTTTGCAGTGGATCGCTAAAAGAAATATGCCAGCCTATAAAGTGGGTAAGCTGTGGAAATTCAAGCTGTCAGAGGTGGATGATTGGATTCGTTCCGGCGGCGCTGCCGATGATAGCAAAGCTGAAGATTAAGACCGTTTTAGGGGACAGTATTTGTTGTATGATAAAAGTAGCTTGATAGCCAACATAAATGAGGCAAGAAAGGAATTAGAACATGGACAATCAAGTTCATAATCAAATAGTAAGTTTTATATGGGGCATCGCAGATGACTGCCTGCGCGATATTTATGTGCGCGGCAAATACCGCGATGTCATTCTGCCGATGACGGTTATCCGTCGTCTGGACGCCCTTTTGGAAGATACCAAGCCTGCTGTGCTCGAAATGAAGGAAAAGTTAGACGCCGCAGGTATTGACAACCAGTGGCCGGCACTGTGCAATGCCGCAGGACAGGCATTTTGCAATGCATCTCCTTTTCTGCTGAAGGATCTGACCAGCAGAGCAAAGAAACAGACTCTGAAAGCGGATTTCGAGGCATATCTGGACGGCTTTTCTCCGAACGTGAAGGAGATTTTAGAGAAGTTCAAATTCCGCAATCAGATCGATACCATGATCGAGGCGGACATTCTCGGTGCGGTGATTGAAAAGTTTGTGTCCTCGGATATTAACCTCAGTCCCAATCCGATTTATAAGAATGAAGAGAAAACCATCCTCAAGCATCCGGGACTGGACAATCACGGCATGGGCACGATTTTCGAGGAACTGATTCGCCGTTTCAACGAAGAAAACAACGAGGAAGCCGGCGAACACTGGACGCCCCGTGATGTTGTGGAACTGATGGCCGACCTTATCTTCATGCCGATTGCCGATCAGATCAAGGACGCTACCTATTCCTGCTATGACGGAGCCTGCGGAACGGGAGGTATGCTCACCGTGGCGCAGGAACGGCTTCAGACATTGGCGGCACGGCGCGGAAAGAATGTCTCCATTCACCTGTTTGGGCAGGAGATCAACCCGGAGACCTATGCCATTTGCAAGGCAGATATGCTGCTCAAGGGCGACGGCGAACAGGCAGATCACATCAGCTACGGCTCGACGCTGTCACTGGACGGAAACGCCACCCGGCAGTTTGATTTCATGCTCTCCAATCCGCCATACGGCAAGAGCTGGAAAACAGACGCCGATAAGATGGGCGGCAAAAAGGAGATTCTCGACACCAGATTCAACGCCTACCTTGAAGGCGGCGAACAGCTTACCATGCTCCCGCGCACCAGTGACGGGCAGCTCTTGTTCCTGCTGAACAATGTGTCGAAGATGAAAACGGACACGTCGCTGGGCAGTCGCATTGCAGAAGTACATAACGGTTCGTCCATCTTCACCGGCGACGCAGGCAGAGGCGAAAGCAACGCCCGCCGTTATATGATTGAGAATGACCTGGTGGAGGCCATTATCGCCGTGCCGGAAAATATGTTCTACAATACAGGCATCGGCACATTCATCTGGGTGCTTTCCAACAAGAAGGAAGAACGCCGCAAGGGGAAAATACAGCTCATTGACGCTACGGCGATGAAAGAATCCCTGCGCAAGAACATGGGCAAGAAGAACTGCGAGTTCACGTCGGATATTCGTAAGGAGATCGTCCGCATCTTCCTCGACATGGAAGAGAGCGACGTCAGCATGGTTTTCAATAATGATGAGTTCGCCTATTGGAGTGTGACGGTGGAACGCCCGCTCCGTCTGCGCATATACCCCGACCGCACGATTCCTGCCGACCTGTTCAAAAAGGCGGATGAATACGAAACCGTGACTTCCGCCATTGCAAAGGCTGCCGAAACTGCGCCGTTGGATAACTGGACGGCATTTGCCAAAGCAACCAAGCTGAAAGCCACCACATTGAAAAAGGTGCGTCCATTTATCACAGAGAAAGACCCGATCGCAAAGCCGATTGACAGTGAGCCGGACGTTGACCTGCGCGACACGGAGAACATTCCCTTCACCTATGAGGGTGGCATTGATGCCTTCATTCAGAATGAAGTGCTGACCTATGCGCCGGACGCATGGGTGGATGAGAAGAAAACGCAAATCGGCTATGAGATCAGCTTTACGAAATACTTCTATAAGCCAGTGGAGCTTCGCAAATTGAGTGATATTCTGCAAAACCTGAAAGAATTAGAAACAGAGGCCGATGGGTTACTGGCTGAAGTTATGGAGGGAGTGCAGTGAAGAAATATGAATCATACACTATCTGCCCTTCTTTGTGGAACAAAGAATTTCCGAGCCATTGGTGCGTTCTTCCGATGTATGCAGTTGCTAAGGAAAAATCTATTTGCAATTGCGTAGACTTGCCATTGCTTTCTGTATATTTAGATGTTGGCGTAGTTCCGTTTTCAGCGAAGGCAGAAAAACGGACGAATGTAACAAGTAAAGATCTATCTAAGTATCAGCGTGTTGACTTCGGAGATTTTGTTCTCAACAATCAGCAGGCATGGCGTGGATCGGTCGGAATATCGTTCGATACAGGAATTGTCAGCCCTGCGTATGTAGTTCTGTCGATGAATGATTATCTTGATAGCAGGTACGCAAATTATCTTTTCCGATCTCGCATTATGGTTGAACAATACCTGATTAATTCCAAAAGCGTGGGTTCTATTCAAAGAAATATATATTGGCCTGCACTAAAACGAACGAAAGTCCTAATTCCTTACCGTGACGAGCAGGATCAGATCGTGCGCTTCCTGGACTGGAAGGTTTCGAGCATCAATAAGCTGATCAATATCAAGAAAAAAGAAATCAAAGCGATTGATGCGCTGAAGCGGTCAACGGTAAGCCATGCGATCACTCGCGGGCTGACAGCAGATGCACCCACAAAGTATAGTGGCGTTAAGTGGCTGGGAGATATTCCGGCCCATTGGAATGTCACAAAACTTCGGCAGATTTTACATCCGGTCAGCGAGAAAAATCACCCGGAATTTCCTCTGCTATCAGTTGTCCGTGAACAGGGTGTCATTCTCCGTGATGTCGAGGATAAGGAAGCCAACCACAATTTTATTCCTGATGATTTAAGCGGCTATAAAGTTGTGCGAAAAGGGCAGTTTGCGATGAATAAGATGAAGGCTTGGCAAGGCTCCTATGGCGTTTCGGATTATATCGGAATCGTCAGCCCTGCTTACTTCATCTTCGACATTGCTTTTGAGAATTTGGAGTATTTTCACTATGCCATCCGCAGCAAGGTTTATGTGAATTTTTTCGCCCAGGCATCTGATGGCATTCGTGTCGGACAGTGGGATTTGCAAATGGACAAAATGAAGGAAATCCCATTCATTGTTCCGCCAGCGGATGAGCAGATTGCCATCGTCAAATATATAAAGAAGGCACTGCCCCGATACGATGCTGCAATCGAAAAGCTGACAGAAGAAGTTGCTGTGCTTGAAGAATATAAAAACAAGATTATTGCTGACACCGTCACCGGCAAGATCGATGTCCGTTCCATTGAAATCCCAGAATATGAATTTGTGGATGAATACACCGATGCGGACAACGAGGACGACGGCGAAGAAGAAACCGAGGAACAGGAGGATTGAGCATGGCTGATACAAAAGACCTCGCTCTTGAAGAAAACCAGGGCAATATCGTTATCTATCAGACCGAAGACGGCGATACAAAAATAGACGTCCGCTTTGTGGATGAAACTGTATGGCTGACGCAGCAGCAGATGGCAGATCTGTTCCAATCCTCCCGCACCAACATTGTGGAGCATATCCAGCACATCTATGAAGAGCGTGAATTGGACGAGGCTTCAACCTGTCGGAAATTCCGACAGGTTCGCACCGAGGGCAGCAGACAGGTAACCAGAGAAATTCCGTACTACAATCTCGACATGATCATCTCACTTGGCTATCGTGTGAAATCCATGATTGCCACTCACTTCCGCCGCTGGGCAACAGAGCGGTTGAAGGAGTACATGGTCAAGGGCTTCACGATGGATGATGAACGTCTGAAAAAACTCGGCGGCGGAAACTACTGGAAAGAGCTTCTCGCCCGTATCCGGGATATCCGTTCCTCCGAAAAGGTTATGTACCGGCAGGTGCTTGACCTGTATGCTACCAGCGTGGACTATGATCCGAGAAGTTCGGAATCCGTGGCATTTTTCAAAATGGTGCAGAACAAGTTGCACTATGCTGCGCATGGACATACGGCTGCGGAGGTCATTTATGAGCGGGCTGACGCAGATAAGCCGTTTATGGGTCTGACCGCCTTCTCCGGCGATTTTCCGACAGCAAAAGACATCGGCATTGCCAAGAACTACCTGACTGAGGAAGAATTGCAGATATTGAACGGCATCGTTTCCGGATATTTCGATTTTGCAGAGGTACAGGCGATGCGCCACCGCCCCATGCATATGAGCGACTATGTGGAGCATCTGGATCGGGTACTTTCCTCCACCGGAGAACAGCTTCTGGTCGGTGCGGGTAAGGTCAGCCACAAACAAGCAATGGAAAAGGCAAACCAGGAGTATCAGCGTTTTCTGGTGCAGAACCTTTCTCCTGTTGAGGAAGCGTATCTGCAAACCATAAAGGAAGTCGAAAAAACAGCAAAGAAAAAAGCGAAGGAGGACTGAGCAAGATGGAGGTCACCGATACAAAGGAAAAAGGCTTTGAATCTCTTATCGTAAAATGGTTCATTGAACATAACGGCTATGAGCAGGGCAACAATGCCGACTATAACAAAGAATATGCCATTGATGAGACTCGTCTCTTCCGTTTCCTGCAGAATACACAGCCGGAGCAGATGGACAGGCTTGGTGTATTCAAATCCGAGCAGAAAAAGCGTCAATTTCTGAATCGCTTGCAGGGGGAGCTTGCCAAACGCGGCATTATTGATGTGCTGCGCAACGGCATCAAGGTGTATCCGGTTGACCTTATCATGTTCTATCTTACGCCGACCGAGAACAATGCCAAGGCACGGGAAATGTTTGAAAAGAACATTTTCAGCGTCACCCGGCAGCTACGCTACTCGCAGGATGCAAGCAAACTGGCGCTGGATATGTGCTTGTTCATCAATGGTTTACCGGTTATCACATTTGAACTGAAAAATCAGCTTACAAAGCAGAATGTAGACGATGCTGTGGAGCAGTACAAGACAGACCGTGATCCGAGGGAGATGCTATTCTCCTTCAAGCGCTGCATGGTGCATTTTGCCGTGGACGATGCCCGTATCAAATTCTGCACGAAACTGGCGGGAAAGGACAGTTGGTTTTTGCCGTTCGACAAAGGCTACAACGATGGTGCCGGAAACCCGCCCAATCCCGATGGCATCATGACCGACTACCTTTGGAAGGATATTCTTACCAAGGAGAAGCTGTCACTCATCATCGAGAACTATGCCCAGGTGGTTATTGAGGTCGATGAGGAGACGAAGAAGAAAAAGGAAAAGCAGATTTTTCCGCGCTATCATCAGCTGGATGTGGTTACAAAACTCCTTGCAGATGTGAAAACAAACGGCGTCGGGAAAAAGTATCTCATTCAGCACAGTGCAGGCAGCGGAAAATCCAACTCTATCGCATGGCTTGCCCATCAGCTCATTGGACTTGAGCTGGATGGACATCCGATGCTGGATTCCGTTATTGTTGTCACCGACCGCCGCATCCTGGATAAGCAGATTAGGGATACCATCAAGCAGTTCATGCAGGTCGGCAATACTGTGGCATGGGCAGAGCACTCCGGCGATCTAACGAAAGCAATCACGGACGGAAAGCGCATTATCGTCACCACGATTGAGAAGTTTCCGTATATCGTTCCGCAGATTGGAGCCGAACACAAGGATAACCGTTTTGCCATCATCATAGACGAGGCGCACTCCGGGCAGAGCGGCAGAAACTCTGCGCAGATGAACCTTGCGCTTTCCGGCCTTGCTTCCGATGACGAAATGGATAATGAAGATAAAATCAACGCCATGATGGAGGGACGCAAGCTGCTGAATAATGCCAGCTATTTTGCGTTCACCGCTACGCCGAAAAACAAAACACTGGAAACCTTCGGTGTTCCGTATCAGGATGGTGATACCATCAAGCACAGACCGTTCCATGTCTATACCATGAAACAAGCCATCCAGGAAGGCTTTATTCTGGATGTGCTGAAATACTATACGCCCATCGACAGTTTCTATAAATTGATGAAAACCGTCGAGGACGATCCGATGTTCGATAAAAAGCGGGCGCAGAAGAAACTCCGAAGCTTTGTGGAAAGCGACAGCTACACCATTGCCAAGAAAGCGGCTATGATGGTTGACCACTTCCACGAGCAGGTCATTGCAAAAGGGAAAATCGGCGGGCAGGCACGTGCGATGGTTGTGACGTCCAGCATCCCCCGTTGCATTGAGTATTACTATGCCATCAATAAATGCCTTGCGGACAGGCACAGCCCATACAAGACAATTATCGCCTTTTCCGGGGAGAACAAATACCAGGGGCAAGAACCGCCGCTTACATCTGCCGGATTGAACGGTTTTCCTGATGCTAAGATACCGAAAGAATTCAAAAAGGACCCGTATCGCATTCTCATCGTTGCGGATATGTTTCAGACGGGCTTTGACGAGCCGCTGCTCCACACAATGTATGTGGATAAGATGCTCTATGATATCAAGGCTGTGCAGACGCTTTCCCGACTTAACCGCTGCTGCCCGAAAAAGTATGACACTTTTGTCCTGGACTTTGCAAACAAGCCGGAGATGATTCAGGAGTCTTTCTCTCGGTATTATCGCACGACGATTTTGTCCGGCGAAACCGACCCGAACAAGCTGTATGACCTCGTTGCAATTATGGATGAGTATCAGATATTCACCAATGAGGATGTGGAGCGACTGGTAAATCTGTATCTTGACGGTGCAGACCGTGATAAACTCGACCCGACCCTCGATGCCTGCACTGCCATCTATAAACAGCTTGATACAGATGATCAAATCAAATTTAAGAGTGCAGCAAAGTCATTTGTGCGCACCTATGGCTTTCTCGGGGCAATTTTGCCGTATGGCAATGCCGACTGGGAGAGGTTATCCATCTTCCTCAATCTGCTGATACCGAAGCTGCCGTCACCACGAGAGGACGATCTTTCGCAGGGTATTCTTGAAACGATAGACCTTGAAAGCTATCGCAACGAGGCGCGTGAGGTTATGTCCATCAAGCTGGAAGATTCAGATACAGAAGTTGATCCGGTACCGGCAGGAAAAGTAGGTCATATTGTTGAGCCGGAGATGGATTTGCTTTCAGTCATTCTGTCGAATTTCAACGATATGTTCGGCAATATCAGCTGGAATGATGCAGATAATGTGCGCAGACAGATTCTTGAAATTCCTGCGATGGTATCGAGGGATGAAAAATATCAGAACGCCATGAAGAACTCCGACGAGCAGAGTGCGCGGCTTGAAAGCGAGAGGGCTTTGCAGCAGGTCATCTTTGCAATCATGGCTGACAATATGGAGCTGTTCAAACAGTTCCAAGACAATCCTTCGTTCAAAAAATGGCTGTCCGACCTTGTATTTAATCTGACCTATAATAAGGATGGAAAGCCATATGAGCCGCCACAGCAGGAGCATAATCAGGGAAATCAGGATACCGCGCAACAACCATAATTATCGACATAACAATGAAACTGTTTAACAATACAGCTTAGGAGAAAAAGAATAGATACCGAAAGGCGGGAGGGCAATGAGCGATTCTTTTGACAAAACATTGAGAGGAAAACACTTCGACGAGGTTTTTACCGAAGTGACTCATACTGAGACGTTAGGGCTTAAAAACCCAGAACAACTGCGCTTATTTCACCTGAATGTCAACAATAATGCTTTTTCATCCGATAAGCTGGAGCAGTTTTTGAGAAGAAATATCGGACTATATGTATTTTCCCGCGCACAGATCGAGGAATACAATATTGAGGGTGATGCATATAGCGTTGGTATGGATGCCCTTGATATTATGAAGCGGAATGGCAATCCCGGACAAAAAGGTACAGGGAATGACCTCGGTGAAATTCTGTTATATGTGTTTTTGGAGCAGGTACTTGGTGCTCCGAAAATCATGAGCAAGGTGGAACTTCAAACCGGAGCCAAACAATACGGAAGCAAATGTGACGGAATTCATCTTCTCTCTTTGGAGCAGGAATTTGGAATGCCGTATTACCATATGGTGTTTGGCACCTCCAGCATTGTGGGTGATATGAAAAAAGCTGTTGACACTGCCTTCGACGCCATTGTTGAGATCGAAAAGCAAAGCACACAGGAGCGCACCCTTGCTGAAAACACGGTATTCAGCAAGTCCTTTGATAAAGACACGGTTCAGAAAATCAAAGACCTGCTTATTCCGAGTAAAGGACAGTCGATCCCGTATGATACAGCCTATGGCGTTTTCCTTGCGTATAATCTCGGTCTCAATCCTGCTAATTACAGTGCGGTAGACTTCCGACGTGCACTGACTCAGAAAATGGATACAGATATTCGCAATCATGCGGCATATATAGCCAGCAAGATTAATGCCCTTGGCCTCGGAAACCACTCGTTTTATTTCTACATTCTGCCACTCAACGATGCAGATGCTGAAAAAACACAAATCATGGACCGTGTGATGAATGGGGGTGGCAGACCTTGAGCAATCAAATACTGCATAACCTTGGCGATGCCATTTTCGGGGACATTGACAACAATCCCTTCCTGAATGAACTCTACGACGACATCCTTTATAACTATGCCATCACCAAATTTAACCTCACTGATAAACGGCAGATGCGGGAAATTGATGTGGTGTCGGCCTTGCGGTTTGCCGACTTGCTGTCCAAGTCGACACATGCGATGAACCGGGACAAGCATAAAATGTGGGCGCAGGAGATAATCATCCTGCTGTATTCTCTGTACCCGGACAATCCTGATGTAAAGTTCTATGCCGGATCAGTGTTCGCAAACACCGGGAACTATCAGGCAAGAAGGATAATCAATAGCGACTTTTACGGCACGACCGCATTAGAGCGTTTCTTCGCTGAATACCAGAATGATTATTTGACAATTCCTGCAGCACCGGAACTTCGGTTCTTCGGCGCACAGAAAAATGCTTACGATCATCTCTCGGATGATCACTTCAGCTATTCCGGTCCGACATCTATGGGTAAGTCCTTCCTCATGAGAATGTACATCAAGGACCAGATACAGCATGGAGTAAAAATGAACTTCGCCCTGATTGTCCCAACAAAGGCACTGATCAATGAGATCTACAAGCAGGTCATTGACGAGGACCTTAAGAACCTTTTATCGGAGCACAATTATAAGGTGGTCACCGCCGCCGGGGATATCGCTTTGGAGGGCAAGCATAACTTCATACTTGTGCTGACTCCGGAACGACTGTTATATCTGCTCATCAGCAAACCGGATTTGCAAATCGACTATCTATTCATCGATGAAGCGCACAAACTGTCCGGAAAAAATAGCCGTGGGCCGTTCTACTATAAAACCGTGGATATGCTTCTCAAAAGGAAGAAGAAGCCGCACTTCGTCTTTGCCTCGCCTAATATTCCAAATCCAGAGGTATATCTAAAGTTGCTGACAGACATCGAAACCGACGGTGATGATAGCCACCTACGTTCCACTTTTTCACCGGTGGCCCAGATTAAGTTCAGCATCGACCTCAACAATTTCACAGTCAGCGTATATAACGACCATACCGGTGAGTTGGATTACCTTGCGGAAATCAAAGACAGAAACGCTTCTCTGGTTTCGTTCCTTCTGATGTTTGAAAGAATAAACCGGGATCTCCCCTTTGAGCGAAAGCAGCAGACCATCGTTTATTGCAACGGTAGAAGTAAGGCGATTGAAAATGCGCTTGCTTTTGCAGATCAGCTTTCGGAAATTCAGGATAATGACCTGAATGCACTGGCAAGGGATATCACGAATGAAGTTCACGGCGACTACTATTTGGCCCAGATTATAAAAAAGGGCGTCGCATATCACATTGGATACCTACCAGCTGCCATCAGAATGCGTATCGAGGACATGTTCCGTCGTGGCAAAATCACGACTATGTTCTGTACCAGCACCTTACTTGAGGGTGTCAACCTCCCAGCGGATAATCTGTTCATTACCGATAACAAGATTTTCCGAAAGGTGATGACGCCGGTTGACTTCCGAAACCTGATAGGACGTGTCGGACGCATCCGTTTCAACCTTTACGGGAATGTATTCTTCGTCTCGCAGGGTGAAAAGCTGAAACAGGAAGACTATGTGGACCTTTTGAAGAAAGAGGTCCCGAAGCAAACGCTTTCTATCGAGGCTGGACCGAAGAGCCTAACAAACGCCGAAAAGAAATATGTCGTCGAGGCACTACTGCAGGGCAATATTGAACTCGTAAAAAGAAATGACGCACAGTCAGAGGAAGCCTATGTAATGATGCGTAAGTTTGCCCTCATTCTTTTACGGGATATTATGCAGAACAACGACAGCCTTGTAAGGCGTGAGTTCTCTAATCTGCTGACACCCAAGGACGAAGCGAAAATACGAGAAGCCTTTACTGATCCGTTCACAGAACCGGATGATGATATCAACACCTCGGTGGATCAGACGAAAAACCTACGTGCCGCTATCGCAATGGGCTTGAAATACCCTGACCGTGTAGATGGCAGGTTCAACTATGACGACGTTTTGGCTTTCCTTGAAAAGCTGAGTCGGATCTTCAAATGGGGAAAGTATGAAGCCTCCACACTCGGAAAGCCGACGCTCCTGCGCTGGTATGCGGTTGTTCTTATTCAATGGATGGAAGGTACTGGCCTTAGCAATATCATGAAAAAGGCACTGGAGTACCGGCAGCAGCACCGGGATAACTTCTGGGTGAACCGAGGCCAGAAAGAATACTATGACGATGGACTCCGGCACCGCAATATCGTGTTTGCCGACACCTTGGAGGTTATTGATAACATCGTGCTGTTCAGTATTTCAAACTACTTCCTCCGCTTCTCGAATGAGTATAAGGCGGTCCATCAGCTGAAGGAGTTTGATAATAACTGGTATGAATTTGTAGAATACGGAACGACGAATCCGATCACAATCCTTCTTCAGCGAAACGGATTCTCTCGTGAGGTATCCACTTATATCCGGAACAACAAGGATGAGTTTATTATCGAAGGGCCGGATGGAAAATGGCATCTGAGCACGGCATTGCTTGAATGCTCAAATACTAACGCTCGAACAGAGGCGTCGAGTGTACGATACAACATGCCGGAGCTGTTTATAGCTGAAAGCGGTAATGTGTAACAGTAAGATAGACTACACGATATCCCGAACTTATTCGTGGATTAAGCAGGAGGAACGGTGGATGCAACAGATATTTAGCAACACGACTTTAACAGTCAATCAGCTGATCGAAAAGATCGATACAGGAGAACTTGGCCTTCCGGAACTTCAGAGGCCGTTTATCTGGAAGGATTCAAAGGTGCGTGATTTGTTCGATTCCATGATGTGCGGGTATCCCATCGGTTATTTGATGCTGTGGGAGTGTCCTACGCTTGAGAAGAAGAAAACCATCGGAACAGACACCCACAACTATGAATCTCCGAAGCAGGTAATCATTGATGGCCAGCAGAGACTGACCTCCCTTTATGCCGTTATGAAAGGGAAAAAGGTCATCAATTCAAAATACGATGAGAAGTCTATCGTGATTTCCTACTGCCCGGTGAGAAATAAGTTCGAGGTTGGTTATCAGGCAACGAAGAAGGACCCGGAATGGATCTACAATATCAGCGAAGTGTTCACCACATCGAATATTACCAAGCTGATCATCAACTTTACCAAGAGGCTGGATGAATATCGAACCTCCAAAGGTGAAACGCTGAGCGATGAGGAACAGGATTTGATTTCCGAAAACATCACTGCGCTTTCAAATCTGAAACAGCATACGCTTCCAGTATTTGACATCAAGGCTAATGCCGAGGAAGAGGATGTTTCAGAGATCTTTGTTCGTGTTAACTCCGGTGGCGTGGCATTGAAGCAAAACGACTTTATCCTGACGCTCCTTTCGCTCTATTGGGATGAGGGCCGGAAAGAGATCGAACAATTCAGCATGGAGTCAACATATCCCTCCAAGGACATAATCACATCGTACAATCAGCTCACCGAGGTCACAGCGCAGGACGTTATCCGTGTGGTCATGGCTTATGCGTTTGACAGAGCTCGTTTGAAATATGGATATAAATTGCTTCGTGGAGCTGACTTTGATAAAAAAGGTGCGGTTGATATTACCCTCCGGGATCAGCGTTTTGATGTGCTCAAGGCCAAACTTCCGGATGTCCTCAATGTCCATAACTGGCACGAGTTCTTGAAGTCCATCATGAATGCCGGTTATTTGTCCGGAGATCTGATTCTTTCGGGAAACGCAATTTACTACACCTATGCGTTCTACCTCATCGCCAAGTATAGGTTCAATGCGTCGTATAACGAAAACATGCATCTAACCTCGCTGTGGTTCTTCTATGCGTCTCTGGTGTCGCTTTATACTGGATCGTTTGAATCCACGGTTGAAAACCACCTGAACTCTATCAAGGAGCTCACGTCGTTGGAAGAATACAAACGGTTCATTCTGTCGAGGGTTGAGGAGCGGCTTACAAATGACTACTTCGACATCACACTTATTGGTTCTGAGGGTCTGGCAGTATCAGGCCGAGGTAACAATGCGTGGAATGCCTATGTAGCGGCCTTGAACATTCTAAATGCAAAAATCCTGTTCTCGAAGAGTAATCTGCTCGTCAGCAAACTATTCGAGCCCGGTACCGACGGTAAGAGAAAGTCACTGGAGAAGCATCACCTTTTCCCGAAGGCTTATCTGAAGACGCTGGGATATAACGACGCTAAGATCAACCAGATGGCTAACTACGCCTTCATCGATTGGAAGGATAATATGGAGATACTCGATGAGGCTCCCTCGATTTATTATCCTGTTGTTTGTGAGGGCCGCAGCCCTGAAGAAATCCAGCGTATGGAAGAAGAAAACGCACTTCCGTACGGTTGGGAGAATATGCCTTATGAGGACTTCCTGATTGAGCGCAGAAAGCTGATGGCGGCAAAAATTAAAGCTGCATTTGAACAGCTGAAGAAGAATGTTGAGTGATCACGAATGAAAATCGGACGAAATGACCCATGCCCATGTGGTAGCGGAAAGAAATATAAGCATTGCTGTCTTTTAAAGGAATCCATGAGTACCGGTGATCTGATTAGGGCTGCTGTTCAGAATGCCGGTTACAAAGAGGACATCGCAAATGTCCTTTGCAATTTGAGTGAATATATGAAGCGGAAACAATGGTGGGGTGCTTGCCATGCAAGCTGTTCTGCCTTATATGTTGCGCTTTCTGAACTGGGGTATTCTCCCAAGCTATGCATAGGAGAAATGCTCGGGCAAGGTCTCTATTTCGATCACTCATGGATAGAACTTGATGGCCAAATCCTCGATATCGCAATCAGCATGACTCTTTTGGGAGGCGCACCAGTCTCTGAGCCGATTGTGTTCGGAAAGAATATCCGAAGTGGTAAGGAGCCTGTGATAAAGTACGGGGTTCCCGGACGTGGTATCGAAGGAGAAACGCTGGTCGTTAATAGCCTTCCGTTTGTAGATTACATGGACGGATTCCCAGATGAGAAGAACAGCTTATGGGGAGTGGTTCAAGAACTTCTCGGAAGAAAAGTAGACATACCGGATCTGCGGGAAAAATACAAAGATGTGAAACGTGCTATTGTACGTGAATAAGTGGAGCGGCAAACATTTTAATTATTCCACACTATTTAATTATTCCTCCGGCAGCCGTTTTGGAGGGGTAAGTTCCATAGGCCATAGAACCGGCCAGCAACAATCGAATAAACAGAAAAAGGGCTTCCGAAGCTCTGCTGTAAAACACAGCGGAACCTCGAAAGCCCTTTATTTCAAGCCTTTTTCAGCCTTATGTGCCGGAGAAGGCTTTTTCTGTTTGTATCAAAGACAGCGTTTTTATAGAACCGGCGTGTGGCGACGGGACTTTTCTTGCTGAAATCCTACGCCGCAAATTGGCTGTGGTTCAGAGAAAGTATGGCGGCGCACGAATGCATCACGACTATGAGATGTGGTCTATGATCGCGGTGATGAACATATATGGCGTAGAGTTGCTGCCGGATAATGCCGCAGCTTGCCGTGAACGACTTTTCAATATGCGGAATGAGGCATATTCAGCAAATTGCAAAGGTGACGCGGATGATGAGTGCCGGGACGCCGTTCGCTATATTCTCGAACGCAATATCCTTTGCGGCGATGCGCTTTCTATGAAACAGAAAAACGGTGAGCCGATCATTTTTGCGGACTGGTCGTTTGTGACCGGTACAAAGGTCAAGCGTCGGGATTTCCGGTTGGATCAGATGCTTGAAGGGCATCAGGAGCAAATGTCGCTTTTTATGGACGGCTGGGAGTATGACGAAGAAATCGACGCTTTCATCCCGCTCCCCTTGAAAGAATACCCGATTACAGATTACAGGAGGGTGCAGTACCATGGCTGATATGTATAGTTCAGTTTACAATCCGGACGTGCTGTCGTGCCTTGCCAACCTATCCAACGACGAGGTATTTACACCGCCTGCCGTAGTCAATGCCATGCTGGACATGCTGCCGCAGGAGTTGTTTCAGGACAAGAACACGACATCCCTCGACCCTGTGTGTAAAACGGGTGTGTTTCTGCGCGAAATTGCAAAGCGGTTGATCGAAGGACTCGCCGAGGAAATCCCAGATTTGCAGGAACGCATTGATCACATATTCCATAAGCAGCTTTACGGAATTGCCATTACGGAGATGACCTCACTGCTGTCCCGCCGCAGCGTGTATTGCTCCAAATATCCCAACAGCCGCTACTCCATCACTGCGTTTTCTGATGCCGAGGGCAACATCCGCTTTAAGAACATAGCGCACACATGGAAGGACGGCAAATGTGTGTTCTGCGGCGCGTCCGAAAAAGAATACAGACGCGATGAAGCCCTTGAAACTCATGCGTATGAGTTTATTCACACAGTACATCCGGAAAGGATTTTTAATATGAAATTTGATGTGATTATCGGTAATCCGCCTTATCAGTTGAGCGATGATGGCGGTGGCGCAGAAAAAAGCGCAGCCCCCTTATATCACAAGTTTGTTGAGCAAGCAAAAAAACTAAAGCCTCGCTATTTGTCGATGATTATTCCGTCAAGATGGTTTAATGGTGGTAAGGGATTAGATGATTTTAGATCATCCATGTTAAAGGACACTTGCGTTTCTCATATCGTGGATTGCGCAGACTCAAAGGATTGCTTCCCAGGTGGTGTAGACATTCCTGGTGGCATTTGCTATTTCTTGTGGGAACGCGAATATTCTGGACAATGCTCAGTTACAAACATTATGAAGGGGGGAGAGCAAATAACGGCAGATAGAGTGTTGGACGAATATCCCACCGTCATAAGAAACAACAATGCTGTTAGTGTTGTACACAAAGTAGTATCAAAATATGAGCAGATGTTCAACAAAATCGTTTCGAGCAGAAAGCCGTTTGGATTGGAATGAACGAACAAGTTTTAGCTCGGTATGGGGGTTAATGATGGCTGAAAAGAGAATAAAAATAGCGTCGATTAGAATTAAAAATTTCAGGTCGATTAGGAACGAAACAATCGCAGCAAAGGATTTTAATATCTTTGTGGGCTTAAACGACGCCGGAAAATCTAATGTGTTGAAAGCACTCAACCTTTTCTTTACAGGTGAGACCGACTACGGAAAAAAGTTTTCTTTTGAGAATGACTTTTCATACTTATTCCCTAAAACAAGCCATTCTACAAAAGAAATAAGGATCACCATAAAATTTGAAATACCAGATACCTATACTGATTCCGGAGAATACACATGGACTAAGGTTTGGCGCACAGGAAGCTATTTTGAAGAATCTATTACGAACTCCGAAGGAAAGTCGCCTGCGCCAAAATCAAGAGTCCCTAGTGCATTGCGGCGCATTAAATATCGTTATGTTCCAGCAGTCAAGAGTCCAGAGTATTATAAAACATTACTAGGGGACCTGTACTCTGCTGTATTCTCATCCATTAACAACCCATTGGAGCAATCTGTAAAATCATTCTCTGAGGCACTAAAAAAGTATACCGAAGAATTAAGCTCGGAAGTTGAAAAACAGTTGTCGTTAGAGAGTATATTGGCGTTTCCGGACGATCTTAATGAAATTTTCAAAGCACTCATATTTGAGACTTGCCTTAACAAAGATTCTATTCATGTGACGCTGACAGCGCGAGGTGATGGAATTCAAGCGCGGCATATTCCAATTATTTTGCGTTATATTGCTCATGAGGACCAAAAATCCCGTAATAAGGGTTCTATGAAGGTGTGTACTGTTTGGGGGTTTGAAGAGCCGGAAAATGGCTTGGAGCTACTTAAAACATTTAAGTTGGCTGATGAGTTTGAGGAATACTCCGACGAAATTCAAATGTTTGTCAGCACACACTCTCCGGCGTTTTATATGAAGAAGGAGTCTGAAAAATCAAACATATTTTATGTATCAAAAAAACTCGATAGTGATGAGACGAGCATCTCATCTGGGAAAGGAACACATGTAATAGCTGAGAACATGAGATTGATGCCGTTGGTGGCTACGTTTATTGAGGAGCAATCCAAACGACTGATTATTGCAGAAAAAATCTATCATGAGAATATTCTTGTTGATGTTCCAACTATACTTGTGGAAGGCGAAACAGATATAGAATACTTAAAAATTGCATTTGCTGAGCATTCACCTGCTCTTCATAGCATGATTGAGAAAAAACAATTGAGAATCGTATGTAAAAATGATGGTGCTGGCACAACAACGCTAGCGGACTGGTCGTTGGCTTGGATCTATAGCGGATTCAAAAGTAAAATGCTTGTTCTCTTAGACACAGATGAGGCTGAAATTAAGGCAAAAAATAATATTGAAAAAAATGAAGCGTTTATTCATAAGCAGAACGCAATTGCCGTCCGCCTTCAGCATATCGAACCCTCAGATGAGATAATTATGCTCTTACAGAAAAAGATAAAATTTGAGTTTGAAATAGAACACTTGCTGTCATTTGAGTTCTGGAAAGAGATTAAATCCCATGGCTATGAGGAACTTAGATCTACAGAAGAAATCGGAAGAATGTTCAATGGTTTGGTTCCACGCGACAAAACATTGGACTCAATTATCGATGAGCTTGTTGAGAACACAGATGTACGTGATACTATATTGTCTTTTGAGCCTAAATCTTTGAAGAAAAAGCGTATTCTAGAATTACTAAAAGGTACAGACGACAAAAAATCTGCGACAAAGGGACTCTTGAGAACCGTTCAAAAAATCGAATCGTATTTCTGTGGGAATCAACTTACTCAGTAAAATTCACGCAAAAGTTTCAAAATCCGGGTTGACATCTGCTCGGATTTTGATTATACTATACTTAACCCGAATTGGAGGTTGAACAGCATGAAACAACTGGGTATGCGCCTTCGCGCATTGCGGGAAGGCATTGGTTTATCCCAATCAAAATTTGCCGACGTGATCGGTTCTACGCAGTCCAGCATTAACCGCTATGAGAATGGTCAGGCAACGCCGACAGTTGAGCTTCTACGCAAGTATGCGGACTACTTTGACGTTTCAATGGACTATATCTTTGCCCGCTGCGATGACCCGCACGGCAAGCTGTATGAGGCAAAGCCTCCGGTTGACGCGAACAATCCTGAACTGAGGAAGTTTGTTGAGATGTGTTTCGATCCGGAATCACCGATGAACGAAAAGCTGAAA
>ERZ779982.494-NODE-494-length-20265-cov-3.128402_pt1 | contig 20265 bp, 18 predicted proteins | sample MGYA00511936_ERZ779982 | MGnify/ENA primary metagenome ERZ779982 (study PRJEB29588, sample SAMEA2146682) | human gut metagenome | biome: human gut; feature: human-associated habitat; material: faeces | place: Denmark | collected 2008/2010 ... | reverse complement strand
CAGCACAGCACAGCACAGCACAGCACAGCACAGTACAGCACGCTTAAATAGCGCTTTTTTGTATGCGATAAATATAGAACGACAGTTAAAGACCTGGAACAGGATAATGGAAGATTATCCCGTTCCGGGTCTTTCTGCGTTTGTATCAACCCGGAGTAAAAAGAAGAAATTGGAAGGAGAGACAATATGAAAAACAAGAAACAAATGAACAAATTGGCATTGCAGACAAAATTAAAACGTCTGATGGTTGCCGGAGGTCTGGCAGCCTTGGTGGCAGTACCACTGTTATTTAGTAATGCAGGAATGAGGAAAGTTGATGCGGCTCAGGGGGATGTGAAGATCAATTCAACGAATTTCCCGGATAAAGGATTTCGGAAATATATTTCTGAGAATATCGACTTGAATAAGGATGGTGTATTGTCAAAAACAGAGATTAAGAGCGTAAAGACAATATATCTGGGTTCTGCGAGTGAAGTAGGTGGCTATATATGTAAAAATCTGACCGGTATCAATATATTTACAGAGTTACAGACGTTGGAGTGTAGCTGTAATAAACTGACGACGTTGGATGTCAGAAAAAATACGAAGTTAGTAAAATTAGGTTGCGACGTCAATAAACTAACGAAGCTAGATGTTAGCAAGAACTCCAAATTAGAATATTTGTCTTGTAGGGACAATAAATTGACGAAGCTGGATGTTAGCAGAAATTCCAAGTTAAAATATTTGGATTGTTATGACAATAAACTTACAGACTTGAATATAAGCAAAAATCAAAATTTAATAGTATTAAATTGTTCGTTTAATAAGCTTTCAAAATTAGATGTGACAAAAAATAAAAAATTAAGTTTATTAAAATGTAGCGATAATAAACTGACAAAGCTGGATGTTACCAAGAATACAAGACTGATTGAATTGGATTGTAGTCGCAATAATCTGAAACAACTGAATTTGAGATATAATGAATGGCTTTCTAACCTGTTGTGTTCATATAACAAACTGACAAGTTTGGATACCAGTTATAATAAGTCATTACGCAACGTGGATTGTTATCACAATAAATTAACAAAATTGGATTTTAGTGCAAGTCCTTTATGTGATCGTATTGATTGCAGTTCAAATAAACTAACAGAAGTTATTATAGCAGAGGGCGTAAAAAAAACTAGTGTTTATTATGATCAAGAGATAGATCGTTCAATAAAAATAAAAAGTAAGAAGACAAAACCGATGAAAACCGGCGAGTATATTACTTTATTTGATGATGGGAAATTTGATTATTATGTATTTCGCATCACTGGAAGCAAGAAAGGGAAAGAAACCGCAACATGTGTATATTATAAATTGGATATAATTGCACCTTATGGTGAGCCATCAAAAAAAGTTAAAAAAAGTTTTAAATTTGGAAATACAACATATAAGGTAACAGCAATCGGGGAAAATGCATTTAAGGAGTTGAACTCCTATTGTGAAGATGAAAATATTTGTAAATCCATTATAATTGGTAATTCTGTGAAAACAATTGGTTCCAAGGCATTTGCTGGTACAGAGGATTTAAAGTACATTATCCTTGATGAATCAGTTGAAGAAATTGGATCATATGCTTTTGCCAACAGCAAGGATTTAAAGGTTTTAAAGATCAAATCCACGAAGCTTACATCCAAAACGCTGAACAAGAATGCATTTGCCGGTATTACGTCAAAGACGACAGTCAAAGTACCAAAGAGCAAGCTTAGTACATATGAGAAGCTTTTCCGTAAATGCGGACTGAGCAAGAATGTAAAGATCAAGGCAATCTAAAAAGCCGGAAAGAGTAATATAATATACGCAAAATTATACAGCTTGCGTATCTGTATATTATGCAGAAATGCAGACTATATGAATACTGTAATTGAAACGATCTTCCAGAATATATTTGTTCCGGAGGATCGTTTTTTGTAATGACATAGAATGGTTAAGGATAATATTATTTGATAAAAAAAGAACTTCTTTCCGCTGGCGGTTTTTATATTGTAAAAATCAGTATAATTATCTAAATGAGATATAATGATATTGAAAAGATTTTAAATTATTTGTATAGTTAAATGGTAAAAACTTTAGAATTTGTAGAGAAAGAATCGATGATTATGGCAATGTCTACAATTGATAAATATAAGGTATCTTTTGATACGGAGAATATAAATGTAAGAGATATGGTAATTGCAGGATTGGATCAGGTACAATCGAATAGTACGAAAGATTTTAATGAGGTATGTGATAGACTGGAGAAAAAATATACGAATGCAGCAATACACAATTAGGATGAGTAAACTGTCAGAACAAGATTTAGAAAGCGCTGGTGATTATATTGCTTATAAGTTGTTGAATCCTACTACTGCTGTAAATACGATGCAGGGAATAAGAAAAACAATTAACACATTACAACTTTTTCCTGAATGTCATGAGTTGGATGAAGATGTAGAATTAGCTGGATTAAGTGTTCGTAAGATATATTATAAGAGATATAAAATATTTTATATTATTGATCAATATAATAAAATTATTAATATAATCAGAATATTACATAAGTTGGAAAAAAGTAAAACATGGATATACCAGACTTTAACGAATGGAGAAGATAACAATCATGCTTAGAGTTGGCGTTACAGAACTGAATATTGGATTTGAGAATAGGGAAGAAGCAAAGAAATGCTGCCTTGAAGTTATGGAAGAAGCAAGTGCAAATGGAGTAGAGCTACTGGTATTTCCGGAGATGACACTGACAGGATTCACGATGCGGCCATGGTTGTATGCGGAAAGCTGGGATGCGGATAACATCCCGGACAGTGTTTCATTTTTTATGGAGAACAGCAGAAAATATAAGATGAAGATGGCATTTGGGTATATTCGTGCGGTTATGGCAGATAGCGACAAGATGGATGATGAAACGAAAGAACCGGTTTATGAGAACCGGCTGGTGCTTGTGGATGGAGAAAAAGTGGTACTTGATTATGCGAAGATCCATCCATTTTCATATAGCGGTGAGGATAAGGTATATCGGGCAGGAGAAAAGCTTGTACAGGCACAGGTAAAGGATATCCGGATAGGCGGATATATCTGCTATGACCTTCGTTTCCCGGAGATTTTCTCTGCAATGAGAGATCAGTATGAAGCTATCATGGTGATCGCAAACTGGCCGGAAACGAGGGCGGAACAATGGAAAACACTCTTGAAGGCAAGGGCGATCGAGAATCAGGCATATGTGATCGCAGTCAACCGGGTTGGAGATGGAGATGGGCTTCACTATATTCCGGGCTCTCATGTATATGACTGGCTTGGGCGGGATGTATCGATCCGGGTTAGTGAGAAGCTGCGTGTTGCAGATATTGATCCCGGGGCAGTCAGACATGCAAGAACAGAATTTCCACAGACAAATGACAGAAAGAATACATTTTATAAGATGCTTTATTAATGAAATGTGCTTATAGACAGTTGGATCGGCATGAAAAATACATGATATGTTTCATTTTTATTCGACTGGTTATAAGTACATTTCATTTTTTGAATAAAGATAAATTGAAAGTGATAAGATAATAGTATATAATAAATATGGATAATATATTATCAATTATAATAAAAATGACGGATATATAGATAAAATATTATCTATATAAATAATTTGCGGGGTAAAGATACATGAAACCTTTTGTATGGGAGACACCGGATGAATTAGATAAGAAATTGGCAGAAAGAGTTCGCAATATACGAAAGCGTAGATCGTTGTCACAGCAGCAGTTAGCGGAACAAAGTGGCGTAAGCTATGGATCAATCAAACGATTTGAGCAAACCGGACAGATCTCTCTGTTGGGATTGACGCGGATTGCGGTTGCACTGGATATAGCAGATGAGCTTCGGGAATTGTTTACACGGGTTCCGTACAAGGATATTCAGGAGGTTATGAATGAGACAAATAGAAGATAGGATGCTTCAGGTTTGCTATGAGGATCGTTTGGTGGGAACGATGGTGTTAACAGCAGACCGAAAAGCTGCTTTTGAATATAGTGATGAATGGCTGGAAGATGGATTTTCAATCAGCCCTTTTTCGCTGCCGCTGAAAAAGCAGGTATTTGTGCCGAAAAAAGATTATTTCGGCGGGCTGTTTGGAATATTTGCAGATAGTCTTCCAGATGCGTGGGGAAGATTATTATTAGATCGGCTGCTTAGGGCAAATCATATCAATCCGGATGAACAAGGTGTTTTAGAACGTCTTGCTATTGTGGGAGATTCCGGGATGGGGGCTTTGTGCTATCATCCACAGAGCGTTCTGGTGGCGGAGCAGGAAACGGATGATCTGGATGAATTAGCAGAAGCGTGCCATAGAATCATGAATACAGAATATTCGGATAAATTAGATGAATTATATGGGCTTGGTGGAACCAGCGGCGGAGCAAGGCCAAAGATCATGACGAGGATAGATGGGGAAGATTGGATCATAAAATTTCCAGCACATGTTGACAGGGCAGATATTGGACAAATGGAATATGATTATTCGGTCTGTGCAAAAAAATGTGGAATCGTTATGAGTGAGACAAGGTTGTTTCCATCGCAGCGACATGCAGGATACTTTGGAACCCGGAGATTTGATAGAAAAACGGATGGGAGCAAGGTTCATATGGCAACGGCGGCAGCGTTGTTAGAACTTGATTTTAACCAGCCAAGTTTGGACTACCATGACCTGATGAAATTAACAAGAATAATGACGCGAGATAATAAAATGGATGTTGAAAATATGTTCCGCAGAATGTGTTTTAATGTATTTGCACATAACAGGGATGATCATTCAAAGAATTTTTCGTTTGTATATGATACTGAATCAGAAACATGGAGATTGAGTCCGGCATATGATCTGACGTATAGCACAACCCATTATGGTGAGCATACAACATCTGTTGATGGAAATGGACAAGATCCGGGAGAAACGGAGCTTTTGACAGTAGGAGTGCAGGCAGGAATGAAGAAAAAACAATGTCAGGAGATTATAAACGAAATCAAACAACGGGTTGAGGAAGATCTGAAGGCTTATGCAACCTTCCAAACCACATAAAGCTTGTAAAATATCACATAATGGAGTAAAATGGAAAAAGCAATTAAGGAGGAAACTTTTATGGGTAAGGACGATTGCATTTTTTGCAAGATTGCAAATGGTGAGATACCATCAGCAACAGTTTATGAAGACAGCATATGTAGAGTAATACTTGATGTAAATCCTGCAAATAAAGGTCATGCTTTAATTATACCAAAAGAACATTATGATGATATATATAGCATGGACGCGGATACTGCTTCAAAGATCTTTACGATTGCGACAGAGGTTGCCAAGGCTCAGAAAGCGGAATTAAATCCTGACGGACTGAACATTATTCAGAACAATGGCGCTGCTGCAGGACAGACAGTATTCCATTTTCACATGCATCTTGTGCCAAGATTCATTAAGGATACGGTTACAGTTACATGGGTTCCGGGACAGTCAGACAATGAGGAACTGGATCGGTTGTCAAAGGCACTTCGTAAGAGAATTTAAGGAAAACATGGATAAAAGGACAGAGACAGGGATAACTTCAAATCAGTTAAAGCTTCTGGCATGCATATTTATGTTATGTGACCATGTAGGACTTGTTCTAATGAATAATAACTGGATAATGCGGGCTGTAGGACGGCTCGCATTTCCTATATTCGCATTCCTGTTGGTAGAAGGGTACAGGCATACGTCGGATATCAGAAAATATTTTATCCGGCTCTTTTTGTTTACGCTGATTTCGGAAGTTCCATTTGATCTGGCATCGACCGGACAGGTATTTGATCTGCAGAAGCAGAATATTTTCTTTACACTTGCGGCGGGGCTGGTTGTGCTTTATCTTGGAAAAGTAGCAAAATGGAATCAGATGGGTGCAGTCATCGGAATTGTTGTCATTATGGTAGTTTCAGAGGCTCTGCATTTTGATTATGGAATGGCGGGCATTCTTCTGATCGTATTAATTTATTATTCGACCAAGGATGGGACGGTGGAGCATGCATTCAGAAATGCCGGTCTTGTGACCGGACATTATCCGTTTGGCTGGAAGCTGCGTCAGAATCTGGGTTTTGCAATCGCATCGGCAGTACTGTATTTCCTGTTTTACGGAATAAGACAGCTCTATGCAGTTTTGGCAATCCTGCCGATCAGTCTGTACAACGGAGAGTATGGTCGGAAGAATAAAGTTCTTAAATATACATTTTATGTGTTCTATCCGGCACATTTGCTCATCTTATACCTGCTCAGCAAGGCGGTTTTATAGGATAGCTTTAATGAATTTTTGTCGCAAAACAGAAATTACCTATTGACTTATGGAAATATATCAGTTAGAGTATAGCTGTTTCAGAACTGCATTGCAGTTTGAATACAAATAAATATTTATAAATGCTCTTATTCAGAATGGTGGAGTCATAAGGGACTATGAAGCCATGGCAACCCCGGAACAGGTGAAAGAAAGACCTGTATGGAAGGTGCCTTCCTGAGCGAGTCTGTGATATGCAGACGTCGAACAATGAGAGGTTTGATTTTATCAATCCGCTCAGAGCGGATTTTTCTTTTGCATAAAACCAGGTGGGGATAACTTGTCTGAAAAAAGAAAAATCAAAAGCTATGTGAACGAATACGCATGGCAGTAACTATAGATAGTATTTATACAAGGAGGAAATGATGGAAAAATTATTATTCACATCAGAATCAGTAACAGAAGGTCATCCGGATAAAATCTGTGACCAGATTTCCGATGCAGTATTGGATGCATTGATGGAGCAGGATCCAATGAGCCGTGTTGCCTGCGAGACATCGATCACAACAGGTCTTGTACTTGTAATGGGTGAGATTACAACAAAAGCATATGTAGACATTCAGAAGATCGTTCGTGAGACGATCCGTGAGATTGGATACGACAGAGCAAAATACGGATTTGACTGTGATACCTGTGGTGTTATCACAGCAATTGATGAGCAGTCAGCAGATATTGCAATGGGTGTTGATAAGGCATTAGAAGCAAAAGAGCATCTGATGAGCGATGATGATATCGAAGCGATTGGTGCCGGAGATCAGGGTATGATGTTTGGATTTGCAACAAATGAAACACCGGAATATATGCCATATCCGATCGCACTTGCACATAAGCTTGCAAGAAAACTGACAGAAGTAAGAAAGAATGGAACACTTCCATATCTCAGACCAGACGGTAAGACTCAGGTAACAGTAGAGTATGATGAGAATGGAAAAGCAAAGAGACTCGATGCGGTAGTTCTCTCAACTCAGCATGGCGAGGAAGTATCACAGGAACAGATCCATGAAGATATCAAGAAGTATGTATTTGATACAGTTCTTCCTGCTGATATGGTAGATGAAGATACCAAGTTCTTTATCAATCCAACCGGAAGATTCGTTATCGGCGGACCAAATGGTGACAGTGGACTTACAGGACGTAAGATCATCGTAGACACTTATGGTGGATATGCCCGTCACGGCGGCGGTGCTTTCTCAGGAAAGGATTGTACAAAGGTTGACCGTTCCGCAGCGTATGCAGCAAGATATGTAGCAAAGAACATTGTAGCAGCAGGACTTGCAGATAAATGTGAGATCCAGTTGTCTTATGCGATCGGTGTTGCCAGACCTACATCTATCATGGTAGACACATTCGGAACAGGAAAGGTATCCGATGAGAAGCTGGTTGAGATCATCCGTGAGCATTTTGATCTTCGCCCAGCCGGAATCATCAAGATGCTTGACCTCAGAAGACCAATCTACAAGCAGACAGCAGCATATGGACACTTCGGAAGAACTGACCTCGACCTTCCATGGGAGAGACTCGACAAAGTTGATATGTTGAAGGCATATTTATAAGAGTGGTATTATAAAAAGCCTGTCGGAGTTTTTAGCTCTTGAATAAGGTTTATAATCACGTTTTTGCCGCATGAGATTGATTTAATATTATGACAAAGCGGTGGTATAAAAATAAGACCTACCAGAGTTTGTTATTTCTGAATAAGGTTTCATAATCCATAGTGTAGCCGACTGAGTTTCATTCAATTTTGTGCCATGTCGTCGCCGCAAAGGTTTTTATCGCGGCAGAGACATGTGCATATAAAATTGAGTGAAACAAAGGTAGGCAAACGTGATTAGAAACCTTAATCAGGAAATAACAACTTTTGGTAGGTCTTATTTTTCTTCTTTACTATCCGGTACATTCTGCTTGATCGGCTTAAACTGCAAGGAGCCGGTGTTTTTCTTTGGCTCTTCGTGATTCACGATCGCTTCTGCCATATTGAATACCTCTGACAGATCAGCCGTATTCATGGAAGAGTACTGAGCCGCCTTTTTGATGATTTTATCTGCCGGAGTTGCTTCTTTTTCTTCCTTTGCTTTTTTAGTTTCGCTGCTTAATCTGGTGGAAGTGACATCTTCAGCTTTTACGGATGGCTTAGCAGTAAGCTCTGTCATGCCATCTGTTACCGGAATGTCCGCAGGCTTTTGGTTGTTTGTATCATCGGCATTTTCTGCTGGTGTTTCGTCCAGAACAACAGCAGCGGGTAACGTATCCTCTGACTTTGTATCATTTGCAGAAACAGTATTATCCGAAGTATTATCAGTATCGATACCTGTATCATTGCCTGTGTTGTGATCTGTGTTGTCTGGTGTATCATCGGCAGCATTATTGCTGGTATTGTCGGTACCGTTTTCGGCATCGCCGCTTGTATTGTTATCAGGACCATTGCCTGCATTGTCATCGGTATCGTTTTCGGCATCGCCACTTGTATTGTCGTTAATATTGTTATCAAGATTGTTGCTTGCATCACCATCAGGATCATCGTCAGGGTCATCGTCAGGAAGTCCCTGCTTGATCACCCGGATCAGCATAATTCCGAGGATAATGATCAGGAAGAACATAACTACGATCACGATGATACATATAGTGATAACCTTGTCCTTGTGCTGATCAAAGAAAGAACCATTGTTGGCATCTGTCGCAGAAGCAGTCGTGACTGCTTCTGTTGGAACTGCTGAAGCGACAAATCGGGTAAATGTTTTCTCAACGGTATCATAGTAGAACCATCCAGGTTCACCGTCCGGACTCATGGCATATACTACGAGGATCGTATCATCTTCATATTTGTGATAGGCGGTTACGGAATTTTTGTTAAACTTATAGGTGAAAGCTGTGTAACCCGACGGCACTGTAACGTCTTCGCCGGCTGTCAGAATGATAAAGCTTTTGTAAGCAGATGCAACATTGATAAATGGAACCGCAGATTTTGCAGTAGTATCAATGATATACCATGCTCCGTTTTTGCTGTCCTTATCTGTCAGATAAGCACATTTAACCAGTCCGTTTGGAGACTGATAGAGAATGATTTCGGTATCATTATATTTCTCTTTTATTTCGGCAAATCCTTCAGGAATAGTAAGCTTGCTGTAATCTTCTGTAAAATAATAATCTTTTCCATCAATCTGGATGATCGCTCTTGTATCTACCAGTTCTTCCACATTAACCGCAATGTCGTAGATATGATTATCGCCGGTTTCAGCAGTAACCTTGATAGAGATATGAGAGGTCTTTCCCGGTTCAAAATCTTCATTTCCGGTAATGGAAACGGATGATTTGCTGTCTTCTGGGATCGCATTGATCGCAAGGCTTGTGGTATCTCCGGGAACGGTTGTCTCATAAGTATATGTATCTTTTGCAAATTCAGGCTTTAATTCACCTGGTGTGATCTGGATCGAAGACAGATAACAGTTATCAGACATTTCCTCTGTGGTATCTTCCGTTGTGTCCTCGGAAGAAGTGTCTGTCGTATCTTCTGTTGTAGATTCGGAAGAATTTGTTTCTGTTGTAGCCGGGGTGTCTGTTGTATTTGGTTCGCTGGTCGTTGCTTCTGTTGTCCTGTTGCCGCCGGCGGCTGTTATTGTGATCGTAGCACCTGCATCTGATGCTCCGGCATGTTCTTCGCCCCATGTATAGACATCGGAGCTTCCCGTACTGACATAGGCAGATCCTGTATTTATAGCAGAAAATGTAAAGCTGTTGGAAGCAGAAGTAATATTTCCATCGCCATATCCGGCACAGGATACGGTTCCACCTCCGCCATAGCCATCGCCGGACTGATATTCCAGTAAGGAGGAATCATAGGACAGACAATAGCTGTAAGCACCCAGTGCTTCAGAACAACTGATCGATACGGTTACTGTAACCGAACCACCCTTTTGAATGGATGAGGATGAAAGCGAGATCGAGAACTGGGTAGATGCTGCATAGGAGTGTATGCTGTTTCCATATACCAGACAGCTTAATCCCAGAACCAAGATCATACATAATGCTGCTAATTTTTTTCTTGTTTTCATTTTATATATCTCCTGTATTTTATCATCTATTCATTTACTGCTGCATGATCTGTGCTGCGCCCATCAGATATTTTTGGACTTTTAACAGATCGAGAGCAGATAACATACCACTTCGTTTGATATTTGCGGCTTTCAGGTATGGATCCTTTAAGGTAGAAGCACCGATAATATGCTTCTGTATCTTTAACAGATCCAGTGCATTGATAATTCCGTCACCATTTACATCACCGAAAATAATAACGGTATAGGTGCTGGTATTGCCCGAAACAGTTATTTTTACAATGTCACCGGTACCGATACGGTCAGATGTCTTTTCTTCACCGGATGAAGTCCTTACACTGACAGTTCCGTTTGTACATCCAAGATTGGAGACAAATGCAGATACGGTGGTTGATACTGCTACGCCGGTTATGGTTCCGTCGGATACAGTATAGTTACCGTCAAATTCAGGATCTGAGCTGGAATTACCGGAAGATTTACCACGGACGATCGTTAATGTATAAGTACGTTTTGCGCCGCTTTGGGCTTTTACCGTAATTTTTACTGTATTCGTACCCTTTGACAGACTGACTTTTCCTGTTCCGGATACGGAAGCGTTTTTGTTGACCGGACTTGCAGAAATCGTAACAGAACTTGTTTTCTCTGATACGATCAGGGAATACTTGGTTGTTGTATTGACTGCAAATGTTGGTGTCAGGGAATAGTTATCAATACTCAGTGATTTGAGATAGTTGTTTGGATTGCCACTGTCTGCCGGTTTGCTGACCATGGTATCCGGCATATTTTTGTATACCGGGATACAGAATGTGATTGAATTGTTCAGTGTGCCTGCGCCACTGTAGGCATCGTATACCTTAGAGGCTTCAGAGGAAGCCGCCTGAACATTGGTCATATACTGATGGGAGTATAAGGCAGAGGTATTTGTGACATTGAATTTCTGTGTATACAAAGTATTCTGCTTCTGCAGAATGTAATTATTTCCAATGTATTGAGCGCCGCCATAGATGGATTTGTATACGGTGTTCCACGGCCTTCCGTAGGTAGAACCGGAGGATGCCCATTTAAGTGCATTTGTAACGGCGTTTCCGGTTACGCTGTCGAAACCGCCGATGTTATAGAAATTATAGATTCCCGGATATACGGAATGCTTTCCATTTGTGGCAGAACTGAGTGATGAGCCAACCTCCTGTTTGATTCGGGAGGCAATGTGGTATGGGCTGACACCGACTGCCTTTCCGGCTTTGATGATCAGTTCGGAATATGTACTGTTGGAACCGGATGGCTTGGATTTGTACATAAAGGTTCCGTTCAAAATGGATTCCACGCCGGATTTGGACTGAGAATCTTCATAAGAGAGATTCTCAAATGCAAATACGAACCGTTCATACAGATAAACACGGGGATCCAGATAATAGGAGACCAGTTTATCCGATGCGGCATACCAGCAGTTACCATCAAAGGATGCCCATGTATCGGTTTTGATGTTGTAACCGATCGTCGTGGAACGCCAGTTGTAGCGTGGATAACTGCTGGTTCCCTGAACCAGATTTTTGATCTGACCGGATTTGTTTCGTTCATTATCTACAAGATCATCCCAGTCGATTCCTGTCTGGACAGCTTTAAAAGTCCAGGATGGATGAGCCTCATGCAGTTCCCGGAGCTGTGCCTTATAGCTTTCCGGAAATCCCTGATCATTCATATAGGATTCAAAATCTTTGTCGGATTTTTTCCCTGAGGATTCTGTCGTTGCTGTTGTATTGTTTTTATCAGAAGAGTCTGTTTTGTCGATAGTGACATATGAAGCGGATACGTAGCCGGTATAGGTTGTCTTGTTATAAACAAGGGATACTTTATACCAGGAGCTGTTTGAGGTGTTCAGGATTGTAAGTTTGTGACCCCCATTTAACATAATGTTACTGCCGTGATCCGTTACAGGATTGCCGCCGGGGGCATCACGGAAATAAACATTCGTTACTCCATCTTTGATATGACCGGATTTTCCTGCGGCATCAGAAAGTCCGCTGTTCATGAAAAGACAGACCACAAGACAGCAGATAAGTGCTGCGATCGCCAGTATGGCGGATCGGTATGGTCTGTTACTTAGCCGTTTGTTATTCATATGATGCTCTCCTTTGTATATAAATGCACGATTCGATTTTTGTGATAAAAATATATAAGCCTAAAAAATACAATACTGATTTTAGTTTACCATAATCTCAGAAAAAACAAACCCCTTTTTCGTCAAAAAATTAGTGATTTCACAGAAAAAAATGGATGTGCGTACAATATAGAACATATAGGTTGGAATAGAAAATAGGACAGCGGGACAGGTCAAAAATATTTGGTTGTGAAAATGTGATTGTTGATTTGAAAATAAAAAGAGATGCTGACCGATATAGTGGAGTAGGCATCTCTTTTTTCATGTGTATATTTATCCGATTTTTAATTTAAATTTCTGAATATCTTTGTCAGTATCAACTTTTTCGATCTTTCCGCCCAGACCACGGATCTTTTCATCAAATTTCTCATATCCACGCTGGATATACTTAATATCTGATATAACGGAAAAATCATCTGCAACTAATGCAGCAATTACAAGAGCAGCACCGGCACGAAGATCCGGAGCAGCTACATTTGCACCAGAGAAGGATTCTACACCATCAATGATAGCGGTATTGCCTTCTACCCGGATGTGAGCGCCCATTCTGGCAAGCTCGGCAACATATTTGAACCGATTCTCAAATATGCTTTCTGTTACAATGCTGGTTCCGTTTGAAAGTGCCAGTGTGACAGCCATCTGCGGCTGCATATCCGTTGGAAAACCCGGATAAGGAAGTGTTTTGATATTGGTTGGTTTCAAACGTTTATCAGACATAACTCTTACAGAGTCATCATATTCAATTACATGAGCACCGATCTCATTTAACTTGGAAGTGATAGCTTCCAGATGTTTTGGAATTACATTCTTGATCAGTATATCACCTTTTGTTGCAGCAGCGGCTACCATAAATGTACCGGCTTCGATCTGATCCGGAATGATGGAATAAGTAGTACCATGAAGTTCTTTAACACCACGGATACGGATGACATCAGTTCCTGCACCTTTGATATTTGCGCCCATACTGTTTAAGAAGTTGGCAACATCGACAATATGTGGTTCTTTTGCTGCGTTTTCAATGGTGGTTTTACCTTCAGCGAGAACTGCAGCCATCATAATATTGATCGTTGCACCAACGGATGCAACATCCATATAAATATGGCTTCCAATCAGTTCTTCGGCATAAGTGGAGATAGTTCCATTTGTAATATCAACCTGTGCACCAAGTGCTTCAAATCCTTTTATATGAAGATTGATCGGTCTTGCACCAATATCACAGCCACCAGGTAATGCAACCTGAGAGTGCTTGTATTTTCCAAGTAATGCACCTAACAGATAGTAAGATGCACGAATCTTACGGATGAATTCATCATCTACGCACAGATCACTGTTTGGATTGATAGCGGCGCCACAGATGGATACGGTATGTTCGTCTATGTAGCGTACTGTCGCACCAATACCCTGAATTGCCTGAAGAAGGACACGGGTATCTCTTACATTTGGTACATTTTCTATTATAACTTCCTGATCGGTCATTACGGCAGCAGCAAGGATTCCGAGAGCTGCGTTCTTTGCACCTGCAATAGTTACCTCTCCTTCAAGAGGCTGACCGCCTTTGATCACATATTGTTCCATATTGCACCTCTAAATATTTATAAACATATTTAAAAAGTCCGGTTAAAATTTCTGTCGTTTTTCGATACTTTACCGCACAGATAACTTCTAGATTATAGCATATTTTTGCGAAAAGTAAATAGCAAGTAAAATTATTTATCTGCTTCGCAGTAAATACAACGATAAATCCGGTGTGCTCTGTCTGTAAGCTTAAAGATGTGCTGGATTCCCTGTTCGGTTGAGGTTATACAGCGCGGATTGGTACATTTCTTGATGCCTACCAGACGTTCTGGAAGCTCAATATTTTTCTTTTCCACCAGTTTTCCGTCACGGATAATATTAACGGAGATATCCGGATCGATATATCCAAGGACATCAAGGTTGATGTCGATATCCTGATCTATCTTTAAGATATCCTTTTTACCCATTTTCTGGCTTTTGACATTTTTGATAATTGCTACGGAGCAGTCCAGCTTGTCGAGATGCAGGTCATTATAGATCTGGAGTGCCTTGCCTGCAGCAATGTGATCAAGTACGATACCATTTTGAATACTGTCTATGTTCATCTGTTTGTACCTCCTATGCTAAACCAAGCAGTGTGGCAATTAATGCCATACGGACATATTTACCATTTAATACCTGACGGAAATAACATGCTCTTGGATCGTCATCCACTTCAACAGCAATCTCATTTACTCGTGGCAGCGGATGCAGGACACACATGTCCGGACGGGCAAGTGCCATCTTACTGTTATCCAGTATGTAAGTATCCTTTAATCGTATGTAGTCTGCTTCGTTGAAGAAACGTTCTTTCTGTACTCTTGTCATATAGAGGATATCCAGTTCTCCGATCACATCCTCCATAGATGAAACTTCCTTATAAGGTATATTATTCTTCTCGATCACTTCTGTGCGGATATAATCAGGAATTTTTAATTCATCCGGTGAAATAAGCACAAAACTGATATTTTCATAACGGGACATTGCTTTGATCAGAGAATGAACGGTACGTCCAAACATCAGATCTCCGCAGAAGCCGATCACAAGGTTGTCCAGCCTTCCTTTTTCACGTTTGATCGTTAAAAGATCCGCCAGTGTCTGTGTTGGGTGGTTATGTCCACCGTCACCTGCATTAATGATCGGTACATCGGATTTCATGGATGCAAGCATCGGAGCGCCTTCCTTGAAATGGCGCATAGCTATGATATCTGCATAACAGCTTACAACCTTTACTGTGTCACCAACGCTTTCACCCTTAGATGAGGATGATGAACTGGCAGAAGAAAAACCAAGTACATTACCACCTAATTCCATCATGGCGGCTTCAAAACTTAAACGAGTTCTTGTACTTGGTTCAAAAAATAAAGTAGCGAGCTTTTTGCCTTTGCATAACTCACTGTATTTTTCTTTATGATCAATAATATCCTGAGCAAGATTTAAAATGTGATCGAGCTCTTCCAAACTTAAATCCATTGGGTCTATCAGATGTTTCATGGCGGCCTCCTTACAAATTTGCTATCCCCGATTATAGCACCTGCCTGAATGCCATGCAACCGGTTTTTTCCGGTAAAATCATGGAATGTAAATAACCGCCGGGGGGCATACTGTTATATCGCCCCCGGCGGTTATCAACATTCCATGGTTTTATGAATTTAAGAGTGTGTACATTACGGCCTTTTCAGCATGACGACGGTTTTCTGCCTCGTCTAGGATATGGTCGAGGTTCTTATCTACGACATCCTGAGAGATTTCGAAGCCGACATGCATTGGCATATCGTGGAATACGATCGCTTTGCTGTCTTTTGTGAAGTCGCCGTTTAACTGGTAAGGCATCATCTTTGCAAGGGTTTCTTCCTTTTGCTTCTGATAAGCAGGATTGTTGAAGAATTCCATATCTACCCACGTATCCGTGTAGAGGACATCCATCTTATTTGCATATTCCTTTGCTTCTTCCATGGACATGGCAGGATCAAGCTCGATATAATGACCGCTTTTCTTTGCTTCTTCATAGAAATCAGGACCACAGGCTGTCTCATTTACAAGTGGAGTCAGTCCGTATAACGTACCCTTCTTCATCTTGGAGAAGAATTCAACATGGGAGTTAAATACATTGTTCTTTGCACCGATGTACATCAGATTGACATCCAGAGTTCCAAACTTCTCAAGGATCGTGAGGGCATCTGCAAGGATCTGGCATGGATGGTAGGAATTATCACAGCCGTTGATAAATGGAACCGTAGCATTCTTGCCAAATAATTCAACAGTTTCATTTTTGATCAGACGTGCCATGATGATATCAACATTACGGCAGACATATTTGATCTCGGAAACAGGCTCGCCGAGTACAAAGTTGGAGTCCTTCCATAACTGGTTGTAGTAGGTACCACCTAACTCGGTAATGCCGGTTGCAAATGAAAGAAAGGTTCTGGTTGATGTCTTTTCAAATAAAGTATAAAGTTTCTTTCCTTTTAAGGATTCGCTGTACTTCTCCGGATTCTTCTTCATATCCAGAGCAAGGTTCAGGATATCCATCAGCTCATCTGCTGTGAATTCCTTGAAGTTTAACATGTTTTTCATAACTGACACCTCTTCTTTAAAATAGTATGTATTCGTCACTGCTTCGCATATATGCATAAATTATACAGAAAAATTGCATATATTCATATAACATAAAATAGAGAAGCAGGGCATATTTATAATATTGTTATTGAAATAATAACAGAAAAATAAATTGTATCACGATATGTATTTTTTTTCAATTTTTTTGTATTTATTTTGCAAACATACAGGGCGATAACAGATAGATACTGGTACATTATGCATAAATATAGCAGAATAAGCAATATTTTGGTACAGACTTCGTTGACAGCAGTTTATAAATATTTTATACTTTTTGTTATATGAAATCAGAGATGCGGAAGGAGCATCGGCAAGGAGGAAAGTATGAAACAAAGAAGTATTGGTATGTGTATCTTATTGACGATCGTTACCTGTGGTATTTATGGACTTTACTGGTTTGTATGTATTACAGACGATACAAATGAGATGTCGGGTGAGGATGAATTGGCAGGTGGCGGAATGGCACTGTTGCTTACACTTGTTACCTGTGGTATTTATGGATGGTACTGGGCTTACAAGATGGGTGAAAAGGTCGATATCATCAAGAACAGAGGCGGTATGCCATCCAGCAATAGCGGTATCCTGTTTGTAGTTCTTCAGTTATTTGGACTTGGAATTATCGACTACGCACTGGCACAGGATGCGATTAATAAGTACAGCGGAACGAACGGATATGGCCAGCCATATAATGGTGGATATCAGAACCAGCAGTACGGCGGATACAACCAGAATCAGCAGTATGGTGGATATGATCAGAGCCAGCAGTATGGTGGTTACAACCAGAGCGGCAATAATCCATACAGCAATGGAAATGATAATAACAACCCATATAACGGACAGTAAGAAACATATATGGAAGAAAAGAAAAATCGTGTCCGAAAGATTATATATCGGGATAGCATTATTCTTTTAGCAGGAATCCTGTATGCGGTATTTGTCAGACTGACCGGTCTGGCAGTACCCTGCATATTCCGGGCACTGACCGGATGGCAGTGCCCCGGTTGTGGGATAACCAGAGCATGCCTGTCTTTAATAAAAGGAGAGATACGGACATCCTTTTCCTATAATCCGTTTTTGTACATTGCAGGACCATGTATCATATATCTGATAGTCAGGGGAGATTTGAACTATATAAAAGGAGACGCATATCGGCTGGGTACAGCGGACACGGTTTTAATCTATATACTGATCATGGCGGCGCTGATATTCGGCGTTGTGAGAAATTTATAAAAAAATTTATAAAATACCATCTTTTATTTGACAGAACATAGCATTATAAAAGTTTTAGTGTAAGATTTTGTTGAATGAAAGATGGTATTTTTATACGGCTTTTTCTTTATTTGCAAGGATGATGCCGGCACAGACAAGAACAAGTGCGACCAGACAGCGGATGTTTAAGGCAGATGTTTCATGCAGAAGCAGAGCTGATAACAGTACGCCAAAGACCGGATTCGAGAAGCCGTAGACGGCGATCCGGGATACCGGGTTGTGCGCTAACAGCAGACTCCATAATGTATAGGCGCAGGCCGAGATGAACGCCATATAGAGCAGAAGCAGGACAGCAGGAGCGGAGTCTCCCGCGATATGTCCGCCTCCGGCAAGTCCGCAAAGGATCATCACGAAGCCGCCGACAAAGAACTGCCAGCCGCTGAGCAGAACCGGATTCTCCTTATCGGAAAAATATTTGATGATAACTGAAGAGAAAGCATAAGCCACTGTTGATAACAGGATGAAGCCTTCTCCGGTGAGAGTGAAATGCGCGTCTACACCATTTCCCAGATTGATGATAACAACTCCGATAAATCCAATCAGACATCCAAGCATCTTTTTGGATGTAACCTTTTCCATTTTAAATAACAGACCCGATACAAGAATCGCCAGAAAGACGTTTGTCGCTTCAATGATCGCTGCCTTGCTTCCGGTCGTATTTGCTAAACCGATGTAAAAGAAGACGTATTGTAGGATAGTCTGGAACAATGACAGGATAAAGATACGTTTGACCGTTGTCCCGTTATGTGGGATCAAAGGCTTTTTATATATGAAGCTGCAGATAAGGATAACCATAAGTCCGGCGAGCAGAAAACGGATGCCGGCGAACAGGATCTGGGATGCGGTATCATTTCCGCCGATTGAAAACATCTGGTAGCCGATCTTGATGCAGGGAAAGGCGCTTCCCCATAAGGCACAGCAGATGAGTGCAAGTGTGATAACAACAGGTGTTTTCGTTAAAAAATTTTTCATGACAGAATAACCTCAATAATAAAAGTATAATTTTAAACAGTAACGGATGACGGCAGATTCACAGATGTGTCGTGCGGTATTACATGATCGAACTGTTCGGACATACTATAGCATAAAAGAAATTCGAAAAAAAAGACATAATTTTATTTAGAGATGAAGGTTGCAAAAACTGTATAAAAACAAATGGAATCTGTTGACAATTTGCACAAAAAAGGCATATAATTTTTGTTATCTGAGCACATAAGATTGCCAGAAAAAATAGCGCAGACATTTCATTCGTGTTTGTAGTTTTATCAAGGAGGGTTTTTGAAATGGCAAAAAAACCGTATTATATTACAACCGCTATTGCATATGCATCAGGTAAACCTCATATAGGCAACACCTACGAGATCGTGTTGGCTGACAGCATTGCAAGGTACAAGAGATTCGCAGGATATGATGTAAGATTCCAGACCGGAACCGATGAACATGGTCAGAAGATCGAGAACAAGGCTTTTGAGAACATGCAGACTCCAAAGGAATTCGTTGACGAGATTTCAGGCGAGATTAAGAATATCTGGGATCTGATGAACACATCTTACGACAAATTTATCAGAACAACAGATGCAGATCATGAGAGACAGGTTCAGAAGATTTTTAAGAAGCTGTACGATCAGGGTGACATATATAAGGGAGAATATGTAGGAAAATACTGTACTCCATGTGAATCCTTCTTTACAGATTCACAGCTTGTAGACGGCAAATGCCCGGACTGCGGAAGACCGGTACAGGAAGCAAAAGAGGAAGCATATTTCTTCAAACTCAGCAAATATCAGGACAGACTGATGAAGCACATTGAGCAGAATCCTGATTTTATTCAGCCGGAGTCCAGAAAGAACGAGATGATCAATAACTTCATCAAGCCGGGACTTCAGGATCTGTGCGTATCCAGAACATCCTTTAAATGGGGTATCCCGGTTGATTTTGATGACAAGCATATTATCTATGTATGGATCGATGCATTATCAAACTATATTACAGGTCTTGGATACGATGTAGACGGTAATAACGATGAATTATATAAAAAATACTGGCCTGCTGACTTACATCTGATCGGAAAAGACATCATCCGTTTCCATACCATTTACTGGCCGATCTTCCTGATGGCACTGGGAGAGCCTCTGCCGAAGCAGGTATTTGGTCATCCCTGGTTATTGATGAATAACGATAAGATGAGTAAGTCCAAGGGAAATGTGATTTATGCTGATGACCTGGTAGACTTCTTTGGTGTCGATGCTGTCTGGTACTATGTTCTGCA
>ERZ779982.484-NODE-484-length-20607-cov-2.699981_pt1 | contig 20607 bp, 18 predicted proteins | sample MGYA00511936_ERZ779982 | MGnify/ENA primary metagenome ERZ779982 (study PRJEB29588, sample SAMEA2146682) | human gut metagenome | biome: human gut; feature: human-associated habitat; material: faeces | place: Denmark | collected 2008/2010 ... | reverse complement strand
CATTGATGCTTGCCGGAACAGCCGCGCTCTGACATCTCCACTGCGTGTAACGGAACTGAAACGCCGTTCTGTGCAGGAGAAAACGGATTTGCTGCGACGTATTGTTTCGGGAATTGTGAATAATGCGGGAATGCGTATCGATTCGGCTGCACAGCGTTTGTCCTCACTGAACCCAAACGGAATTTTACGGCGCGGCTATGCAATTCTTAATGACGCTGACGGCAAAACGGTGGACAGTATTAAAAATGTCCGTATCGGACAGGAACTTACGGTTGCACTTTTCGGAGGAGTGTTAAAGGTTGCCGTAACGGGTATTCAGCCTGTCTTAAATGAAAAGCATACAACAGAAAATGGTTAAGAATTAAAAAGGCAACAACATGAACGATATCGATAATACGAATAAAAACTGCGGTGCCGCAGAAGTGTTTGGAGAACTGACATTTGAACAAGCGGCATCAAAACTTGAAGAGATAGTTGAAAAACTGGATTCCGGAGAAACACCTCTCGGCGAGACGGTAAAACTATATGAACAGGGAATCGCGCTCTCGGATTACTGCATGAAACTGCTTGCGGATTATGACGGCAGAATTGAAAAAGTTTCCCGCAGCACTGATGAAAACTGCGGCGAATAGGAAAAAGATATTTAAAAATGAATTCTCGACAGCGTATATGCTGCCCTGACTGCAACACAAGAATAGGCTTTTCTTGCGTAACACGAGGACCGAGGGTTAAATACAGCTGACTGAACAACAGGTTCAAAAACCTAATCGGCAACTGACGATTTAACTGTCGGTGCGACACAAAACCGGTGGAGGGACACATGATGGATTTTGATGCACGAACAAAAAAGTATTCAAACATTATTAACAACACACTGAATGATGCTTTTATAATGACAAATACACCCAAATTACTGCATGACGCAATGAAATACAGTATTGACGCGGGCGGGAAACGCATTCGCCCGTGCCTGACGCTCGGCGTGTGCGATATTCTGGGCGGCAACAGAAAATATGCAATTCGGCTCGGCAGCGGCATTGAAATGATTCATACGTATTCTTTGATTCACGATGATCTGCCCTGTATGGACAACGATGACATGCGGCGCGGAAAACCTTCGAATCACATGGTTTTCGGGGAAGCCCAGGCATTGCTTGCGGGTGACGGACTCCTAACGTATGCTTTTGAATGGATGCTTGAGGCGGGAATTGGATTCAATAATCTTAATTATTATCGTGCAGTTGCGGAAATCGCTAAACGTGCAGGCGTTTCCGGCATGGTTGCCGGACAATCCATTGACCTTATCAGCCAAACCGAAGGCATTAAGAATGAAGACGAGCTGAACTATATCCATCGGCACAAGACTGCCGATCTGCTTATTGCAAGTGTAATTGCAGGCGCACTATGCGCAAATCCGACAGATATACAGCTTAAGACGCTTGAAGGCTATGCGGAGAAAATCGGAATTCTTTTTCAGATCACGGATGATATCCTTGATGCAGAGGGCGATGAAACGCTTGTCGGAAAGACTTTGCACAAGGACGAAACGGATAAAAAGCTTACATATGTGAGCCTTTACGGTGTGGAACGCTCCAAAAATATGGCACAGCAGATTGCGCAGGAAGCCGAACGGCTCCTCTTTACAACTTTCGGTGAAAACTGCAAATATCTTTACGATGCAATCTACTATATATTGAATAGGAACAAGTAATAATGGTGCAACACAGTGAAACAGCAGCGCAGACGGGAACAATAGTTGGGCTTGAGTCTCCGCAGGAGCTGCAAAAGATGAGTATTGAACAGCTGAACGAGCTTGCGTCGAATATACGCAGCTATATCATTTCGGTTGTTTCGCAGAACGGCGGACATCTTTCGTCAAATCTCGGCGTTGTTGAGCTTACGATCGCGCTGCATTATTGTTTCGATTTCTCAAAGGACAGGCTTGTTTTTGACGTTGGTCATCAGAGCTATGTTCACAAATTGCTGACGGGACGCGCTCCGCAGTTCCCGACTCTTCGAACAAAGGGTGGAATATCCGGTTTTCCGAAACGCAGTGAGAGCGAATACGATGCATTTAATGTCGGCCATTCAAGCACAGCGATTTCTGCTGCACTCGGAATGCTCCGTGCAATGCGATTGAAAGGCGATTTTGAAAGCAGAGCGGTTGCACTCGTCGGTGACGGTGCTCTGACAGGCGGTCTTGCTTACGAAGCAATGGATGATGCAGGCGAAAAAGAACTGCCGCTTATTGTTGTTTTAAATGATAACAAAATGAGCATTGCAGGAAACGTTGGAGGCATGAGTGCACATCTTTCAAAACTGCGGACAAGCAAAAGCTATAAACGCTTCAAACGCAAATTCTCGGGAAGACTTAAAAAAATCCCTCTTGTCGGCAAATGCATAAGCGACACGCTTGAACGATTTAAAAACAGGATTAAGTATTTTGTGCTTCCGAATGTGCTGTTTGAAGAAATCGGTTTTACATATGCAGGACCGTTCGATGGACATAAAATCGAAGACCTCATTGAGATCTTTGAACATGCAAAGCATAATGTTCAGGATAAACCGATCCTTATCCATGTTGTAACGCAGAAGGGCAGGGGATATGCGCCGGCTGAGAAGAATCCAGAAAAATTTCATGGTATCGGAAAATTTAATGTTGCAGACGGCGCAACAAAAAGCGGAAATAACAATTCGCTTGTGTTTGCGAACGAGCTTTGCCGACTTGCCGAAAAGGATTCCCGCATTGTCGCTGTTACTGCTGCAATGACTTCCGGAACAGGGCTGACGGAGTTTAAAAAACGTTTTCCTGAAAGATTTTTTGATGTCGGTATCGCAGAGCAGCACGGGGTCACAATGTCCGCAGGCATGGCTGCAGAGGGGTTGAAACCTGTTTTTGCGGTGTACTCAACATTCCTTCAACGCGGTTATGATCAGCTGCTGCATGATGTATGCCTTCAAAAACTGCCCGTCGTGTTTGGAATCGACAGGGCAGGGCTGGTCGGTGCGGACGGGGAGACGCATCAAGGCGTTTACGACATTGCTTATTTTTCGACATTACCGCGAGGAATTAAGCTGTTTTCACCATCTTCAACGAACGAGCTTTGTGCAATGCTTGATTACGCATTGACCCTTGATATGCCGTGCGCAATTCGCTATAATCGAGGACTTTTGCCGAGCAGGGAATGCAGCCACGGTACTTCTCTTGAGGATTGGGAGATTATAAAACGGCCGAAATGCGTCACTGTTGCAGCGACGGGAAGACTGCTTCAGAATGCAGCGGCAGCATGTGAGGGATTGGACGTCGGTCTTGTGAACGCAAGACTTCTGTGTCCGATCGAAGAAAAACATATCGAATTATTCGAAAACACACGATGCCTGATTACTGTTGAAGATGGCAATGCCGACACCGGTTTCGGCGCACAAATGTCAAGGCTTGCGGCAGCACACGGGAAGATGCGTGTTGTTAATCTCGGTGTTCCGAACATCCCGATAGAGGCGGCAAGTATTGCCGAACAGGATGATTTTTGCGGACTGACAACTGAGAAACTGCGCAAGGTTATTCTTGAGGCTGTTGAATCGGTTCGCGGTGATTGATTAGTGAAATATTTATGTGGATGGAGAAATGAATTGGCAAACAGAGTTGACAGCAAAATGGTTGAATTAGGGCTTGCACAAAGCCGCGAAAGAGCGCGCGCACTGATTATCGAGGGCGTTGTGCTTTTGGACGGTGTTCGCGTTATGAAGCCGAGTGATACGATTCGCGACGGGCAAATTCTTTCACTGAAAGAGAATCCGATTCCGTTTGTCAGCCGCGGCGGGTTGAAATTGCAGAAAGCTATCGATACTTATCAAATTTCGCTTAAAGACCGCGTCTGCGTTGACATAGGGGCATCTACCGGCGGATTTACGGATTGTATGCTGATGCACGGCGCAAAGAAAGTTTTTGCAGTTGATGTCGGTTACGGGCAGCTTGACTGGAAATTGCGCAATGATGAGCGCGTTGTTTGCATGGAACGCCACAATGCAAGATTCATGAATTTGGATTGGTTCGATGAGCAGCCGAGTTTTGCTTCGATAGATGTATCCTTCATCTCTATCGGTCTTATTATTCCGCGCCTTAACGAATGCCTTTCCACAGGCGGAGCTGCGGCTGTTCTTGTTAAACCGCAGTTTGAAGCAGGACGCGATAAAATCGGCAAAAACGGCGTTGTGCGTGACAAAAAAACACATATTGAGGTTCTGACGAATGCAATCGAACATGTGCGGAGCAACGGCTTCAGCGTTCACGGAATTGAGTTTTCACCAATTACAGGACCGAAAGGCAATATCGAATTTCTCTTGTATCTCGGCCATGAGGAGAATGCGGCCGAATGCGGCATGGGCGAAACAGAGCTTGCGGAAGCGGTTGAAAAAACGGTAAGCGATGCGCATACGACTCTTAAATAACTTTGCATAAGCTTGACGGTGCGGCGGAGGATAAAAAATGAATCACAGAATTTTTTTCTATGTAAATGTTACAAAAACGGGTTCTGACGGTGTTCTGCGGAAGGCGACTGAAATTGCTGCACGCAGCGGGTATCAGTGCAAAGTATATGAAGATGCATCGTGCATGTTTGCCGACTGCATTGAAGAAGATGAGGATGAACCCGCCTGTATAGTTACAATAGGCGGTGACGGAACGACCCTCCGCGCCGTGTCCCATGCGGTGAATCAGGGGATCGAAATCATTACTCCGATTCTTGGAATCAACCTTGGCAAAATTGGGTTTTTCAGTGAAACCAGCATCGAGGGCTTTGAAGAGACCTTGAAGCAGTTTTCGGAGGGAGACTATACAATAGAAACGGACAGAATGCTCAAGGCAAGTTTTAAGGATGGCAGAGAGTTCTTTGCATTAAATGATTTTCTTGCATATAAAAGCGGATTTTCGTCCGTATCGCATATTGAACTCGGAGTTGACGGCGCGGATGTCGGAATGATACACGGGGATGGCATAATTGTTTCCTCACGTCTCGGCTCAACCGGCTATTCAATTTCTGCCGGAGGTCCCGTGGTTGCGCCGAATCTTGATGTGATTCTCGTAACCCCCGTTTGTCCGCATTCGCTGACTGTCCGTCCGATTGCAGCTGCATTTGATTCCGTAATTGAAATCAATGCGCAAAGCGACTGTGTTATGTATGCAGACGGAATCAGCACCGTTCAGGTTCCGGCGGGAACGGGGTTCACTGTGTCCGGATGCAATAAACAAGTTGGATTCATCAGAACAAAAAAGAGAAATGTTTTTCGCCTCATCAGAGAGAGGCTGAATTGAACCGGCTCGGGAGGAAGGCAATATGCTGGAACGGTTGATAATTCGAAATATTGCGCTTATTGAGCATCTTGACTTTGAGCTCGGTGCCGGACTGAACGTCTTAACAGGTGAGACCGGTGCGGGAAAGTCGATTATTGTTGACAGTGTTAACCTTATTCTCGGTGAAAGGGCAAATCGCGAGCTGATTTCATCAGGCAGCCAAAAGGCAAGAGTGGAAGCCTTCTTCAACATTAACGGACAGGATGGAGTAAAAAAACAACTTGACGCGCTCGGCATCGAATATGAAGATGATACGCTTGTTGTGATGCGTGAGATAACCGCTTCGGGAAAAAGCACTTGCAGACTGAACGGTGAAATAGTTCCGCTTGCAACACTGAAAACCGTGACGGATACGCTTGTTGATGTTCACGGCCAGCACGAGCATCAGTCGCTTCTTTCGCAAAAGAAACATATAGGAATGCTTGACAATTATGCGGGTTTGCCGGTTGCGGAGCTCAAAGAAAAAACGGAAAATCTTTATCGACAGCATTCTGAGGTTGTTCACAAGCTGAATTCGGGCTTCCTGTCAGAGGCGGAGCGTGAAAGAAGAATCGATATACTTTCATATCAAATAAACGAAATAGACGCAGCTACGCTGACTGTCGGAGAGGAAGCGACGATTCAAGAGGAACTGAACATGCTTTCCAATGCCGAAAAGATTAATTCAGCTCTCGAAAACAGCGGTGAAAACATATCGGGCGACGGCGGCGCATTGGAAAAACTCGGCTCTGCCGTGAACTCGCTTGCTCAGATTGCTGAAATTTCTTCAAAATACGGTGAGCTATATGAACTTTTGAATAATACCTATTATGAGCTTGAGGATGGAGCATATCAGCTTCGCGAATTGCGGCTGGGATATGAGTATTCTCCGGAACGGCTTGACGAACTGGAGACAAGGCTCGATCTTATCAATTCGTTGAAAAGAAAATACGGAAGGACTATTGAAGATATCCTTAAATACCGCAGCGAAGCTTCGGCCGAGCTGGCCGAGCTCACCGGTTCACAGGAACTGAGGGATAAGCTGACTGCGGAGCGGAACAGGCTTGCAGCGGATTACTGCAAAACAGCAGCGAAACTGACTGAAAAACGCAAAGAAGCCGCTGAAGATCTGTGCCGAAGAATAACCGAACAGCTGCAGGAACTTGGAATGGCAAAGGCTGCGTTCGGCATTGTATTCCTGCCGGAAGACGGAAAACTCCACGCAAACGGCAATGATGATGTTGAATTCATGCTGTCTGCAAACAAGGGAGAACCGCTTAAGCCTCTTTCAAAGGTGGCTTCCGGCGGCGAACTTTCCCGCGTGATGCTGGCGATCAAAACTGTTTGTGCCGGTGCGGACGGAACACCTACACTGATATTCGATGAAGTTGATACGGGTATAAGCGGAAGAACGGCCGTGATTGTCGGCGAACGTCTGTACAGCGTTGCGCGTTCAAGGCAGGTGCTTTCAATCACTCATCTTCCGCAAATTGCGGCTTTTGCCGATTGCCATTTGCTTGTCGAAAAACATTCCGACAGTGAAAAAACGAAAACATCGCTCCGTGAATTGAACAATGCGGAACGCAGCGCAGAACTTGCACGAATTATGGGTGCATCGGCGGCGGATGAATCCGCACAGAAGTACGCAAGCGAACTTATCGAATCTGCCAACAGATTCAAATTAAAAGTCAGTGAGCTTGACTGACGACGCATAAAGGCTGCCGCAGACACTGTTTGATGTTTGCAGCGGCCTATAGTTTTATTGAAATCATTTAAACAAAATATATGTTGCATTTATCGAAATAAAGCGATACAATTAAAACTGTAGGATGGATGCATTATTCGATCAGGAACGAATGCGTTAATTTTCTATTATACTTGGCGTTACACAAAACCCGGAAGTGGGTTCATATGTTAACGGAACATAACGCATACACGTTGTGCTTGCGGTAATGAAGCGGAAAGTGCAATGCAGGCACTTCCAGTAAGACAGCATCAAATTAATGTATAAACTCGCACGGGGCACCGATGCACGACAGTCGAAAAATCGAGTACCGTGTGAACAGAAAGGAAATATCAAATGTTCAAATTCACATGTGCGGCATTGACAAAAACAGGGAAGAAACCTGTGAACCGGGATAACTATATGGTGGGAAATCTGTATGTGCCACAGGATCATGCAGATTTGCGTAATAATGCACAAGGAAAGACGGAACAGCCATTTTTCGTTGCAGCTGCTGACGGAATGGGTGATGAAGCATCGGGGGAGAAGGTCTCGGCAGAAACGGCTGAAGTCGGAAACAAAGAGAATGGTTCCAACGATTTCAATGATAACGAGAATCCCAAACGTTGTCAAAAGGAAGTTGTTATTGTTGTTATTTGTACACTGCTCCTTGTCATTGGAATTCTTGTCGGTATTTTGTCTAAAACATCTAAAAAACAGTTAAATTTTCATGATGCAGCGTTCGAAAAAGCAATCAGGGAAGCCCTCAACCTTGCGGACGATGAAATGATAACCACCGACATTCTACGCATAAAAGAACTTGATTTAAGCGGAAAGAAGCTGTCGGATATCAGCGATATCGCTTCCTTTAAAAGACTGACAACGCTTAACATAAGCAGTAACGAAATCAGCGACATAAGTGCGCTTAAAAAACTAACCAACCTGAAGGAGCTTGACTGGAGTGACAACAAAATCGGTGTTATAAATGATGAGCATGTAAGTGTACTTCGAAGCCTAAAGAACTTGCAAGTGCTTAACTTAGGCTACAACAACATCAGCGACATAAGTGCACTTGGAAGCCTAAAGAACTTGCAAGTGCTTAACTTAGACTTCAACAACATCAGCGACATAAGTGCGCTTGAAAATATAACTAACTTGCAAACGCTTAACTTAAGCAGCAACAACATCAACGACATAAGTGCGCTTAAAAAACTAACCAACCTGACGGAGCTTGACTGGAGTGACAACAAAATCGGTGTTATAAATGATGAGCATGTAAGTCTACTTCGAAGCCTAAAGAACTTGCAAACGCTTGTCATGAGTAGCAACGAAATCAGTAACATAAGTGCACTCGGGGACCTAACGAACCTGCGGTCGCTTGACTTGAGCGGCAACAAAATCAGCGATATAACCACACTTAAAAAACTAATGAGCTTGCAAACGCTTGATTTATGTTATAACAACATCAGCGACATAGGTGCACTTAAAAAACTAACAAACTTGCAAACGCTTCACTTAAGTGGCAACAGTATCAGCAGAATATTTGCAATTGGAAACCTAACGAACTTACAAACACTTAGCTTGGGCAATAACAACATCAGTGACATAAGCGCACTTAAAACCTTAACGAATCTGACTGAGCTTGACTTGGCCGATGCAATGTATGGTTTGACCGGCAACAACATCAACGACATAAGTGCGCTTGGAAACCTAACGAACTTGCAAACGCTTAACTTAAGCGGCAGCAAAATCAGCGATATAAGCGCACTAAAAAACTTAACGGAACTGACTAAACTCGACTGGGGTTACAACAATATCAGCGACATAAGCACACTTGAGAACCTAACGAGCTTGCAAACGCTTGATTTAAGCGATAATAAAATCAGCGACCTACGTGCACTTGAGAACCTAACGAGCTTGCAGACGCTTGACTTAAACTTCAACAACATCATCGACATAAATGCGCTTGGAAACCTAACGAGCTTGCAAACGCTCGACTTAAGCTTCAACAACGTCAGCGACATAAGTGCGCTTAAAAACCTAACAAAACTGACGAAGCTTAACTGGGGTTACAACAAAGTCGGTATTATTACTGATAGGGATGTAAGTGTGCTTCGAGGCCTAACAAGCATGCAAGAGCTTGACTTAAGCGGCAACAATATCAGCGACATAAGTGCACTCGGGAACCTAACGAACCTTCGGTCGCTTGACTTAAACTACAACAATATCAGCGACATAAGTGCACTCGGGAAGCTAACGAACCTGCGGTCGCTTGGCTTAAGTGGCAACAACATCAGCAATATAAGTGCACTCGGAAACCTAACAAACCTTTGGTCGCTTAGCTTGAGCGAAAATAGTATAATCTATATAAACGCACTTAATAAACTAACGGACTTGCAAAGTCTTCGCTTATGCTTCAACAACATCGGCGATATCAGTGCGCTTACTAATCTGACAAACCTGTGGTTGCTTGACTTAAGCGGCAATGACATCAGCGACGTAGGTGCGCTTGAAAATCTTTCAGGACTGCTTTTGCTTTATTTAGATAATAATAATCTCACAAAGCAAAAAGTTGAAGAACTGTGCCTTAAACTCCCGCAAGCACAAATACAAAGCGAATGGGTTGATAATGATGACTGACGTATCGGCTGCAATGTGTTTATACGACTGAAATTGCTGAAAACCCTGTCAGAGGTTGCGGCAGAGCGTGAATTTTTGTGCAAAGGCGTATAAAGCTTGGCCTTGATATGTGCAATACGTCGAAGCCTTGCAAACGCAAAAAATATGAGCTTGACTGACGACGTGTGAATGTTTTCGTGATCGCATGTACCGCTTGTAACGATATTGACTTCGAGCGAAAAATCTGTAACAAAATATATGTTGCGTTTTGCGAAATTATGCGGTATAATCAAAACAAGCGAACTAATGCAGTATTTGCTGAAAATCATTTGCATGCTGAGTTTTTGCACTTGATTTCATACAAAAATCAAAATGAGTTTGTATGTTTGATTATATAATGCATAACACGTTATGCTTGCAGTTGGTTACAAAAAGTTACACTTAGGAGAGTTGAAATGGAATATGTACTTCTTGTTTACCATGGAAGGGATTTTGCTGAATATCATTTACCAAGAATGAAAAATGATTATTACGAAATGAAATTTGGCGAAGCAAACGCCGAATCGTTAAATTACGCTTCTATACTTTTTGAGGCAAATAACTTTCATTGGCTGTTACATCACAGATCAGAGTATATCATAAAGATTGGCGGTACAGAAGTAGACAAACATATGATTTCTGATGGAGATGTTATAACCATAGAGGTAAAAAAGACAAAAAGCAAATACACGATTGTTGTTGTTGCAGTTAATAATCCAATCCATCCCTTTAAAAAATATATGCTGGATCCGTCAATCAAGATAACAATTGGCAATTCGAAAGAGAACGTTATTCGATATCAATATCGCGGATTCATTTCACCACAACATGCGGTGATTGGAAAAGAGTCAGACGGGTGGTTTGTTGAAGATTGTAAAAGCAAGAATGGAGTTGTTGTTGGAAATCAAAAAATTAATGGCCGGAAAAATTTATCTTTTGGAGATATTATCTATATCTTCGGTCTTAAATTAATCGTTTTAGGAAAGTACTTTGCGGTTGATTGTGAAGTAGATGGTGTTACGGTTGATGAACATATACTGAGTTCATATACTGTGGCTGCGAATTCGTTCCGTGAACAAGGCAGCAACCAAGAGAGCGATCCGTATTATAGACGTTCTCCGAGGATGCTGGGGAAGATGTATACCGACCCAATAGAAATTGAGCCTCCCCCTGCACCACAAAAACAACGGAAGCAACCTCTGATACTGACAATTGGCCCTGCATTTACAATGATTCTGCCTATGCTGCTGGGCACAACAATTTCAATGACGTCTGGAGGCAGTGGAAATGCTACTGGACTTATCGTTTCAGGAACGTCTGGCGCAGTTGCTGTGCTTTGGGCAGTTGTAAGATTAAAGAATAGCAGAAAAGCCACAGACGAGGAGGAAAAGAACAGACGTGCCCAATACGAGACATACCTGAGCAAATACGAAAACGAGTTAAAACTACAAACTGAGCATAACACTAATGCTCTGAAACAACTGTATCCATCACCGATAGACTGTTGCGAAAACGCATTCAAAAAGAACCGTTTATGGAACAGAAATTTTAGCCATGAAGATATTTTAAGCGTAAGATTGGGCTTGGGAAACTCGCCATTTCAGGTTCCTATTATTGTTCCGAAAGAGAAATTCTCTCTGACTAACGATCCGCTATCTGAAAGACCAAAGAAATTAAAAGAGAAATATGATTTGCTGCGAAACGTTCCAATATGTATCAATTTCGCAGAAAAGAAATTGGTTGGCTTGGTAACGTCCAGAAAAAAAGCAGCGAATATTGCTCGATGTATTTCATTGCAGCTTGCAACAAACGATTGTTATTCTGACGTTAAAATGGTTTTTCTTTATTCAAACGATGAAGAAGCGGAGTGGGAATTTGCAAGATGGCTGCCTCATACATGGGACAATGAAAGAAAAACAAGATTTATTGCAACAAATAAGAATGAAGCAAGCGACATGCTTTATGGACTTTCAGTTGCATTTAGGTCTAGAATGGAGGAATCAGAGGGTTTAATGGCGGAGCCTCTGTTCAAGCCGCATTACATTGTTTTTGTTGCGGAGCCAGCATTTATTGAAGGAGAAGCAATATCGAAGTACCTCACGAACAGCGAAAAAGACATTGGTTTATCTACGATCTGGATTTGCGACCAATACGATAAGCTACCAAACAAATGTTCAGATATAATACAACATGATGACAACTTTTGCGGAATCTATAATCTAAGCATGATGGAGGACGAGCGCATCGAAGTTAAATTTGATTCCATATCAGCTCAAGATGCGGACAAATACGCAAGGGAGCTTTCCTGTTTAAAGGTTCGTGATGCTGAAAGCGATGGAGAAATGCCTAATTCGGTTAGTTTCCTGGAAATGCATGGCGTGAATAAACCTGAAGAGATTAATATTATTGAGCTTTGGCGAAAGAATAAACCATACGAGACTTTGAGAGCTTTAATCGGAAAGCGCGGAGGTGGACAAGGGGTTTATCTTGATATCCACGAAAAATATCATGGCCCGCATGGACTCGTTGCTGGTACAACAGGTTCAGGAAAGTCAGAAACCCTTCAAACATATATTTTATCATTGGCGTTGAATTTTGGACCTGAAGATGTTGGGTTTTTCATTATTGACTATAAGGGCGGTGGCATGGCAAACTTGTTTGAGAAGTTGCCACATACGCTTGGCACAATTACAAACCTTTCTGGTAATCAGGTGCATCGTGCAATGGTATCAATTAAAGGAGAAATTAGGCGCAGACAACGTATTTTCGCTGAGCTGGATGTTAATCATATAGATAAGTATATGAGATTATATAGAAATCGCGAGGCGACGGCTGCCATTCCACACTTGCTGATAATTATTGATGAATTTGCCGAGTTGAAAAAAGAAGAGCCAGAGTTAATGCGTGAGCTCATCAGTGTTGCACAGGTAGGAAGAAGCTTAGGGATTCACCTTATTTTGGCTACACAAAAGCCGGCAGGCGTTGTAGATGATAATATCTGGTCTAACACAAGATTCAGATTGTGCTTGCGCGTACAAGATAGGCAAGACAGTAATGATATGCTTAAGCGTCCGGATGCAGCTTACCTCACTCAACCGGGGCGCGGGTATTTGCAAGTTGGAAATGATGAAATTTTCGAACTGTTTCAGTCAGGCTGGAGTGGAGCTGGTTATGACGATAAAAATACAGTTTTAAATACTAATATTGCAAACTTAATAACCAATACTGGTCATAATGTAAATGGGAAAAAGCGCACCAGACAGATGAATGAGGAGAAAAAACTGCGCTGGTTTACTAAATTGGTAAAGATTATCCGAACAGAAGCATTTGGTTTGGATGGACTATCATCTACTTTGGATACGGTATATAATATGCTTCGGAATGATGGTATTGATTATCAACGCAGCATATCGAATGATAGACGTATGGAGATTTTGATTAATGAGGTCAACGAGACACTATCCGTTTATGGCACAGCAATTTCAAACGAGACATTAGCTGCACGTATTGTGAGTAACGCTGCAAAGCAGGGGATACGTTTACCGGAGGAAAAGGAGAAAACCCAACTTGATGCGGTTGTTGAATATATTTCAAGAACAGCAATTCAGAACAACATTTCCGGTGGTTCGAAACTGTGGCTTCCGGTGCTTTCCAATTACATATATTTATCAGAGCTTGACAACTATGCAGACTGTTCTTTCAATGGAGAAGCTTGGATTGGAGATAAAAAAGATGGCAGTCTTTCAGCTATTATCGGCTTTTGCGATGATCCTATCAATCAAAGTCAATTCCCTGTCGCTATAGATTTTGCGGCCAAGGGTAGCATTGCTGTCTGTGGAGCTGTTGTGTCGGGCAAGAGTACGTTTATGCAAACCATGATTTATTCGCTCTGCAATAAATATTGTCCTGCATCGGTTAATTTTTACATTATTGATTATAGCAGCAGAATGCTTTCTGTATTTGCGAACGCCCCGCATGTCGGAGGGTATGTGACTGAAGATGATACAGATAAATTAAACAAACTATTTATAATGATGGAAAAAGAAATTGTGCGCCGGAAAATGATTTTCCGTGGAGGAAGTTATGCACAGTATATTCGTGCGAATGGGGTCGCTGAACCTGCAGTGATTATTGTCATTGACGGGTATGCTGGTTTCAAAGAAAAAACAGAAAACATGTATGAAGATAAACTGATTTCAATATCAAGAGAAGGTGCGGGATATGGCATATATCTTGCAATTGCATCGGGCGGATTCGGAGCATCGGAGATTCAGAGCAGAATTGGCGATAATATTAAATCTGTAATAGCGCTTTCGATGGGCAACAAATTTAAATACTCTGATGTTTTAAGAACTGTTACCCTTGACATTATACCTGAAGCGGATATAAAGGGACGAGGGTTAATCAACCATAATGGTGCTTTTTACGAATTCCAGACGGCTGTCGCATTAGATGCGCCAGATGATTATACTCGTGGAGAGAGGATAAAAAAAGAAATAAACCGCATGTGTGATGTTTGGAACGGGCGAGTGGCTAGAACCATCAGGATGATCCCTAATGAGGCCAAATGGCATGAATTCAAATCAGATGAGGAGTATAAAGATAACCAGGAGAAAACGGACTTCTTACCGATTGGATATAACGAGAAAGATGCTTCAATATATGCCCTGCCGCTCAAGCGTATTTTTACATTTTTGGTAACAGGAAAGATGCGTACAGGCAAATCAACTTTTCTAAAGACGGTGGCCTTGTCGGCTATCGACAAAGGTGCGGATGTTTATATCGTTGATACAAAAGAATGCAGAAACAAAGACTTTGCAGCAGGAAGAGTACAGGGATATTATTCATGCTATGATGAATATGTGTCGTTCGGAACTTTGATTATGAATGAGCTTGTCAAGCGTAACAGGCACAAAAACGAACTGATAAAAGATGGAAAAAACAAGAAAGAAATTGCTGAGATTATGGCGGCAGAATATAAACCCGTTTTTATTTTCATAGAAAATCTTGTTGATTTCGTCGAAGAAATTTATAAGGTCGACATAAGTCGAACAAAAATATCAGGTTTTATGGAGAATGTGGTCGAGAAAGGCGAACTTCACAATATGTTTGTATTCGCAAGAGCGAGTTTAGAAGATATTAACAAAATAAAAGGGAGAAGGTTTGTTGATTTGATCTTGGCAAGAAGAACTGGGATTCTAATGGGTGGTGGTGCGTCACAACAGAACGTATTTGAATTCCAAAACTCAGAACTACCGTTTAATGAGGCTCGAAAGACTTATAAAGCTGGAACCGGATTAACGAGAATTCCTGAAGAAAGGGTTAACACCGTGATTATTCCTTGGTCGGAGGTATGATGTGCATATACAACTTTGGTATTATGTGTGGGATGATAAAGAACGCAAGCAACTTAACAATGCGATAATTGATACCGCCGCACATATGGAAGATGACCTTGTTATCAAAGTCAGACCCGTGTTTTCTGCCGACGAATTTTATTCTCATATTGATGAAGTGAAAACTTTCGACGTGTGTTGCTTTGATACAGTACCAATAGTCACATTAGAAAAAATACAAAAAGTACGACAGTTGTTCCCACACATGCTTCTGATGCTACTCGTTGATGACAAACTTTCGCCATTGCAATACATTCGACCTGGAATTCTTCCAACAACGCTGCTTATGAAGCCGTTTTCGAATGACTCTGCAAGCAATGCAATTACGGAGTTATTGAATACCGCCAAGGAGGTAGTGCATAACGAAAATGCTAAAACATACATAATAGAAACGAAGCAAGAACGGATGATATTTAAGTACTCTGAGATTCTTTATTTTGAAGCGAGAGATAAGAAGTTGTTTTTGAATACAGTGAGTACGGCGTATCCATTTTATTCAACATTGGATAAATTGATTGAAGAATTGCCAAAAGAATTTATTCGTTGCCATAAAAGTTTTATAGTAAATAAATATCAGATACGTAGGATTGATTTTTCGAGCAACGAGATTCACTTGAGAGGTGGAGCTGTGATTCCTGTTTCAAGAAGTTATAGAGCGGATGTGCGGAGGGTATCGATTTGAATAAAAACGAACGCGTTGAAATAAGACTCTCGGGCGTTGAACTCGCTGCCGTGCTTGAAGGGCTTGGCCTTAAAAAAATGTATGGCTTTGAACTGACGCGCGAGGGAACAACAAAATATGAATTAATAACTGCAATACAGCATTTGGTTGAGCGTGGATACTTGCATCCTGAAGATAATTTCTATCGGATTGATGGTACTGCAAGAGCGTTAATTCTCAGAATTATGCATTCATTCTGCACGATAAGACTTCAGAGCTTTGTTCCTCCTGCAAAAAATCTGTGTCTATACCTTGGACAGACAGGGACAACGGTGATTGAACCTTCAGAAAATCAAAAAGACACATTCTTTTTGTATCAAGTGCAGCCAAAAAAATTTATTCTGGATGAGATTCGGTCGGTAACAAATTTAAAGAGTTTCGGAACGGACAAGGTATCCGATTACTCAAAAGATGTATTTAGCATCAACGTATATCGCAATAATGAAAATATGGTCCATGAATTAATGATAGTTGATAAGTTATCTTGTATAGTTGTAAGGGTTGATGGGGAGGAGTATGCTGCTTCAACTGAACTTATAGATAGTATTATAGAAGAGGTAATTAAAAAGGAGAACTATAGTGATTAATGTTGAGATTATTCTGCCGGTTTTGATGCGCAACTATGAATTTTCATTAGCGGAGGATGAACTAATCAGCGTTCTTTGTGGAGAGATTGTTGAATTGATTGGCCAAAATGAACAGATAGAAATAAGGAACAACTCAGCGGATTATGCTTTACTTGACATGAAGCGAGAAGAATTCTTGCCAAAGCAAAGTACGCTTAGAAAGTGCGGAGTGAAGAACGGCGCACGACTGATGCTGATATAAAGCCGTTTATTCCATTTGGAGTGCCGTTTATCACAGAATTGTGAATACGAACTGTGCAGCGGGTATAATCACTATCAGAAAGCGAGGGCAGGAGATGTTTATAGAAGTAGACGCAATGATTGATATATCCGAAACTATTTCTAAGGCGGGTAAACAGGTGTTCAAGTTATGTGAAGAGGCGAGGGATGTTCTAATATCTTTGAATAATCTGGACCAAACAGGAGTTCTAACAGAACAACTAAGAACTATAATCGATAGATTGTATTTTGACGTGACAATAGTTAACACTCTTGCAAGGGCATTAGAAATTACAACATCAATGATTTGTGACTGCGAAAGGATAAATTGTACGAGGGCAGATGATTGCCGCGTTGAGGTCAGGAGGGCAGATACAATTTCAATTATGCCTGAAGAGCTATCCTCAGTCATAGAAAGAATTATTTGATCATTGGAGAAGGGTGATAATGTGATTATAGAGATTAACAGTTCATTATTAAACGACGATATTAACGGGGTAGAAGCATTAGTTGCCGAGTTGGAAAAAGCAAAAAAGAATCTGCATGATTCTACCATAAATCTAAATATGATGTGGAAAGGCTCAGCAAAGGAAGTCTTTGAGAAAGAAATGATGTTTGATACTGCTATTGTAGAGTGCATGATTGACGATATCAGAGGCATGATTGAAAGCATGAGAGAAGCAAACCGAGAATACTTGGCATGTGATAGCGCTGTCGATGGTTTAATTGAAAGCATAAAAGTATAGTGCAACGAAGGGAGCGATGAAGATGGTTACAAACGTTGATGGTTCGGTACTTAACACCATGATAATTGCCGAACCGGATGAACTTCGTGAGCAATCGGAAAAAGTTAGGCAAAACGCAAACGTGATGAGGACAATTTGGCAGGAGATTACCCATTTGGTGAACACGACAAACACCTATTGGAATGGGGAGGCAGCGGAGCATTTTCGCAATGCGTTCAACAATTATACAGATGTTATTGAAAGTATGGCAAGCAAAGTTGAAAATCAAGCAGTAAGACTGGAACGAATTGCCGGCGTATATGACGAAGCTGCGATTCAAACTGAACAGATCATCGAGGCATTGCCTACAGATATTTTGAAGTGAGGAATATAAAATGGCAACATTTTACAGTATTCAAATGGACTTCAGCGAGGCTAAACGTCAGGCAAACAGTCTGGATGAGATCGCTCAGAATTTACGACTTATTGCGAATGGTACAATGCAGGAGTCAATGACCCACATAGCAAGCAATTGGAGAGGTGAGAACTCGAAAAAATTTATTCAAAAACAACAAACAGTGACAGAAAATATTAAACGAAGAGCCGATGAATTAGAACGCATTGCAGAGCAAATTCGACTGGCGGCAAAGCGCATATATGAGGCAGAAATGGACGCATTGCAAGTGGCGAACAACAACAGTTTTGGCGGTGGCGACGGCGGCGGTGGATTCCGCTGAAATGTCCAATTCAACTATACCCTACATATAATGGCTCTAACTGAGCGCTATAATAATTAATAGTAAATGGAGGCAATTAAAATGGCAAATTTTACAGTAACAGCATCTGAACTGCGTCGTGTGGGTGACAACCTGATGAACCTAAACGGCATGTTTCAGCAGCAAGTCGGGAAGCTTATGCAGCACGAGGAGGAGCTCGATGCGATGTGGGATGGTCAGGCGAACGATGCGTTCAAAGTGCAGTTCGCAAGCAGTTGTGAGTCGCTGAACAGCTTTTACACAGTTATCGGAGAGTACATTCAAATGCTTGAGAGTGTAGCTACGATTTACGATGCAAAAGAACAACAGGCGATTGATATTGCGAATAACTAAATAACGAAAGGAAAGAATGACATGGATGGAATTATAGTAAGAGTAGATAGCAGTGTTTTGGAGAACAAAGCGAGTGAGTTTGAGTCATGCCGTGCTCAGATTATGGATCTCATTGATCAGATGAAGTCTGAAGTCAGATCGCTCGACTCGGTTTGGGAAGGCGAAACTTCCCAGATGTTCCAGCGGAAATTTGCTGCTCTTGATGACGATATTGAATATCTCAATTCGATCATAATAGAGCATGTTACGGATCTCAACGAGATTGCGGCAACATACGCAGCCGGACAAAATGAAGTGGAAAGTGCAATGCAGGCACTTCCGGAAGACATCATCAAGTAAAAGTATAAAACTTACACGGGGCACCGGTGCACGACAGTCGAAAATCGAGTGTCGTGCTTGGTGCATTCCAAACAGAAAGGAAAGAATAAATGTTCAAATTCACATGTGCGGCATCGACAAAAACAGGAAAGAGACCTGTGAACCAGGATAATTATATGTTGGGAAATCTGTATGCGCCACAGGATCATGCAGATTTACGTAATAATGCACAAGGAAAGACGGATCATCCCTTTTTTGTTGCAGTTGCTGATGGAATGGGCGGTGAAGCATCAGGAGAGAAAGCTTCGTTCGAAACAGTCCGAGTATTAGCTGCTGTTAGCAACAGACTGCGCAATGATTTTGAATCAAATAAGCGGATCGTCCACGACTCTGTTCTGCAGGCGAATGATGCCATATGCAATGTGATGAGGAATGAAAATATTCGCAGCATGGGCAGCACCGTTGTTACACTCTTATTGCAAGACGATAAATGCAGTTATACAAACTTGGGCGACAGCAGACTGTACATGCTTCGCAATGGTGAGCTTGTTCAACTAACAAAGGATCACACCGAAGGACAGGCAATGGTTGATGCCCATGTGTTGACAGAAGAACAGTTGAAAACTCATCCGAGCAGAAATCGACTCAGTAGACATTTGGGAATTTCGCGCGAAGACATGATGATAGATACCCCTGTTTATCCAGACATAACACTGCAGGACAATGATAAATTTTTGATTTGCAGCGATGGGGTATGCGGAGTACTATCAAAAGAGGAAATGTCAAAAATATTGAGTATGTCCGCTACAACTGTTGCGAAGGCAGAAATACTTGTGGCCAGCTCGATCGATGCCGGAAGTAGAGACAATGTAACCGCTCTTGTTGTTGAAATTGCTGCAGACGAAGCAGACAGCACGAATAAAGTAAAAAAACAGATAAAACAAACAGCAATAAATAACAGGACGAGTTCCAACGGTATCAAAAATAAGTTTCTTGTTGCTATTTTTTGCGTGTTGTTCTTTGTTGTTGGGATTCTTGTCGGCATCGGTATTTCACCTAAAACATCAAAACCCGAAACAGATGGAAAAGAAAACGTGCGTCCCGGTTCGAGTCATACCCAGGAAGAAACACCAACGATTTATCCAATGTCTACAACTGAGCCAATTTGTACTCCCTCAGAATTGCCTCACGAACAACCGTTAGTTTTTAGTAATAAGGATTTTGAAAATGCAATCAGAGAAGCTCTCAGCCTTGCGGACGACGATATAATAACCAATGACATGCTAAATAGCAAACTAAATAGCAAAAAAGAACTTAACTTAAGTGAAAAGGGGCTATCGAATATCAGCGATATAGGTGCACTTGCAAACCTAACGAACTTGCAGACTCTTGACTTGAGCGGCAACAGTATCAGCGATATAGGTGCACTTGCAAACTTAACGAACTTGCAGACGCTTAACTTGAGCGGCAACGGTATCATCTCTATAGGTGCACTTGCAAGCCTAACGAACTTGCAGACTCTTAAGACTCTTAACTTGAGCAGCAACAATATCAGCGATATAAGTGCACTTGCAAACCTAACGAACTTGCAGACGCTTTACTTAAGCAATAACAACATCAGCGATGTAAGTCTGCTTGGAAATCTATCAGGACTGCGTTACCTTTATTTAAGTAATAATAATCTCGCAGAGCAACAAGTTGAGGAGTTGCGCCAGAAGCTCCTACAAGCCCAAATATACTGAGCGAATGAGTTGATTAATGGTGACCGACGGAGGGAAAATGG
>ERZ779982.467-NODE-467-length-21466-cov-7.424501_pt1 | contig 21466 bp, 23 predicted proteins | sample MGYA00511936_ERZ779982 | MGnify/ENA primary metagenome ERZ779982 (study PRJEB29588, sample SAMEA2146682) | human gut metagenome | biome: human gut; feature: human-associated habitat; material: faeces | place: Denmark | collected 2008/2010 ... | reverse complement strand
TTTGAACCTCTTTTTTATTTTTAGAAGCTGTTTATTTTTTTACAGCCCCTTTTAATATATTTAAAAAAAGAAAAGATTCTAGGGAGAAAATAAGCAATGGATGGGAGTCGTATGAAAAAATTAATAAAAAAAGGTTCAAAAGAAGTAAAAGATACTATTTTGCCGATTATAGTTATTATAATAGATGAAGTTCTTAGATTATTAGTTGTTCTTGCGACTCCTGATTTCTTTGACAATGGCATTGCAATGGTTATTTTCTTCATTCAATTTATTTTATCAATTGTATTTTATTGTTTTTATTATGGATATTTTTTCGAAGAAAAGAAAAATCCATTTTTAAGAACTAAAAAATATACACAAATAACAGGTGTTACAGGCGTATTGTATTTGATAAGTTCAGTTTTATTATCATACTTTATGACTAGTTATATTGCAGTATTTGCAATTTTTATCTTTGCACATATTATTTTTGCTTTTGTTTATATTTGTAAAGATGATATTAGTGAAAAATATAAAATCAAGAAATAGTTTTAATATAAAAGCTTATGCTTATATAAGTGACAAAGTAATCATTTTCCATTACTTGATTTAAATTACATATTATGCTACAATTAGACAGCATCTACTAAGTTATGCCTTTATTATAAATATATATTATATAAAGGCTTATTTTTATGTATTGAGATTTTAAAGGTAGTTACCAAGAGGAATTAATTATGTCAAGAAAGTTGCGTATTTTATTTCCATATATTGAAGCAGGCACAGGTCATATCATGCCAATGAAGGCTTTTGTTTTTGAATTTAGAAAAAAATATGGAAATGAATTTGATATTATTGAAACAGATTTCTTCAAAGAAAAAAATGATAAAGAATTAATGTCTTATGAAGAATGGTTTTGTAATAAAGTTAGAAAATTTGCTGCCAGTCCCATAAAAGGCAGAATTTCAACTATAATAGATAGACTTTTACCAATTAAATTAGTAAGCTGGTATATGATGAAATTTAGCCATAAAAATGTTTATTATAAAGCTATAGAACAAATGGAATCATATCATGCAGACATTGTTTTTTCTACTCATTGGGCTACAAACTATTACGCAAGGAAATGTCATAATAAACCATATAGTATTATTTATTGTCCCGATTGTGACTTTTGTCATGCTTTTTCTTATGATAGTGATTTAGCTATTATTGGAAATAAGCAAGGATATGATAAGGCATTAAAGAAAAAATACAGGTTTAATAAAGATAATTTAAAGCTATCGACCTTTTTAATCCGAAATGAGGTATTTTCAATTTCCTTAGATAAATATCTAAATAGACAAAGCTTAGGGCTTCCTAAGGATAATTTTACGATATGCTTTATGGAAGGCGGCTATGGTATTGGTAAAATGGAAGCTTTATGCAATATTTTAGTTAAAGAAGAAAGAAAGCTAACTATAATAGCTGCTTGTGGAAAAAACGAAGAACTATATAATAATTTTTGTAATTTAAAGGTAAATGAAAATATTAACTTCATTCCTCTTCCAATGACCGAAAAGGTCTTAAATTATATTGCATCCTGCGATTTATTTATTGGTAAGGGTGGCAATTCCATTGCCGAACCTACTTTTTTTGGACATGCTTCTATCATAAGTACATTATCTACAGGTATTGAAAAAACAATTGCTAGGTATTATGAAAAAGTAGTTGGAAGTGCAATTATATGTACTAATGTTAAAAAAATTATAAAATATATCCATATGTTTAGTGAAAATCCAGAATTATTAAAAAAATATGAAATGAATGCTTTAAAAGATCATAAGCGCTATGGGGCAGAACCATGCGTTAATCTTGTATATGAAGAAATAGAAAAATGGGAGGCACATCAAAATGCTTGATTTATCAATAACAAATTATTTAAATATTGTTAATTATGTTTTCTTAGGAATATTTACTTTTCTATCACTTTTAGTCCTACATTTTATTATTGTAAGCATTGTTGGCTTATTTTGTAATAAAAAATATCCAACAAGTGCTAAAAAAGGAAGATACGGATGTATTATTCCTGCTAGAAATGAAGAAAACACAGTTGCTGATTTGATTAAAAGCATTAGAAAATCAGATTATCCTCAGGATAAACTAGACATTTTCGTTGTTGCCCACAACTGTACAGATAAAACAGCCGAAGTAGCACGTGCTGCTGGTGCGATTGTATATGAGTATAATAATCCAAATGAATGTACAATGGGATTTGCTTTTAAAGCATTATTTAAGTTTATTGAAAAAAATTATAATACACAATCTTATGATGGATTTTTCTTGTTTAATGCCGATAATATTGTAGCCGAAAATTATTTTACGAAAATGAATGATGCTTTTAATTTCTACGATGGAAAATATATTATTACATCATTTAGAAATTCTCGTAATTTTAATTCAAATGTTATGGCTGGCTTATATGGTGTATATTTTGCAATCGGCTCTCGTTTTGAATCACTAGGAAGAACAGTTTTAGGTATTTCTACACGTGTTCAAGGAACCGGCTACGTTGTAAATAGTAAGCTTGTAGCTGATGGTTGGAAATATACAACTTTAACCGAAGACTGGGAATTATCTGCTGATCAGGTACTCGCAGGCAATAAGATTAAATTTTGTAATGAAGCTGTATTTTATGATGAACAACCAACTAAATTTAAAATTATGTGGCGTCAAAGAGTTAGATGGAGTAGAGGACATTTACTTGTTTTCTTCACACGTGTTAAGGATTTATTTAAAAGCTTATTCAAACATAATAAAAAGAATGGTTTTTCACTATATGATACAATGATTAATTGTTCTCCTTATACAATTGTGGTAATGTTTGCTTGGTTTGCTAAAATAATATGCTTATTATGTGCTCCTCTAGCTGATTTATCAATGCCTATTTGGGAAGTATATAAACAAGTATTTATTGGAAATAACGTGACTGGTAATATATTTGCTTTTGACTTAAATAGTTTTTCTTTTATAAATAATGGTTATTTATTTCATGCAATAAGAACGCTTATATTTAGTTATACTTCAACGGTTATTATGGCAATAATTCTATTTATTGCCGAACATAAGCGCATTGGTAAGATGAACTTTGTCCTTAAGGTAGCAATCTGTTTATTATGGCCATTATTCGTCTTTATTCAATTTCCAATTGATTTACAAGCTTTATTTGCTAAGAATTTAGGTTGGAAACCAATTCCACATGGCGATAAAAAAAGTATGCAAGCTTAAGATGTTATTTAAAAATTAATAATGTATTTATAAAAATAATAACTAATTAATTGGAGTGTAAAGCTCCAATTTTTTTTACTAATAAAAATATAGTTATAAGCTTTAAAGTACGATAAAATAATACTGTAATAGATAAAGGATGTGATACAATGTCTTTATATTTAAATAAGAATAATGATTTATTTATCTCATATGGTAATGATGATATTATTAAAGTCAAATAATTATATTGAATCAAGAGAATATTTAGAAGGATTAATAAAAGATTATAAAGCTGATTTTGGCCGCTTTATAAATGATGATATTGAAGAAGATGTAGATTATCATTTACAATTACAGTTGAATAAAATTTTTGATTCAATACCATCACAGCATGCACAAGAAACGGATACCTTAAAATTTAAATATTCTGATGTGAAAAAGGCGGTAGAGTTTACAAATTTGAAGAACCATTTGAGTGGCTTGAAAAGGAAACCTTCTATAATGAAAATTAAAAAAAATCTTGCTATAAAGTAAGCTTTATAGTTTAAAATTAATCTATAAAGAAAGAAGGATTAAAATGAAACCATACGTTACATGCTATATGATGATGTCAGTTGATGGGCGAATTGACTGCGCAATGACTGAACAAATTGAAGGCTCAAAGGAATATTATGAAATTTTAAATAAATATAATTTTGATGCATGCATGTTTGGAAAAACAACTGCTAGAATGCATTATGCATCAGGAGATTATATTGCGTCAAATAATGAACCCTTTGGTAAGAAGGTCATTTATAAGGCATTAGAAAGCTTAAAATATAATGTTGTTCTTGATACAAAAGGAAGTCTATGCTGGAATACAAATCAGATTGATTATGAGCCCTTAATTGTTATTTTAAGCGAGGATGTTTCTAAGGAATATTTAATGTATTTAGCTGACAAAAAAATATCTTATATTGTAACAGGATGTCATAAAATTGATCTAAATGATGCACTAAATATCTTACATGATAATTTTGGTATTAAAACACTTGGCGTTGTAGGAGGAGGTCATATAAACGGATCATTGCTTGATGCAGGTCTTTTAGATGAAATTAGTATTTTAATTGGACCAGGAATTGATGGACGTGATAAAATGGCCGCTGTGTTTGACGGAATTCCTATGGATAGAAAGCCATTTAAGCTTTTGTTAAAGGATGTTAGAAAATATAATAATGGTGTTATTTGGCTTCAATATAATTTAAAGTAAATTCAATTGTAAAAATTGCATTACAAATTTCACGTTTATTTCATAGTTTATATAATTTACTTGTATTAGAAATATTGACCTAATGTTTGAGAAATGTTAGAATAATGTGTAATTAAGTCGTTTTGTAAATCATATAAAGGATGATAATATGAAAAAAATAAAATTAGAAGATTTAAAGGCTAACAAATTAAACTGTATTCTTATTCCAATGTATACGATAATTCTTGCAGTTGTATATGGTTCTTGGATTGGTTTATCTAAATATAATATACCTCTTAGAGGAATGTTTGTTACAATTATTGTTTGTGCAATTGCTATTGCTGGTTGTGTTTTCTTTTATTTGTCAAATTTGAAGGTTGCGAAAGAAAGAATTGCTAAGCAGAATGAAAAAAATAATAAAGAATAGTTGTGAGCATAGATGTGCTCATCTCTTTTTTGTAAATTAGCATTTTTTTACAAAAAAATCTTTACTTTTATTTCGTAATTTAGTATAATTACCCTCGTGAGGTGAACTCTCTAATGTATACAAGAGATATTAAACAATGGATTTCTACATTACATGAAGAGGATTTAATTCTTGCTAAAAAGGCTTATGAGAAGCACTTCGTTGATATGAAGGAAGCTACATTCTATCAGTTACTTGCAAGATTAAATGAAGAGAAATACATTGGAAAAATTGCTAAAGGCTTATATTATAAACCAAAAAAGAATGATTTTGATGCCTTACCAAGTCAAGAAAAATTATTAGCATTCTTTACTAACAAGGATAAGAATGGTATGATAATTGGTCGCAAAATGCTTGAAAATAAAGGTATTATAAGTGATGATGTTCAAGTTTATGATATTATTACTAATACAATTGAAATTAAAACAAAGCGTTATATTGCTAATTTAGTTGTTGAAAATGTTGATGTTGATTTTAAAAATGTTAATGTAAGAAAATCAATTGAGCTATTAGAGCTTATTGAACTTATTGATTCATGCGAAAATGTAAACAATGAAGCAGTTAAGAATATGGTAAATGATTTTATTAGTACATATTCTGATGATGATTTTTTTAAGGCTTTAAATGCTAAGGGATATAAAAAGAGAAATGTGGCAGCTATAAAGGTGATTTTAGATCATAATGGTGTTGCAAACGCATTAGCACGTCAATTGAATACAGCATCTAAATATGCTTTTCCTGATAAGTTAAAAGGCGCACTAGGTTTATAATAATTTAAAGGTTTCAGTTTTGAAGTCTTTTTAATTTTTATGACATGTGCTATAATCACTAAAAAAGAAGGTATTACTATGCTATCTAAAATAAAAAAAACTTTTTTAACTAAATCTTTTTTAACATTTTGTATTATTGGCGGTCTTGCTTATTTGCTTCATCAAGGAATATATTTGTTATATACTAAGACTTTTGGATTTTATGATGACAAAAATCATCTTATTTCTACCGCAATTGCTTTTACAGTGGCTTCTATATTCACTTATTTTGCAAATGCTAAATTTACTTATGATACTAAAGCAAAAAGTGATACTGCAATTAAGTCGCTTGTAGTATTTATTGTTAAATTTGTTATAACAGAGGGCTTAACACTTGGTATAATGGCGATTATGAATCATAATTTTTCAAGTACGGATTTATTTTATAAAATTGTAGATATTATGTTACCACTAATTTTAACTTGTATTACATTAGTTCTTCAATTTATCGCTTTTAATTTTATTTTTAAATCTAAAGAAAAAAATGAATAAGATTGAAGTTACTTCAAAATCACTTTGAAGTAGCTTTGAAGTAAAATTAATTAAGAGGTGGCTTTATGATTCTTCAAGATGTATTTTCACAATACGATGTAAAAAACAATAAGTTTGAATGTAAATGAAGACTTGATAAAGAAAATGTTTTAGGTTGGCTAAAAACAATAGATGGCTTTGCAAATGGTACTGGTGGTATTATTTTTCTTGGTGTTGAAGGCAAAACTAATAAGCTTATTGAATATGATGCTAGTGATATCGATAAGGAAAAAATCTATTTTTATAATCGATTAAAAGAGCATTTTGACATTCTACCTAGTGTGAGTATAGATTTAATTCCATATAATATTAATGGTTAAAAAAGATATGTTTTAAAAATTTTTATTTTAGAATCAAATTTAAAACCAGTTATATTGAAATATCAGGGAATGCCAATGATTTTTTTAGGAGGGATGGTTTTACTTCACCAGCTACTACAGAAGAGATCATTCAAATGAGTATCAAAGGAAATACTCCTAAATTTGACATAGGAAAAACAACTGAAAAATATTCATTTAATGATTTTAAAATGTTGCAAGAATTTTATAACAAAAATACTGAATTGGTGTTAAGAGAAAAAGAGTTAGCTGCAATTGTTTTCTATACGGATGATGGTTATTTAAAAAATGGATCATTATTATTTAAAAATGATTATAATGATAAATTGACGACAGTTGTTTGTTCAAACTATAATGGAAATACCAGAGGAGATAATTATATTATCGCTAGTAATACTTTTGCTGGGAATTTAATTTCGTGCTATACGTATATTTATGAGTTTATAAATCAAAGAATGAATCATGGTTTTATAAAAAAAATACAAGTAGAGTTGATATAGATTCATTTCCAAAAAGAAGTCTTTTTGAAGCAATTATAAACGCTTTGGCTCATAGAGATTATTTTTTATCTGGTTCAGCTATTTATGTTGATCTTTTTAAAAACAGACTTGTGATTTCATCACCTGGTTGTTTTTTTGGAACTGGTGATATGAAAAAAACATATAAGTTGGATTCATTCATTTCAAAAAGAAGAAATGAATTAATTTGTGATATTTTTATTATGTGTAAGGCTATGGAAGATAAAGGTACAGGTTTTGAAAAGATATTAGAAGATTATAAGAATGTTGATTTGAAGTATAAACCATTTATATTTGCAAAAAATAATCAATTTTCAATAGTTCTTCCCGATTTGACTAATAAAGATGGCGTTTGGTTATACAATATGCAATAGCCCAAAGATTAACACCAATATATGAAAATGTATTTAGTGATTATTCATATGGCTTTAGACCTAATAAAGACTGTCACACAGCAATGAATAAGGTATTAGAATATCTTAATAATGGATTTGAATGGGTAATTGATTTAGATATCGAAAAGTATTTTGACATTGTAAATCATAAATTAATCTCAATACTTTGGGAACAAGTAAATGATAGTTACATTTACTAAGCTTAATCAAATTATTAAAGGTTGGATAAACTACTTCCGTATAGGTAGTATGAAAATGTTTATTGATAACTTTGGACAATGGTTAAGATATAAAGTAAGAGTAATAATAATTAAAAAGTGGAAGAAACTTATGAGAATATATATTCAAGGTAGTAAACTCTAGGCTCGGTTAGTATAGAAGATGTGGAATGAATGTAGGGAATTACAAATTAATTTCCAAAGTTTTAGCACTAGCTAATAAGAAAAAGGGAAGAACCGATGTTTTAATTCTCTTTTTTGTCGTTTATGCTATTGTTTATAACTTTAGTTTCCTATAGCACAATTTGTCATAAATAGCATAATTTGTCATAAACATTAGCATTTTTTGATATTGTAAATTGTATTGTTTAAAAGTATACTAAAAATATAAAGCGTTTTCTTATGGAGGGATGAAATATGGAAATCAATGTTCAAAATAAAGCTAAACAATGGCAGATTATCTTGTTTCCGTTTAATAATGCGGCTACAAATATTTACTTAACTTTAATGTCATTTGTTTCTTATTATGCAGGTTATTATTTATCTGGAAATTTTTTAATTGGTTTTGCTAGTGCAGCAGTTAGTGCAGCAATTACTGTTACTATTTCAACAATTATTACAACTATGCGTATCTTTGATGGTATTACTGATCCGATTTGCGGAGCAATAATGGATAAGACTAATACTAAATTTGGTAAATTTAGAGTGTTTATGGTTATTGGTAATTTATTACTTGCCATATCATGTATTTTAATGTTTTTTGTTATTAGACCAATTCAATCATCCGTGTTTAGATGGATTGCATTTATAGTTACATATGTTATTTATGTTATTGGTTATACTTGTCAGTGTGCATGTACAAAAGCAGGACAAACATGTTTGACATCAGATGCAAAGCAAAGAAGTCAATTTGTTATTTGGAATATGGTTGGAATGGTTATGTCAATTGTAATGATTAATTTATTAGGAAATGGGTTATTACCAATTTTACTAAAAAGCGATGAAGGTACACTTGGAGTTTTATATAATCCTAAATTTTATGATATTTTAGTTCCAATTGCGATTGTTTTATCAGCTATTTACACTTTACTTTCTGTTTTGGCTATTTGGGAGAAGGATAAGCCTCAATATTGGGGAATTGATGCTAGCCAAGGAAAAACGAAATTTAAAGATTATGTTAAGGTTGTAAAAGATAACAAGCCTATTAGATGGCTAGTAGTGTCATCAGGCTGTAATAAACTAGCATCAACAATTGCTACTTCAAATGTTGTTGCAGCATTAATCTACCATGTAATGATGGGAAATTATAATGCTTTATATATTCCATTATATGCGTTAAGCTTTATATTTATGGGAATATTTTTCTTGCTTGGATCAAAAACTGCCGCAAGAAAAGGACAAAAAAGAGCTATTGTTCAATATACCTTAATTGCATTTATATTTTATATAGGTTTAACAATAATGCTATTAATTTGGAATCCGAATAATGCTAATACTCATTTATCACTAATTACTGGTGGAGCTATTTCAATTAATGTATTCACTGTTATTTGGATTATTTTATATGGCTGTGGCTATGGTGCATATAATTGCTGTAGTGAGATGTGTATTCCTATGGTAGCGGATTGCTCTGACTATGAGACATATCGTTCTGGTCAATATGTTCCTGGTATTTTAGGCACTATATTTTCATTGATAGATAAGGTAGTTTCTTCATTATCAACAACATTTTTGTCTTTGTTTACTGTTTTATTGATTCCTGGTTTAAATGGTGCTCAACCAACACCTAATATGGATTTGACTGCAATTATTAAATCAAATTATCAAGGTGTTAGAATTTCAGCTTTAATTTGTTTTTGCTTTTTACCAATGATTTCTTGGTTAATTACCTTGTCTTGTATGAAAAAATATTCACTATCTGGTGAAAAATTAAGAGAGGTTCAGGCTGTAAATTCTGTAAGAAAAGCTGCAATTTCTTTAGGAATGCCTAAGGAAGAAGCTATGGAAACTTGGAAGACTATTGATCAAGTTCCTAAAAAATATATTCCAGAAGAACCAAAAATAAGTCAAAATAAATTTTTTGATAAGGTTGATGAAGTCTATGAACGTATTTGGGAAAAAGAAAAGAATATTAATGAAGAGTCTATAAATGCAATTGATATTCCTTCAAAATATATAGAAAATGGAGAAAATAGACTATGAAAATGACATTTCGTTGGTATGGCTATGATGATAAAAACACATTAGACTATATCAGACAAATTCCCGGTATGACTGGTGTTGTAACAGCTTTATATACAGTACCTGTTGGTGAGGTATGGCCAGAAGAAGAGGTTAAGCGTCTACATGACTATGTTACAAGCCATGGTCTTGAGATGGAAGTAATTGAATCAGTTCCCGTATCTGAGGATATTAAGCTTCATCGTGGTGATTATAAGCGTCATATTGAAAACTTTAAGGAAAATATTAGAATTCTATCTCGTCATGGTGTTAAATGTATTTGCTATAACTTCATGCCTGTCTTTGACTGGACAAGAAGCCAGCTAGATCATAAGCTTCCTGATGGAAGTGAGGCCTTAGTATATTATAAGGAGGATGTAGATAAGCTAGATCCAACTAAGCTTACACTTCCAGGCTGGGATGCTTCATATAAGCCAAGTGAGGTAAAGGAATTAATTGAAGCCTATAAAAAGCTAGGAGAAGAGGGTCTTTGGGCTAATCTTAAATATTTCCTTGAAGAAATTATTCCAGTTGCTCGTGAGTGCGATGTATTGATGGCAATTCACCCTGATGATCCTGCTTGGCCTATTTTTGGAATTCCAAGAATTATTACCTGTGAAAAGAATCTAGATCGATTCTTAGGTCTTGTAGATGACCATTATAATGGACTTACTCTATGCTCAGGCTCTTTAGGAACTAATCCTCAAAATGATATGGTTCATTTAGTAAAGAAATATGCGGCAATGGATAGAATTCATTTTGCTCATATTAGAAATATTAAGCTAGTAGGAGACCAGTCATTTGAGGAATCAGCACATTATTCAAAGTGTGGTTCATTAGATATGTTTGGTATGATTAAGGCATATCATGATGCCGGTTATACAAAATATATAAGATCAGATCATGGAAGAATGATTTGGGATGAAAAGGCTAAGCCAGGCTATGGCTTATATGATAGAGCATTAGGCTCTATGTATATTACTGGTATCTGGGAAGCCCTAGATAGAATGGAGGATAAATAAAATGAAATTACCTTTTAAAATTAATTTAGAAAATAAGGTTTGTGTTGTAACAGGAGCAGGAGGAGTAATTTGTTCTCACCTTGCTCGTGCGCTTGCTCAATGTGGGGCAAAGGTTGCTTTACTTGATTTAAATAAGGATTCAGCTGAGGTATTTGCTAAAGAAATTAGAGAAGAAGGCGGTATTGCCTATGCTTATGAGGCTAATGTTTTAAAAAAGGACTCTCTTGAGGCTTGTCACCGCGAAATTCTTAAGGATTTAGGTAAGTGTGATATTTTAATTAATGGTGCCGGGGGAAATAATCCTCGTGCAACAACTGATAATGAATATGCAAAGCTTGATGATGAGGTTAAGGGAATTAAAACCTTCTTTGACCTAGATGAGGCAGGCGTTGAGTTTGTATTTAATCTAAACTTTATTGGTACCCTACTTCCAACTCAGGTATTTGCTTGTGATATGGTAGGACGTCAGGATTGCTCAATTATGAACATTTCTTCAATGAACGCCTTCACTCCACTTACAAAGATTCCTGCCTACAGTGGTGCAAAGGCTGCTATTTCTAATTTTACTAAGTGGCTAGCAGTTCATTTCTCTCATGTAGGAATTCGTTGTAATGCGATTGCTCCAGGCTTCTTTGTAACTAAGCAAAATGAAAAGCTATTATATAATGAGGATGGAACACCAACACCAAGAACAGGCAAGATTTTAGCCTCTACACCAATGGGTAAATTTGGTAATGTTGATGACCTTGTAGGTGCAACCTTATTCCTTTGCTCAGGTGAGGCAGCTGGCTTTGTAACAGGAGTAGTGCTTCCAATCGATGGTGGCTTCTCATCATATAGTGGAGTGTAAAAATGAGAAGAAGTATTTTGTTGATGAATGATTGGCTTTTCAAGTATAAGAATAATGATTTTATCAATGTTAATTTACCTCATACTTGGAATAACATAGATGGCCAAGATGGTGGTAATGATTATTATAGAGGTAGCTGTACTTATGAAAGAAAAGTTAGTAAGCCTATATTTGATTTATTAAAAGAAGATGTTTATTTAGTTTTTGAAGGTGTAAATGCAAGCGCTACTATTGTTTTTAATAATCATGAAATTATAAAACATGATGGTGGGTATTCTACTTTTAGAGTTAATGTTACTGAATTTTTAAAAGATGAAAATGATTTAAAAATTATAGTAGATAATTCAGTTAATGATAAAGTTTATCCACAAAATGCTGACTTTACATTCTATGGTGGTATTTACCGTGACGTTTATTTTTTAGTAATTAATAAGACAAGGTTTGACATTGATTATTATGGCGGTCCTGGTATTAAATATTATTCTACTGTAAATGGAAATGACGCTACAGTTTTTGTTGAAACTTTTAGTAATTCAGATAATGTATTTATTGAATTATATGATCAAGAAAACAATTTAGTTTTACAACAAAAAGGTACGAAAGTTTCATTTTTAGTAAAAGATGCTCATTTATGGAATGGTTTAATTGATCCATATTTATATAAAATAGTAGCTAAAATTATATGCGATGATGAAGTTTTAGATGAAATTAGTTGTAACTGTGGTATTAGAACATTTAAAGTTGATCCTAAAAAAGGTTTCTTCTTAAATGGTAAATCATATCCTTTACATGGTGTAAGTCGTCATCAAGATCGTAAAGCTTTAGGTAATGCTATTAGTTACGAAATGATGGATGAAGATATGAATTTAATTAAAGAAATTGGTGCTAATACAATTCGTCTTGCTCATTATCAACATAATCAATATTTTTATGATTTATGTGATAAAGTAGGTATGGTTGTTTGGGCAGAAATTCCTTATATTTCTGAGCATTTAGTTAATGGTAGAGAAAATACAATTAATCAAATGAAAGAATTAATTATTCAAAATTTCAATCACCCATCAATTGTTACTTGGGGTCTATCTAATGAAATTACTATTAAAGATAACCACCGTAAAGATATGTTAGATAATCACTATGTTTTACAAGAACTATGTAAAGAATTAGATCCTACAAGAGTTACTACTTTAGCATGTTTTGCAATGTGTACACCATTCCATCCTGTAACTAAAATTAGTGATATTATTGGCTGGAATTTATATTTAGGTTGGTATGTACCTTTTAAATGGTTAAATGATTGTTTTATGACATTCTATCATACATTCTGGCCAAAACGTGCCTTATCATATTCTGAATATGGTGCTGAAGGTATGCCTAATTTACATAGTAAACACCCTAAACGTGGTGATCATACTGAAGAATATCAAGCAATTTATCATGAATATATGTTAAGATGCTTTAAGAGACATCCATATTTATGGGGAACTTATATTTGGAATATGTTTGATTTTGCTGCTGATGCTAGAAATCAAGGTGGCGAGCCTGGTATGAATCATAAAGGTATGATTACATTTGATAGATTAACTAAAAAAGACAGTTTCTACTTATATAAAGCATGGTGGAGTACAGAACCTGTATTACATATTTGTTCAAAACGTTATGGAAAACGTGAAGGAAAGAAAGCAATTATTAAAGTTTACTCAAATCAAAAAGAAGTTTCTTTATATAATAATGGAAAATTAATTAAAACAATTAGTGCTGATAAAGTATTTAAATTTAAAATTAAGTTAGAAGACGTTAATAATATCGTTGCAAAAAGTGGTAATTTAGAAGACAATGCAACATTTATCAAAGTAAATGAAAGATGTCCTGAATATAAATTAAAAGCAACTGATAGTAAAAACTGGATGTAATTTAAGTTTTATACGACTTTTTTATTAAAAAATAACTAACAATTTAGCAATTAAGTTATGAGAAGAGGTAATGCAATAATGAAATATATATCTTTTGTTGTACCAAGCTATAATTCTGAAAAATATTTAAATAAATGTATAGATTCATTATTATATGGTGGTGAGGATGTAGAGATTATTATTGTTAATGATGGATCTATTGATAGAACATTAGAAATAGCTTTAGAATATCAAAATAAATATCCTACTATTGTAAAAGTAGTTGATCAAGAAAATGGTGGTCATGGTTCTGGATTAAATGCGGGGATTAAAAACGCTACTGGTCTTTATTTTAAATGTGTTGATTCAGACGACTGGGTTGAACAAGATTCATATAAAAAAGTTTTAGACGTATTAAAAAGTAATCACGAATTAAATAATGATCCTGATTTATATTTGACAAATTATGTATTTGAAAGATTAGACTGTAATAAACAATATATTCACAAAAACACTAAAGCATTTGCTCCAAATAAAATGCTTTCTTGGGCAGATGTAAAAAAATTAGGTTTAAGTGAATATATTGTAATGCATTCTATGATTTATAAATTAGATGTGTTAAAAGAAAGTAAAGTTAATTTACCTTTACATACATATTATGTTGATAATATTTTTACTTTTGTACCATTAAAATATGTTAAATCTATCTATTATATTGATACTAATTTTTATCGTTATTATGTTGGTAGAGAAGGACAAAGTGTTACATTTGAAAATATGACTAAAAATTATAAGATGCAAATTAAAGTAATGAGAGAATTATCTTTAGTTTATTCTTATGACGAATTAAAAGCGCTACCAAAAGGACAACGTAAATTTATGATGCATGATTTAATCATTAAATCTTTCTTAACATTATTCTATGTAATGGCTGATTATAATAAAGAAAGAAAATATGATTATGATGAATATTTTAAAGAATTTAAAAAGCAAAATAGAAGCTTATATTATAAATTAAGATATCGAACTTATTTTTTATTTCCATTTACTTTAATTATGCCTTTAAGACATTTTGTAGTTATGTCAGTTTATAAAAAAGTTGTTAAAAAAACAAACTGGCAATAGTTTGTTTAAATATTGCGCCTTTAAATATTTTGCGCTATAGAAATAAAATATTAAAAAAGTTTAGGAGGAAATTAGACATGGAATTTTTAAAGAAATTCTTCAGTGGAAAAGCTTTTGGTTATTATGTAACTTTAGCTGTTTCATTACTTTTCTTAATCTCTGGTATTGTTTATGTTGTACAATATGCTAAAGATACAAGAGATTATCAAATTTTAACTACTGTATTATTATTTGTAGGCTTTGCCGTATCAGTAGTATTATTAGCATTAAAGCAAGATAAATATACTCCTTATGTACAAGGTGTATTCAGTTTATGTGCTTTATTATTCTTTATCCGTAAAATTTACTGGTATATTTCAGAAGTTTTTGTTGGTATTGATGAAATCGGGTTTAACAGCAAATTTATTATTTCTACAACATTCTTAGTAATTTTATTTGTAGCTACATTAGTAAATTGCTTCTTACCACAAGTTAAGAAAGAGGTGGCAATCAATGAGTAAAAGAGCATTAGCATTAAAAATTAGTTTAGTAGTATCTACAGTATTATTTGGTTTTTCAACTACTGCAGTTAGTATTGCTAAAGAAAACAGAGATCAAATTTCTTCATCATTAGGTCAACCCACATTTAAAATTGAATATGGTGAATCTAAACCTCAAGAATTATTTAAATCTCAATATAAATCAATAAAAGATTTATCAGCTGCAGGTCATAAATTAGTAAAAGACATCGAAGCTGAAGGTGCTACATTATTAGAAAATAAAAATAATGCATTACCTTTAGCTCAAGGTTCTAAAGTAACTTTATTCGGTGTTCAATCTGTAGTACCAAGCTATGGTGGTCGTGGTTCTGCTCAGGCTTCTCACCCTCAACCACAAGTAGACTTAAAAGCTGGTTTAGAAAAAGCAGGTTTCTCTGTAAATCAAACTATGTATGATTTCATTAAATCTGGTATTGCTGACAAAAAATATGCTACAGCTATGGGCTTCACTGGTGGTCTTCCAAAAGATATGCCATTTGCTGATTTTGAAAGTAATGCTGATTTAGTTAAATCATTAAATTCTTACAATGATGTTGCTATTATGACATTATCTCGTTGTGGTGCTGAAGGTTCAGACGTTACATTAAATGCTACTACTGATGGTTTAAAATTAACTGCTGCAGAAGCTTCTACATTAGCAGGTTTAGGAAAACTAAAGAAAGACGGAAAAGTTAAGAAAGTTGTTGTATTATTAAATACTTCTAACCAAATTCAAACTAGTGAAATTAACAAAGGAGAATACGGTATTGATGCTGTATTATGGATGGGTCAAGTTGGTATCAACGGTACTGAAGCTGTTGGTGAAATTTTAAGTGGTGCTATTAATCCATCAGGAAGTTTACCTGACACATATTGGTATAATCATAAAGATAATCCAGTAGTAGATGGTAACTATGGTGCTTTCACTTATCAAAATAGAGATGAATTTAAAGATCAATTACCAGCAGTTAAAAAGAGTTATTATGGTGGCACAAGTGATAACTGGGGTACTTATGTAACATACCAAGAAGGTGTATATTTAGGTTATAGATATTCAGAAACTCGTTACACTGATACAGTTATGAAACGTGAAGGTCACGGTGATTTCAATTGGAAAAATACTATTTCTTATCCATTTGGTTTTGGTTTATCATATACTGATTTCCAATTCTCTAATTTCAGCGCAAATGAAACTAAAGATGGATATAAATTAACAGTAGATGTTAAAAATATTGGTAAAGTAGCTGGTAAACAATCAGTTCAATTCTATATTCAAAAACCTTATACTGAATTTGATATCGAACGTGGTATTGAAAAACCAGCAGTAGAATTAATCGATTTCGGTAAAACTGATATCTTAAAACCAGGTAAAACTCAAACTGTTACTTTAGATGTTTCTAAAGAAGTTTTAAAAGTTTATGATAGAAAAGTTGCTAAAACTTACATTGTAACTGAAGGTAACTATTTATTTACAGCTGCTAAAGATTCTCATGAGGCTGCTAATAACTTCTTAGCAAAAGCAGGAAAAACAACAGCTGATGGTATGACTGAAAATGGTGATGCTAAATTAGTTAAATCATTCCATTTAGGTAAAGATGAATTTAACTTCAGTAGATCTAGATCAACTGGTAAAAAGATTACTAACTTATTTGAAAAAGCAGAAATCAATAATTATGAAGGAAATACATTAGATTACTTCACAAGAAGCAATTGGTCTAAAAAATTAAGAAAAGATTTAAAATTAAATCAAGAAATGGTTAATGAAATTCTTAAACAAGAAAATTCTAATTCATTAAAGAAAGATGATGGTTTATATCCTACATATAATGCAAAAAATAATTTACAATTAATTAACTTATATCAAAATGATAGTGGTGAATTAATTAGTTATGATAATCCTATTTGGGATTTATTCTTAGATCAATTAACATGGGAAGAAACATGTGAAATTGTTGGTCAAGGTTTCCGTTGTTCTGCTGCATTAGATAGATTAGGAAAACCAAAAACTGTAGATCACAATGGTCCTACTGGCTTAACTGAAAAATATAGTGCTGCTAATGGTTTAGCTAACAAATTAGATGATCCTGATAAAGATTTAACTCCAGTTAACTATACTACAGTTCCTGTATTAGCTGCTACATTCAATAAAGATTTATCTAAACGTTTCGGTGAAATGATTGGTGAAGATGCTTTATGGGCAGGTTATAATGGTTTCTATGGTATTGGTGTTAACACTCATAGATCTCCTTATGAAGGTCGTGCTTATGAATACTTCTCAGAAGATCCAACTTTATCTGGTATTATGGCTTCTATTGAAACATTAGAAATCCAAGCTCGTGGTACTAATGCTTTCATTAAACATTTTGCGTTAAATGATCAAGAAACTCAACGTTGTGGTGTTCAAGTTTGGACAAACGAACAAGCTTTACGTGAAATTTCATTAAAACCATTCGAAATGGCTGCAATCGATGGTAAAGCTGCTAATGCGATGGTTTCTTTAAGTAGAATTGGTTTAGAACTCGCTACTGGTTGTAAATCATTATTAACTGATTTCTTACGTGGCGAAGTTGGTATGGTTGGATACTGTGTTTCTGATATGTGGACATTACAATACAATAAACAACAATTACCATTATTCTTAATGGCTGGTTTAGATATTCCTGATGGTGCTACAAATAATGTTGGTACTGATTGGAGTTTATATGAAACTGGTTATTCAGCTTTAGCATGGAGAATGCGTGAATCTGCTAAACGTACAATGTATGCTACATTACATAGTAATGCAATGAACGGTTTTGACTCTAATACTAAGATCATTAGAGTTACACCAAAATGGGAAAAACAAGCTAATATCCTTTTAGGTGTAGTTTCTACAGTTTGGGGCGCATGCTTAGCATGGGGTGTTGCTGAAGTTGTTTTGGCTGTTAAAAAATCAAGATTATTAAAAAAATAATTAATCAATTATAATTGAATTAGACCTAGGATAACCTAGGTCTTTTTCTAACTGAAAAATAATTTAAACAAAATAATTTCGGTTCTTTCCAAAGTGAGGTAGATAGGTAGGTAGACATCTACCTTAAATTATACAAAAAATCAAAGATGGTAAAAAAAGCTATCCATTCTTGGGTAGATGTTTACCATTTTTTTTTGACAATGAAAACATTATATTTATTTTATAAATTTTATTATTTTATTTTTTTACGTGGTTTCCGGAAAATTTTAGATACATCTACACGCTTAAATGCTGTAACTCCTGAATTTATTATGTATATAATTCTGTTTCTAAAATGAGTGAAATTTTGATATCCAAAAGTATTCTTTTAATAACTTTAATTCGATTATTAATTCCCTCAATATAACCATTATGTAGTTTTCTTTCACCGAATCGAATAAATGAATTAACGATTTCTTTTTTCCAATTATAAAACATTGATTTTAGTTCTATAAACTCTTTTATATCGTAAGTCTCAGTTTTATGAATCCATTCATCTAACCATTCTGAGGCATTCTCATATTTAACTGTTCTAATACAGAAAAGAAAATCTTGTGTTAAATTATATGCATTAGTTAAATCATCATCTAAAGCAGTAGCATCATGTAATATTGTTTCAGCATTACAATATTCTTTTTTTAATGGATTATATAGTTTGTCACCTTCAACGTCAATATAATAGCTTGAAAGAATACGCCAGTAGTGTTTTAAAATTCTATATTCAGGTGTATCAACTTTGAATTTTTATACGTACTTTATTAAAGGCGTCTTCAACATATCTTAAGAAATGAAATGTATCAATAATATGAGTAGCATTAATGAAATGACGCTTTATAACTGATCTATACGATTCATTCATATCAGTAACAACGTATTTTACTTGATTTTTTTCATGCCAATCAATCGAATATAAATAATCATCAATTGTTTTTTGAATTCTATCGTGCAATACATCATTAATCATATGACTATTTGGGTCATACATTACAAAAGCGTATTTTTCAAAGGAAAATGGAAAAGTTAATATTGAAATTGTAAGAAGATAAAATGTCAGTGGTTGTACAAACTACTGATTTTTTATTTAAATTATAAAAGATAAAGGATATAAACTCAATAGTTTTGACTAAGATTTAGTCACATTGTAAGTTGTAAAATTTAAATTGACACTATATATATTGAATTGTAATAATAGTTTATGATGTATTAAGAATATCCCTATAGATGTTAAAAATAAAAATATAAAAAGATATCTAGTTAGTTGTATAATGAGATTAACCAAAACCATTAGAAAGGAACTAACTATATGTCTTGTTATTATTCTACTACAATAAATTCAAAAAATATACAATTTTTACATCGTGCTATTATTTCTAAAGCTTTAAATGATAATGTCCCTATTACTAAAATAGCTAAAAAGTTTGGATTATCTGGACAAACTATTCATAATGAAATAGTTCGTGGGACTATTGAACATAAAAAGCATAAAAATGTCCGCATCCCCTTTCCTATAGCATAATTTGTCATAAACATTAGCATTTTTTGATATTGTAAATTATATTGTTTAAAAGTACACTAAAAATGTAAAGCGTTTTTATTTGGAGGGATGAAATATGGAAATCAATGTTCAAAATAAAGCTAAACAATGGCAATTAAAATCTATACTAATATGAATAATGCTGATTTATATGTAAATGGCAAGTTTATTAAAACACTTAGTGGTGAGAAAGTATTAAAATGCAAAATTAAGATGAGTGAGGTGAATAAAATTAAAGTAATTAGTAATGGTATCAGCGATAATGCTATTTTTTACATGGTAAAGAAGAGGGATAAAAAATATATTTTATCTAATAACAAATCACAAAATTGGATATAAAGGAGAAAAAATATGAAAAAGAAATTTATTAAGATGTTTGCTTTAGCAACTATTTTAGGTTGTGGATTAGGTGTTGTTACAAGTTGTGGTAGCAACATAGATAGTACACCTTCAACTGAAGAGGTTGACAATATTAATTTAACATTATCTGAAGAAAATTTATCAATTAACATTAATCAAACTAAAACATTAACAGCTAATACAAATAATAACAATTTATATTTATTTACATGGTCTTCAAGTGATAAAGAAATTGCTACTGTTAGTAAGGGTACAATAACTGCATTAAAGCCAGGTAGTGTTGATATAACTGTTAGTGTTAAGAAAAAGGGCTCAGCTAAGGTTTTAGCAACTAAAACATGTAAGGTTGTTGTGGTTAATAAGTCTCTTACCCTTGATAAAACAGAAATGACAATCTCAATGAGCGAGGGGAAAACAGGAGTTATCACTGCTACAATTACAGATGATGCACCTATTACTTGGACATCATCAGATGAAACTATAGCGACAGTAGATGGCGGTGTAGTAACAGCAATTAAGGCAGGTAGTGTTACTATTACTGCTAAAAGTGGTGATTTAGAGGCAACATGTGCTGTTAATATTTATAAAAATTTCTTTAGCTTAAATGCAACTGAAATAATTGAGGTTGGTGAATCAAAGAAGTTAGAGGTTAATGGTGAATTAAGTGCAGACGCTAAATATTCAACATCAGATGACAGCATTGTTTCTATTGAAAATGGTGAAGTTGTAGGCTTGAAAAATGGTATGGCTACAATTACTTTAAGATCAGAGGAGGATAACATCGTTTCTACATGTGTTGTAATTGTTAAGGGTAAAGGAGAAGAAAAAGCTGAATTACTTACAGGTAAAAAGGCTGAGACAGTTACTAATCCAGGAAATTGGTATTATTTATTAGAATCTGACTTAGTTACAGTTTCAGAAATTCCTTCAATTGACAATGGCTTAATTACAGCTAATGTAACTCATGTTGGTAAAGAAGATGGTACTATTTCAGGTCCAAATATGTTCTATTTACGTTATCAGCCTGATAGTGTTGGTGATTATATTTATAGTGTTAAGTTGTATTTATATTCTAGTGAAAACTCTTTAATATCAATTAATGGAGGTGCTGATACTGAATATAGTAAGGGATTAACAATTATTCCAACTGAATTTACTTCAAATCTATGCTATACTAAATTTTAAGGTGTAGGGGGTATAGACTATAAACTATGAAGTGCAG
>ERZ779982.447-NODE-447-length-22185-cov-3.084591_pt1 | contig 22185 bp, 21 predicted proteins | sample MGYA00511936_ERZ779982 | MGnify/ENA primary metagenome ERZ779982 (study PRJEB29588, sample SAMEA2146682) | human gut metagenome | biome: human gut; feature: human-associated habitat; material: faeces | place: Denmark | collected 2008/2010 ... | reverse complement strand
CGGGATTTCATCCCGCCCGTTAAATAAAAATTTATCTCAACTCCAGAATTGCTTTTGCATCTTCCTGATTTAAAATTTTAGCCCCGCCCAAAATCTCGGTGTTTAAAACAACCTGAGCATAAGATTCTGCTAGCTCAAGCTTCATATAAGCATCGTCAATTGTTTTAGAAGCCACTACAAAACCATGATTGGCCATTAGTACCGCATCGTATTTATCAAAAAATTTAACGGTATTATCTACAAGCTTCATTGATGATGGTAGTGCATATTCAGCCAGAGGAATTCCTCCAAAATAAAATACATTTTCTGCCATAATTGGTTCCATCAAATCCCTTCCAGAAGATGCAAAGGAGCTCAAATATGGAGAGTGGACATGTAGAATAAAATTTATATCCGGCCTTAGATTGTATATACCTATATGCAAAAATTTTTCGCTTGAAGGTTTTTTCCCTGTTTCAAGGGATTTTCCATCAAAATTTGTGTAAACAATATCTTTTTTGTCTAAATATCCGTTTGAAGATCCGGATGTTGTTATCAACATACCTTCTCGATATCTGGCAGAAATATTTCCAGAATATCCCGGAGTATAATTTTTTTCTCCGCATAGCCTGCCGTATTTTATTATTAGATTTGTTAATTTTTTTCTATAAAACATCTTCAGTTGTCTTTATATTTTCTACTTGTGCATGTTGTAAAACAGGAGCTTTATTTGCCTGTTGGAAATCAGTATCCTCTTCTTCTTTGATTTCTTCTTTTTTCTTAGCTTTTTTATCTTGTTTTATTTCTAAACGATCATAATCAACCTTGGTTCCTTTGGCATCCATCATTACCTCAACAAGAAAACGGGTTGTATCACGTTCCACATCATAGCCTATACTGAATTTCACATCTTCTGGTCCAAAAGATATGTAAAAAGTATTTTCTTGTAATTGACGATGGTTTGGAGAATCGTTAGAAAGGTTAAAAGACCCGAACCAGGATAGCGTTACATATTTATTTAATCTAATATATTCTCTCACATAAAAATTAGATTTACCGTAACGGTATGCGTCAAATACCGGTATTGGCGAGTTGTCCTCATAGACAGATTGGAAATAGCCTATATCTTGCATCCATCGTTTATATTGCGTATGAACCACTGGTCCTAAACGACCGATAATCTGTGTATCCCCCGTTCCATATAAAGCTGCAGACAATTGCCCAACAACTCCAAAAGTAAACTCGGTTTGTTTATCTTCATTTTTACGAGTATAAAAATTTTGGTTTACCTGAGCCATATATCTTGTTCTTGTTGTTGCAAGTTCGGAACCGCCTAACTCTTTATAGCTCGAATCTTCATCTATATCCTGATAAAAACCAAAATCAAACCTGTGTGCAAAACTTGATGTTTGACCTTTTAACAAAAAGTCTTTCTTTGAGTACCCGTTTTCATAAACCAGAGCTGCACCATATTTAGCACGTCTACGACCTAAAAACCATTCTCTTGAATAGTCATTCATTACATATTGCAAGTAAACATGGTCATCCAATTTTTGTTTACCACGAACCATGAAAGTGCTGTCCGCTGTACCATATGAAGCCTGTGTCCAGTTAGAAGCATTCATATACCTTGCAATACCACCAATACCAATACCGTGGTTATAATTTAATATTGGCATTACCTTCAATATTGAGCCGCCAGGGATTTCAAAAACATGCCCAGGCCCCAAATACATACCTAAGCCCCTGAAAGAACCTATTTCCCATGAACTTGTATCAACAAAATCAAAGTTTTTATTTGTATAAACTTTGGCTGGAGGCAGTTTAAAGATTTTTCTATCCCCTCTAAAAATAGAAGTTCCTTTTAAGTCAATAACTTCTAAATCACCCCTTTGAGTAATTTTAATATCTTTAACCTTTACTCTGATACGCCCTTTTTCCATATCCTCTGTCAGAGTTTCATCTTTTGGAGTCATCATTCTGGATATCCACGGCCCGTTATTTAAAGATCTAAATTGTATAGGAAAAGATTGGTTTACAGTTACCGAACCGTTCTCTTGAACAATTTTATCGCCGTATACATAACCTTTTTGTGACTTTATCTCAATTGTAGCAGTTTGAGCTATTGGTTTTTCTATCAGAGCATTCTCTTCATTCATATCAACAAAGATATATTCACCTGTTATGGTCTGTCCATTTTTGATAATTCTTACATTACCTTCTGCCTTGATAGTATTATTCATCCTATCATATGTAATTTTGTCAGCCAGTACATTTGTACCTTGCTTCACAAAATTAACATTGGCGTTACCGGTAGCAACAACACAATAGTTATCTGAATCGTAATCAACATTTTCACAATCAAGAATTATATTATCTTCTTCTTCAGATGATTTTACATTTTTTTCTGCCTTGGATTTTCGATGGAAAAAATGTTTTTTATTAGCATTTTCTACAACTGCTTCCTCATCAGCTTCAAATCCATCCGGCATAATTGTTTCATCAAAATCATCAACTAAATCTTTTGAAGCATATTCAGATGTTTCTGCACCTGCAGCATAAACATCTTCTTGTTCAGCGGTAGGTGCCAGTTCATATTTACGAGCATCTCTTTCTTTAAGAGCTTTTTTAATTTTTATACGCAATTTTTTTATCGGAGGTAAAGTCGGTGTACGTCCAAAATCATTAGCCTTTTTAGCCTCTTCCTGTTTTTCTTCTAATGCAGGCGGAGTAAAGAAGGCATCACCTGTAAAGTCAGAAGAATCAACAAAAGCATATTCTGCAAACGCCATATTTGCAGTTATCAAAGATAGTGATAATAATGTTATTAATTTCTTTTTCAATTTTAGCTTCCTATTATATATAATTTAAAGGGTTATTAGGCTGTCCGTTTACCCTGACTTCGAAATGGCAATGCGGCCCTGTACTGTATCCGGTTGTACCTTCATACCCTACAACATCACCCTTTGAAACTCTTTGGCCGTTTGAAACTTTTATAGTGTTCATATGTGCATAGAGTGTTGTTATAGGTTTACCGTTAACAATACCGTGTTCAATTATAACAACTTTTCCATATCCGCCATACCATCCGGAATAGATTACTTTGCCTGAATTAGAAGCTCTAATAGCCCCTAGATTTGGACCACCGATATCTACGCCGGAGTGGAAAGACTTGCTGTTAAATATCGGATGTGTTCTCCAGCCGAAAGGAGATGTTATACGTCCTTGAATTGGTTTTATAAATCCTGATGCAACCTGCACATCTTTATCTTTAGCAGTTCTATTAATATAAGACCCTATGCTTGCAGATTGTTTTGCAAGTTCTCTTTCTGCTCGCTGATACGCAACTCTGTCAGTACGCAATTTATTAATCATGCTTTCATTTTTTGCAATTGCCTGTTGAATATAAGTCTGCTGAGTATTTATTGAGGCAACAGAACGTTCTAAATTCCGTTTACGGGCTTCAATATTATATTTCAACATTGCAATTTCTTGAGCTTTGCTTCTGGCAGCAGCCATTCTTGCGTAATCATCTCTTAAAATAATTTTCTGAAAATAAACTCTATCAACAAGCATATTTATATCTTCAGAAGTAATAAGCAGCTCAAAGAAAGCTTTTCTTTGCGACTTAAAAACTTTTCTTATATGAGCCGCAAGAATATTATTCAAATTATTATATTCTGCAGCTGCTTTATCTAACTGAGCCTGCATACCATTTAATTCTTTTTGAGCAGATATTATTTGTGTTTTTGACTGCTGTAAAGAGTTGGTAGCATTTTCGAGTTTTTGTTGATTTTTATAAAGTTTATTTGTTTCAAGGCTTTCTAACCATTTAAGGTGATTAATTTTTGCTCTGGTCTGCTTCTTTTTTGTTTCCAAATCCTGTGTTGCAAAAGAACTGCAGCACGCAAAAGTGTTAAGCAATAACCCTAAAAATATTAAAATATTTAATATTTTTTTTATTTTCACACCTAACCTCTCATGCTTAACATTGCAATAAGTGCTGTACCGCCTATTAACCAAAGTACAACTGCTACAAAAATAAATCCAACTATAGCCTTTTTATGTTGTCTAAAAAAATCCATTTCCACCTCTCATAAACATAATATTACAAAAATGGCAATAGAGCAATTTTATTAATGAAAGTTAAGTCATTTGTGGTAGTAAATTTTTCTCTTCATCCGATTCATTAACCATCTATTTAGCACAAAAACAGTAATAGAAAATTATAACAGAGTTGGACAATAGGTTAAAAATAAAAATTGTCGATAGGGGGGCTTGTCTTGCTCGTTCGCGTTTAACAGGTCTACAGTTGCCACCTGCAATGGCTCTGCCATTCTGCCGTTAAGTCTTCGTCCTCAGCTTTCTCACGTTGCCCCGCAAAAAAGGGACTTCGCGCCCGCTCCATACCATAAAAAGTATTTAGTGCTAAAGCCCAAATACTTTTTATGGTGTCGACAAGCTCCCGAATATGGGACCTTTTAGCTACAGTACAAAGACATTGTATAGTGAATTAATATCAATTATGAAACTGTCAACTCAAGAGTATTACAATATTAGAAAAATATTAAATAATAAAATTATTTGTTGATTTGTTTAGTTTTTACGAAAAATAATGGAACACCAATTGTTAATCCTAAAAATGGAATAGACCAAATTATTAATAACAATGGATTCCAATTTATATCTTTTAATCTCTTATTTGCCGCAAATAAACTAATAGCAAAAAATATAAAATAAGAAAATTGCAATAATATCATAAATAATTCAGTGTTTTGGTAAGCACTTGCAATTACATTAACCATAAAACAAGTAATAAGTATAAAGAATTTTGTAATAAAGTAAGGTTTTCTTCCGATTTTTCCGCTAAAAGCTAGTGGATTATTATTGTTTTTAATTTCTGAATCAGAAATATTTTCCATGTTTTTTTGAGTTTTTGAAATAAACAACATTAAAATTATACTTATCAGGTAATATACAAATGCAGAACCACAAGCTAAAATAATAAATTTGCTTTGTGCATCTGCTAATGACATATGATTATGTACTGCTCCAATATAAATCCCTAGTAGTAAATTAATAATTACTAAAACAATATCAGGAATTAAAAAAAAATACTTTAAATTTTTCAATAACATATTGTGAAAAGTAAGATTGTGCATCATTACAATGTACAATAATGTGATATTTACAAGCGATACTAAGCCAATGATGTAATTTCCAGCTACTAGAAAGTTACCAATATAATGAATTAAACTTCCTGCGTTGCCATTAAAGAGAATTAGATAAGTTATAAAAATCGAGATAATAGATTTAATGGAAATGGCAGGTATTATCAATTTATTCATTTAAAAACTCCTATATCAAAACACAGTCTTGTTTACTTAGCTAACCATATCATAAAAATGCGCTAAGTAAATAAAAAAACGATGACATTCGTCATCGTCTTTTTTATGGTGTCGATAAGCTCTCGAATATGGAACCTTTTAGCTACAGTACAAAAACATTATACAGCGAATTAATATCAATAATGAAACAGTCAACTCAAGAGTATTACAATATGAGAAATCTTTTAGGATTTAAGTGCTCATAAGAGTTGAAATTACGTTTGTAGTATAATAGTATTGTTGAATTTTTTTTAGGGATATATGAATGGATATTCTGATTATAGGGAATGGTTTTGACCTTGCACATAACTTAAAAACATCATATAAGGATTTTTTGGACTTTTGTGTAGAGCGAAATAACAAAAGATTTCCTAGCATGATTAATTATGGAACAACTTTTATTGATAATATTTGGTTAAGACATTTTTGGCTTAGACAAGAAGAACTTGGCAATACTTGGATAGACCTAGAAGAAGAAATATTTAAAGTTATTGGAGAGTTATCAAGTAATGCAAAATTTCATCCTATAACAAATCCTGATTTTATGTTCCCTGCGGAGTTTGTAATAAAAAAAGATGTCATTGATTTTAAATTCTCCAATATAGCAGAATTTATTATGCCTGCATATTATGATTGCCAAACAGATGAATGTGGATATAAAGAACTTGAAACAAATGATTTTTCTAGTATACATTACTTTGTTAAAGATTTTGACAGTTTGATAAGACTTATCTATGATAAGCTCAGAGAGTTCACAAAAGAGTTTGAGAAGTATCTTATTGAAAATGTATGCATAAAATCCCAAGTTGTTTCAGATTATAAATTATCATTAAAAACAAGCAGGCTTTATGTATTAAGCTTCAATTATACCAATACTTGTGAAAGTTTATATCAATACGAATGTAATAATTTAGTCCGTGATTTAAAAATTGAAACAACTTATGTTCATGGAAAGGTAAGTTATTCAGATGATTCTAATTTAGTCTTAGGAACCAAAAGTTTTAGCAATAAAGATATTCCATTATGTTTCAATGTGTTCAAAAAACATAACCAAAGGCACAAATATAATACAATAGAACCGTATCAGGAATTATTAAGATTAATAAAGCTTCCTAACGCAAATCCTGTGTTTCACATAATAGGTCATTCTCTTGATAAAACCGACCATAATATACTCAAACATGTATTTTCTGCTAACAAAGATGCAATGATAAAAATTTATTACCACGATGAAGAATCGCAAGAGAGATTAATTAATAATATTACCGATATTATTGGCGAAGAAGAAGTAATGACAAGAGTTCAACTCATAGACCAACATGATGAAAAAAGAGGACTCCTAAGACCTGTAAAGAAAAAAGTTTTAACTTTATCTTAATATCTATTGTTATACTAAATTTATTTATAACTACATTATTAAAGAGGTTGTTTACTAAGAGCTATATGTGTTTGATACGTATATGGTTATATTAGAATTGTAAATAATTAATGTTTTTAACCTTAAAAATTTACATACTAGAGGCAGCTTATAATAAGGATTGTAAGACTTAAATAAATATATATATAAGAAGAAACAAACTCTCCTTAAAACGCTTCCTAGTGGCTTCTAATTAAACAATTATAGACGCTAACAGTCATTATATAATTTTTCTTTACTGCAAATATCATAAACAGCATTTTTATAGTAAAATACAACAAAGGAGAATTCTACTATGGCAACTATTCTAGAGCAAAAATCACAGATTGATAAACTATGGGAAACATTTTGGTCTAACGGAATATCAAACCCCCTAACTGTGATAGAACAAATTTCATATCTCCTTTTTATCAAAGAGCTGGATGAAAAACATACTCTGGAAGAAAGGAAGTCTCTAAAGTTTAAAAAGCCTATTGAGCATCCAATATTTAAAGAGGATGCAGATTCTCAAATAATGCGTTGGTCTAGGTTTAAAGACTTGAAACCTAGTGAGATGTTTGATGTTGTCCAAAACAAAGTCTTTCCTTTTATTAAGACTCTAGGCGGTGATAAGTTTGCTCAATATATGCAAAATGCGGTATTTATGATACCAACTCCCGGATTATTGGCTCCTGCCGTAGATATGATTTCTAACTTAGAGATGAAAGATATTGATACTAAAGGGGATTTGTATGAATACCTTTTGTCTAAAATAGCTCAAGCAGGTGTAAACGGTCAATTCAGAACCCCAAGGCATATTGGTAAAATGATGGTGGAATTGGCTGATATTAAACCAGATGATATTATTTGCGACCCGGCATGCGGTACAGCAGGCTTTTTAGTTTGTGCAACTCTATACCTTAGAGAAAAATATCCTGAAGCATTTATGGATGCAAAGTTTAACAAACACTTTAGCGAAAATATGTTCTATGGTTACGATTTTGATTATTCTATGTTGCGTATAGCGTCAATGAATATGATGACACACGGACACAAAAACCCTAATATAGAATATCAAGATTCATTATCTGAAGATGTTTCAAGTTTAGCTGACTTTTGTACTTGTGTTATAGCTAACCCTCCATTTAAAGGCTCTCTTAATGAAGATACTATTGCTAAAAATATAGTGTCAGCTGTTAAAACTACAAAAACAGAGCTTCTGTTTTTAGCCTTGATGATTAGAATACTCAAATCAGGAGGTAGAGCCTGTGTCATAGTTCCTGATGGTGTACTGTTTGGAACGTCAAATGCTCATTTATCCATAAGAAAAAAACTTATTGATGAACAACAACTGCAAGCGGTAATTTCTATGCCTTCAGGTGTTTTTAAACCCTATGCAGGAGTGTCAACAGCTATTTTAATATTCACTAAGACAAATTCAGGCGGTACAGATAAAGTCTGGTTCTATGATATGCAAAACGATGGCTTTACGCTAAACGATAACCGCACACCAATAGAAGAAAATGATATCCCTGATATTATTAAAACCTACAAAAACAGATTTAATGAAGATAATACAGATAAAAAATCTAAACACTTCTTTGTAGATGTGGATGAAATTAGAAAGAATAACTACGACCTAAGTATTAACAAGTACAAAGAAGTAGAATATGAACAAGTCCAATACGACTCACCAAAAACAATTTTAGCTGAAATTCAAACTCTTGAAACCGAAGTCCAACAAGGCTTGGCTGAATTGGAGGCTATGCTGTAGTGGTAGCAAATAAAAAGAAAAAGATATCAGAACTTTTTAATTTTTTGCCTAAATCAAAAATTAAAGCTGGCGAAGGTTTGGAGAATGGGAAGTACCCATTTTATACATGTAGTAACGAGTTAACCAAATATTATGATGAATACACTTTTGAACCTAACAAATTAATATTTGGCACTGGAGGAAGTGCAAGCCTTCACTATGCCTCCGAACCTTTTGCTACAAGTACAGATTGCTATGTAATTGAAGCTAAAGAATTAAATGTAGATGTAAAATATGTGTATTACTATTTAAAGAACAATTTTCAGATTTTAGAAGATGGCTTTAAGGGTGCTGGACTTAAACATATTTCTAAAGATTATTTATCTAACATAATGATAGAATATCCAGATATAGAAGAGCAGCAACGTATAGTAAAGATATTAGATAAGGCAGACGAGATACGCACAAAGAAAAAGCTTGCAAACGAAAAGCTGGATGAATTCCTAAAATCAACTTTCATCGACATGTTCGGCGACCCTGTTACTAATCCTAAAGGGTTTGCAATTAAAAATTTAAAGGACTTTTATTTTGATGATAAAGCTGTAAAATGTGGACCTTTTGGAAGTGCATTAAAGAAAAGTGAATATGTTCAAAAAGGAATTCCAGTATGGAATATGGATAATATAACTATTAAAAGCGAATTTATTCCAAAGCCCAATTTATATATTACAGAACAAAAATTCAATGAACTACAATCTTATACCGCTATAAACAATGATATTATTATTTCTCGTGCAGGTACTGTAGGTAAAATGTGTGTACTAGAAGGCTTGAATAGTGCAACAATTATAAGTACTAATCTTATTAGATTAAGATTAAATAAATCTAAATTGTCACCTATATGGTTTATCAAATTATTGGAATACAACGGTAACAAAGTTTGTAGATTAAAACGAGGATGTGATGGAGCATTTACTCATATGAATACAGGAATATTGGATAATATATACTTTCCTTATCCTGAAATAGATAGTCAAAATTTATATGTTGAAATCTATAAAAGGGTTAAAGCACAAAAGGAAAAGAACCAAAAAGTAATCGAACAGATGGACAACCTCTTCAACTCCCTCATGCAACAAGCGTTTAATGGAGAAATGTAGTATGCCAAAGACTCCTATACAGACAGACGCAGAGGATATATTGAAAGAACGGATAGAAGGATACAAGACAAATCCTGATAAATATAAAAAACACTTAGTATTTGTTGCATATCAGGCATGGTGTAATATGGTGCCAAAATCAGAAGAGTGTAAGAAGTATCCACTTACTTTTTTGTGCGATTTTGATGTTAATAGTACTATAGAATGGCTAGTTAATGGAAAAAGAGAAACCAAAAACAAACATAGGTTTAATTTTTTAGGGACAATATTAACAGAAGCAAAGAAATACTATGACACAGAAGAATATTTTTTAAGTCTGGTATTGTATGCAACATACATAGAACATTGGTTTAATGATTTAATAAATTGTCTAGCGATAACTAAAAATTTAGATGATAGTGCAACTGAAAAACTGATTAAGATGTTTACAAATGATAGTAGACTTGATTTATTATGGCCGCTCTTTGATTTGCCTGAAATTGATGAAAAGGTTAAAAAAGACATAAAAATGATATTTGATACGCGTAACTATTTTATTCACTATAAATGGAAACCCAAAAATGACAAAGAAGGCATCTCGCAAATAGAAAAGTTCATGGTTTACACCGAAAAAGCTCCAGAGATAATTGAATATTTGAATGAGTATGTAGAAGAGAATATTTACAATAAAGAATTCTTGGAGAAATTCTTTGCTAATTTAATCTATAAACAATCAGGAATAACTATAGAAGAAGAATATAAGAAATAAAAAGAAATAAAAGTATTGCAAAATATTTAAAAGTATTACATAATATATATAGAAGTCATCGTTACCGAATTCCAAGGATGATTCCTTGGACCTTTGAATTAAGGATATATGTAGGTACTTTGACTTCTATTTTATTTTAGAACCTTGTTTGGTCTAAAGAACCAAAGATTTAAATTCTTATATCCACTTTTTCCAGTTTTAAAGACTAAGTCTTCTCTTTTGATTTTACTTGCAATATATCCAGCTAGTTTACACTTATTTTCACTTGCATCAGGTAATAGATGTTTTTTGTTGTATTGATAGCTTATTGCACCCATTAAAATATCAGAGAATTGTATTAATTCATAAGATTTTGAATTAACAAACTCTATTGTTTTTATATCAAGCCCTTTGTTTGTTGTTCTAAACCCCATAAAATCAAAGGGATGCGTGTCTTTCCTCAGGAAAGATTTTAATTCTTCTAATCTTGTCGGTTCTCTATTTGTTCGTCTATCAAGATAAATATAATAAGGTATCCCAGCTTTTGAATTTTGCCTTAATAATTGATAATAAAATTTGTAGAAGCCTAATTCTGCATCATTGTTTTTATTTGCTTTTAGGTCGATTTCTTTTCTGTCAATAATTATACAGTTGAATTGTAGGTTGTACTTAAAGAAGATATCCATAAACTGGCAATATTGTGGTAGTGTCTTTTTAGATACATTTTTCCAATTGAATTTAGTATTTTCTTCCCAATTATTATCGAGTTTAAACCTCTTACATTCCTCCAGTACCTGTAAGTAAGTCAACTCATCAACCCATATTCCGCCAATTAGCATAAATCGAATTTTATCTGTGCTACTCTCATCTGCAAATATGTAATATTTATGTTTTTTCTCGTTCATATTATATTAATTATAACATATAAATATTCATGCTATAATCTTTTCAGGTGGCGAGTATGAGCAATTTCGAATTCCTAAAAAATGAATGGTTTGACATATATGAATTAGCAAAAGAAGCTGAAGAGTTTGTTTATGCAAAGCCTGTATTTGCTTGTCTTACTAATAGAAAAGCTCTGGAAAAAGCTGTTATTTGGATGTACAAAAATGATAGTGATTTGATTTTGCCATACGATACTTCCTTAAGTTCTTTAATTTATGAGCAGAGCTTTAAGAACTTGCTACCACCGCCTTTATTGCCAAAGGTTAATGTAGTTAAAAAGCTGGGAAATATTGCAGCACATGATATAGGTAAATTAACCTCTAAAGATGCTCTACAATCTTCTTATGAATTATTTTATTTCTTGTATTGGTTATATAGAGTATATTCAGTTGATGAGCCTGTTATTGGTTTGCAATTTGATGCTTCAAAAGTTCCAACACAGACCAAAGAACAAGCAGAGATAGAACGATTAAAAAAGATTATTGAAGCTCGTGAACAAGAAGAGATAGCGAAAAAAGACTTAATAAAAGAAAACCAAGAGTTACTGGAGAAAATCCAAAAAATTAAAGAACAGAATAAAGTTCACCAGCCTAGTGATTACAACTATAATGAAGCTCAAACAAGAAAGTATTTGATTGATGTTCTATTAAAAGAAGTCGGTTGGGATATAACAAAACCTGATGCAATAGAATATGAAGTATCTGGCATGCCAAAGACATACAGCTCTTCATCTGGTATAGGTTATGTTGATTACGTTTTATGGGGTGATGATGGTAAACCTTTAGGACTTGTTGAAGCTAAAAGAACAACAAAAGATGCCAAAATAGGAAGAGAACAAGCTGAATTATATGCAAATTGTTTAGAGAAAAAGTTTGGACAAAGACCAATAATTTTCTATTCTAATGGTTATAAACACTATATTTGGGATGACAAAAATTATCCTCCTAGAGAAGTTGCAGGGTTTTATTCAAAAGAAGCCTTAGAAAGGCTAATAACAAGACGTAACATAAAAAAAGACCTTATTAATGTTGATATAAATAAGACTATTACAGAAAGACCATACCAAGAAAGAGTTATCAAAAGCGTATGTGAGAACTTTCAAAACAAAAGTAGAAAATCATTGCTTGTTATGGCAACAGGTACTGGTAAAACAAGAGTTGCAATTTCTATTGTAGATATTTTAACCAGATATAATTGGGCAAAGAGAATTTTGTTTTTAGCAGACAGAACTCCTTTGGTAGTACAAGCTCAAAGGAATTTTGCCAAGCATTTACCAGAACTAAATCCTGTTGATATAACAAAGTCCAATAATAATGATTATACAAATAGAGTTGTTATATCTACATATCAAACAATGATGAATTTGATAGATGCCAAAAAGGGAGATAATAAAATATTTTCCGCTGGGCATTTTGACTTGATAATTATTGATGAAGCTCATAGGAGTGTATATAAAAAATTTGGTGAAATATTTAATTATTTCGATGCAATGATGTTGGGTTTAACTGCAACTCCAAGAGATGATATAGATAAAGATACTTATAAAGTATTCGAATTGGAAAAAGGTGTACCAACTGATTATTATGACTATGATACCGCTATCAAAGAAGGGTATTTAGTGCCATTTGAGAGTTTTAACACTGGAACAAAATTCCTGACACAAGGTATCAAGTATGATGATTTATCACCTGATGAAAAGGAAGAATATGAACTGAAGTTTTATGATGAAGAAACTGATACGCTTCCTCCTATGATAAATGCCTCTGAATTAAACAAGTGGCTTTTTAATGTTGATACTGTTGATAAGATACTAGAATGTTTAATGACTAATGGTATTAAAGTTAATGGTGGCGATAAGTTAGGAAAAACTATAATATTTGCAGCAAATGAACAACATGCAAGATTTATTGAAGAAAGATTTAACGCAAATTATAAGAAGTATAACGGTGAATTTGCTAGGGTTATAACTCACCAAACTAAATATTCACAGAATTTAATAGACCAATTCTCAGACAAAGACAAAGAACCGACAATAGCTATTTCTGTTGATAAGTTAGATACAGGTATAGATGTTATCGAAGTAGTTAATTTGGTATTCTTTAAAGTTGTTAGGTCAAAGACTAAATTTCATCAAATGATAGGTAGAGGAACAAGATTGTGTCCTAACTTATTTGGCTTAAATAAAAATAAAGAAAAATTCTATATATTTGATGCTTGTGGAAATTTCGAATATTTTGATATGAATCCTGATGGTGCAAAGGCATCCGATACAATGCCTATTTCTCAAAGAGTATTCTTAAAGAAATTAGAATTGGCAGAAAAAATAAAGGATGATGATGAGATATTAAGGCTGTTATCTAAAAAAATTAAAGATGACTTATGTTCTACTGTTAAAACAATGGATAGAGATAATTTCATTGTAAGAAGACAATTAGAAACCGTAGAAAGTTTTTCTGCCAGAGAAAGATGGGATAATATAGATGATATAGACTTCATTAACATAGAAAAAAAGTTATCCAAATTGCCGAATAACAATGAAGATGAAGAAGAAAATTGTAAATATTTTGATTTAATGATTTTAAATTCACAGTTGGCAATATATGGTAAAGATGCGAAAAAACTTGAAAAATACCAAAAAGACTTGATTAAAATAGCAAGCAAGCTAGAGCAAAAATCTTCAATTCCTATGGTAAACAAAGAATTAGAAATTATACAGGAAATTCAGACTGATGAATTTTGGTGCAATATAACAATTTCAGACTTGGAAAATGTAAGAATAAGACTCAGAGACTTAATTAAATTTCTAGATAAAGAACAAAGAGAAATGGTTGTAACTAATTTTGAGGATGAAAGTATAACAAATATTCAACCTCAAACAGTACCAAATCCAGTACCAAGTATTGATATGGAAAGATATGAAAAGAAAGTAAAAGCATTTTTACTAGAGCATAAAGATATGTTGGCTTTGTATAAATTGCAACATAATAAAAAATTAACCTACGCAGATATAGAACAATTACAAAAGATTTTAGAACAAAGCTCTGATATTGTCTCTATTGAAAACCTTCATAATCTTCAAGGGGGATTAGGTCTTGGTGAGTTTATTAGAAAGATAATTGGTTTAGATGTTGAATCTATCAAAGAAGTTTTTGCCGAATATTTAGATAGCAATAAGTTTAATTCTAATCAAATAAGATTTATAGAAATGATAATAGAGTATTTGAGAGTTAATGGCACAATGTTAGATTTAAGTATTTTATATGAACAGCCTTTTACTTATTCAAATACAGATGGAATTGATGGTGTATTTTCGAGCAATGATTCAGACAAGATTATACATTTAATCAAAACTATAAATGACAATGCAATTATATCTTTATAAATAAAATATGTAGCAAATATTCAATCAATTATTGCTAAATTACATTGCTTAGACTTGTAAATAAAACTTTGATTTGAGTATATGACGTATTTTCAAATCTTTAAACAGTTCGGTTTTGGGTTAATTTGTATTTGGAAGAAAATATTCGTGGATTTAGTAAGACAAAAGCCTTGTAAGGGTTAATATTACAAGGCTTTTCTTGCATTTTAAGGAGCAATGCTAAATTTATAATTCAAATTGTCTTAATGTGTTTTCTATATTATCTTGAGTTATTCCGATATACCTCAAGGTAATAGATGGACTAGAATGGTTCAAAAGATATTGCAAAATAGCTACGTCGTGAAACGTCTGATAATGATGATATCCAAAAGTTTTTCTTAGGGTATGTGTTCCGACATTATCTGTTATTTGTGCTTTTCTACAAGCATCATTGATAATAATATAAGCCATTACCCTTGTTATTGGTTTGTTTGAGCCATTACGACTCTTAAATAGGTAATCATTATTAAGTTTGCCTTTAATATACTCGTCAATCATTGATTGTAGATTACCTAGTAATGGGAATCTTTTAACTTTTCCTGTTTTTTGCTCTTTAATTTCAACGTGTGATTTCCCTTTTACATCAATGACTTTGAGTTTTAGCAAGTCTGATATTCTTAAACCTGTATTAATCCCCATAGTAAAAAGTAGTAAATCACGGCTACCATTTTCCTTTAGATAGGTTTTAATTTCTTCAATCTTATTTTTATCCCTAATAGGTTGTACATATCTCATTTATCACCTCATTTTCTGCTGTTATGTTAAATTAAATTTTACTTTATGAATCAATATATTAAATTCAGTTGTCATTTAGTTTGTATATTTAGTCGCTTTTTCTTGTGTAGCTTAACTTTGAGTTGCTTTATCTTGACTTAACACAATCTATATTGTGTTAAATTGGAGTATGCCAATTAAAGGCACTCAATAGATACTTTTATGTTGTATGTATTTTGCTCAATGGTATCAATCAATGCTAATATTCCATTAAATTGACGGCTTGAATTTTGATTTATTTGCTCAAAATGCCAAAGCATATCCTTTAATACTGTTACAAGTGCATAAGTTGTTTCTGATAGTTCCAATATTTCTTTTTGTTCCATCGTTGTTCCTTTATTTGTGCTGTTAAATCAATTTTTCTGAATTTACCTAAACTTTACCTTCTGCCATACAATCACTTTTTATAGATGATTAAATCAATTCCAAAAGGCTTGATATGGATAATTGCCTCAGCTTTATTCTTGAATTTAAATATCAAATCTAAATCATCTGTTATTTTTGAGGGTTCTAAACCGTATGGCTCAAGCTCTTTCAAAATCAAATCCTTATAGAAATTAAAGTCTAAATCCTCATCCTTATCATACAGATGGCAATATTTGTAATAGGATAAAACAATTTCTGACTGTGATTCCTTAACCTTTTTTAATTGTTCTTTGAAATCTTCAAATGTTTTTATTTTAACGTTTTCTATTTTTTTCATTTTTAATTCCTTTATTAGTGATAAGGGGGGGACGAATCCCCCTTGATTGTTAATGTTCCGATGTTAGTAGTAGAGTGTAAACAATTGGATTTACCGATGCTAATTCTAAAAAGAATTTGTATGTTGTAATCTCCTCATTGTCTTTTGTTGGCAAATCAATAAATGGAATCATTTGCTTAGCGACTGTTATACACTCGTGATAATCATTACCAATCCATCCTTCATAGTAAATTTCAAAATATCCTTGATGATTTTTATCGACTGTAATTTCCACGACAAAGAATGACTCTTCTTCTGTTTCATATGTTTTTAATATGTCTGGCATGTATGAAATAACGGTATCAATCAGCCAATGGGCATCCAAAGTCTGTGCAAAGTCTAAAATTCCTTCTGTATATAATAGGTTACTGCAATAATTGCGTTTGTATAATCTTTCAGAGCCAAAGTTTCTGCTAAATACTTTATTAACATCATTATATGTTGCTATCATTTTCAAATCCTTTCATATTTTACTATTACTTAACTTTTGCCCCCTAAGGGGAAGGGGAATAATCCCCTATAAAATATCGAATTTGAAATATGTTGAAACTTTTAATAGTGCTTTATATAATTCGCTATACTTAGTTTTTAATGTTTTTGTGTCTATATTATTTCTTGTTATCTCAGTTAATTTGAAAGTGTGTGAACCAGCTTGCAATTCTAATATATTAGCTTTATTCATAATTTCTTTGACTTTGGCTATTCGTTCATCTTTAAGTTCTTTTAATTCCGCTATTTTGCTTTCGAGTGATTTAATTACTTTTGCTTCTTCTTCAAGATTTAAGTCTGTTGTGATAACGATATTTTGCATAGTTTCGCTCCTTATATTTGCTTTTGTATTACTGCAAACCCGTACGCTGTTTGCGATTTCATGATGTACCCTTTTGGCTATCTTGTCAAGTTTATGGTATAATCTTTGCAGCATTACTTAACTTGACAAGATAAAACTAATTAATAAGCTATAATTAGAACTGGAGATAAACCGAATGAGAAAAGCAAAAATAAAAGTTCCTCCAAAATACAAAGTTCCTGATGAAATAAGGAACAGAGTGAGAGATTTCATGAATGGATTCATGAAGGAACAAAACTTGACAAAATCAGCACTTGCTGAATTAATGCATGAAAAATTGGGGAGGTCAGGTTGCCGTCCTAGTCTTGTCAAGAAGTTTTCTAACGCAACTTTTCAACTTGCTGAAGTCATGGAAATTTTAGACCTCTTTAATTGTGAATTAAAAATAGTTCCCAAAACGCAGATAGAGGCATCTGAAAATAAAGATTAAGATAGAAGCTAAACTTCAGACGGAAATTTTCAGCAATTTGTGAAACTTTTACCTATAATTATAAATAAGAGAATATTAAAAATCATATAGGAGATGCTCTTGAATTATATAGATAATATAGCTTTAACACTATTAACGAGTCTTCTAATAAAGCCAGAGATTACTTTTTATTGCTATGACAAAGAGTCTCAAGAAGAATTAAAAACTTATATTAGAAGTATAAAATTTGCTCTTGATGATATGAACATATGCGATTCAGGAATAATATATAATCTCTCAGAATGCCCGCTTGCAATAACAATAATAAACAATAATCGAGAATCTCTTATTAATGTTCTTCGTGAATATGTGAATTTTTACAAGAGTAAAAAGTTGATTGAGCCTGGAGATATTAATACTTTTGAAACATTTGAACATTTGCATAATGATTTAATGCTATTGGTAAAGGATGCCAGAGTTGATATAACAAAATACAAACTAAATGATATAAAATTTGCTCCTGTTATATTGGCAAATTACTTTATTAATAATGATTTTATAGGAGAATTATTGATTGATACAGCTGAACCAGAAAATGCTCCTTACCCTATTAGAATATATAAGTATACTTCAAATGATAAAGATGAATGGGATGGTCTTTTTGAATACTGGCAAGAATATTTTGTTTGTCATTATGAATTAAATATGGAGTGGTACTTAAAGAATTATAATAAAACCAAACTACACAAACCTGTAATAACCTATCCTCCACAACAACAGAGTATATATCTTCATATAGAAAAGCGTGTTAGAAATGGCGAAAAGGTAATATATGAGGATAATATAAGAAAAATTTTAGGTCTTGGATATAGTAAAAAAGATACAGACGTTTTAAACAATGCTGTTAAAGAATTAAATGCTTGGTATAGAAAAATAAAATGTACAGATGATAAAAAAGTCAAAATTATCAAGAAGAAGAGAGGAGAGGATTATTACGAGCTTCAAAAAGCTTTCATCTTAGAATGCCAAACTAAGCCTTAGTTTCAAGTTTAAAATGTTACATGACTTTACAGAAAGAGCTGTTGTTTAGATAACGACAGTTCTTTCTGTTTTGTGAAAATAAGGAAGCATTTTTCCCCTTAGTTCCTTAGATTTAAGGTGATTTTATTTTTATAGGAACCCAAAAAGAGGAAATAAATGTCAAAGAATAATAATACAAAAAATGAATCAATTAATATATTGAATGATATATCTAGCACTGGTGATACAAAGACAAATGATTTTGACTTGATTGCTGATAAGTTACCAGCTCTAAGTACTATTAGAACACAAATCAGAAGTGCAAATAATCTTATTAAGGCAGGACATACTTTATCTCAAAGAATAGAGTTTGACCGTCTCAAAATTGCTTTAAACTTAATTCAATTTGGAGAAACTGTTGGATTTGAAAATCTAAAAATGGAAGATGTTGAAAATCCTAAAGACCCACCGTCATACACACAAGACCAGCAGCTTAAATGGGATTTATTACATGATGCATTGTATGCAATGGATGAAATACAGAGTAGCACTCAAAAACAAGATAATACCAATGATTGTTTTGATGAAATTGATGTATTTATACCTAATGAATTTAAATCGGATATTGAACCTGAGCCTTATAAAGAGCCTATAAAAGAAGAAACAACTACTTCTAGTGCCAATATACCCAATGGAATTGTTGATATCTTAAAAGACAAAACTGTAAAAAAACGTATCAGATATGAAAACTTTAAAAGCACTATTGGCATGTTAAATATGTATATCAGTAATGGTTATTTTGTGGTTGATTTATCAGGTAAATGGATGCATAGCAAAAGTGTTCTTGGAAGTCTTAATAAAGATAATATAAGGGAAGCATTGCAAAAAGTTCTTAACTTACAAGTTGTTAGTTTTAATCTTGATAAATTTATAAAGCACGCACAAGTATTTGTGTGTGATGTATGTCTTGATTTAGCACTAGATTCCAAGCAACAGGTTGAGAGATATATTGATGGATTAAGCTCATTCTTCCCAATTTCAACAAATAGATTCAATATAGCAAAATATAAAAGACATGGTTTAATGCTAAAACCTAAAGCTCAAAATGGAGGTTTTTCTCTAATCGTCTACTCTAAAGGGGAAGAACTTGATTGTAGCGTTAAAAGAAGTTCAAAAGCAACTAGATACACAATTGGTATTGGTGCAGAAGGTGAAAAACTAGCCCAAAGAACATTAAGATTTGAAGCAAAATTCTATAAGTTAAAAGATGCAAGAAAATATCTTGGGATAAGCAAAGATGAGAATTGTGTACTTTCTTTAAATGAAGTATTGAACAGTAAAACTCCTACTATATTAATGATGTTTGAACTGTTTTCAGGTCAAGCCAATGTACTTTTAGAACATCTTGAATGGCTACATGATTTAGTAATAAAACCAGATGAATTAACACTTAAAGAAATATTTCTTGCAGAACGATTTATTCAAATCTTAAAAGAAAACAATTTTGATTTAGCAATTGTTCGTAGTCATATTAAAACGGAATATATTAACGTTAGTGATACAGAATTAGAAGAATTTAATCGATTATCCAACCAAAAAAGAAATGTTTTAAATTTTCTTGTCTATAGAAAACCCAAATCTATAACAATAATGTTAGATATTCTTAATAGAATACAACGTTATTATCAAACAGTAACGGAAAAAGAAGGTGCAAATGGCTAAGAAAATCACTATTGATTTTGTACCTAATAATGAGACCGTTAATGTTGCCGTGGATAGTGCCTTATTAACACAGTTAATGGTTACAATAACACAAATTGGTATCAGAATTGATAACCATAAAAGTAATAATGATATAATAGTAAAGGAGAAAGAAAATGACGAAAAATCTCAACAACAAAGGTAGAAAAATTGTAGTAGGATACGGTAGAGTAAGTTCTGCTGAACAGGCTAGTAGCGGACTTAGCCTTGATATGCAACGTGAACAATGCGAACTTAAAGCGAAGAAAAGTGGTTGCGAATTTGTTTATTTTGAAGACCGAGGTAAAACCGGGTCTAATATGAATCGTAAAGGCATAAGGGACATGCTTCGATATATAAAAGAACATCGTAACGAAGTAGCATATGTTGTTGTTTGGAAACTAGATAGACTCTCTCGGTGTCAAGAGGATTTCTTTGCTGACATTCTAAGACCAATTAAAAAATATAATTGTACAATTGCCAGTATCATGGAAAATTTTGATGATATTAGAAAAGAAAGAAAAGTTCTTCTGGGTGTATATATAGGTCAAACAGAAGATGAACTGGATAATATCAAAGATAGAACGAGTTCTGTTTTAAGTTCTAGAGCCAAGAATGGTTATCAGCTGGGGAAAGCTCCTGTTGGATACTTGAATGCTCGTGATGAGCACAGGCATGGAATTATAATCCCTGACCCAGAGAAGAAAGATTACATTAAACATTGTTTTGAGTTGTATGCAACGGGATTATTCTCCTATGATAGGGTTGGTAAAGAGCTTGCAAAGTATGGATTTGTTGACGGTAATGGTAGACCATACCCCAAAAAACGTATTGAAGACATTTTAAAAAGTCCTGTTTATATTGGTAAAGTTGTTCATAAAGGTGAAGTTTATGACGGTAAGCATGAAGCGATAATATCGGATGAGTTATTTTATAGGGTTCAATTACTCTTAAAAGGTTCTGAGAGTAAGAGTCCTAAGGGTATGGTTTATAACTATTCAAATTTTATTAAGTGTGCTAAGTGCGGTTACAATATGGTTGGAATAACCAAAAGAGGGGCTCATAATAGTGGAACTTACGTGTATTATCATTGCTCCAACTACACAAAAGCCCATAAGAAAGAGAAAAACATTAATGAAAATTTGATTGATGAAGCCATTCAAGAGGTAATTGAAAGCTTTGATATTACCGAAAAGGAAATTAAAGTTATCAAGAAAGAAATATTCAACGCCATCGACGATTTAAAGAAATATGAGCATAAGTCCATAGAGGAACTTAGAAAGCAATATGATGAAGTTGTAGATAGCATTACATCGCATCTAATTCAGAAGAATAATGATATTAGCGATATTACCAGAGGTGAAATTCTACGCAAATTAGAAGCTAAGAAGGAAAGTATTGCTAGAAATATAGCATACCTAGCAGAGAACTCCAAAGATACAACTAAACGTATCAGCATTTTAATAGACTTTGCTAATCGTATTCCTGAACTTTATCTTAAAGCAACACTGGATGAAAAACGTTTGATATTAAATACTATTACGGAAAGCATTACTTACGATGAAGATACTAACAAATTAACAGTGAAATTGAGACCTGTATTTGAACATTTGAGGCAATTAAAACTTGCTAAAAAACAAGAATTTTCAGCAGACATTGAAACCTTGAGTGGAACCCTTGAAACACGCTCAGAGCAAGCTAAACAAGCCCTCAAAAATAGTGCTTTGAATTTAACCAAAATAACAGTAATTGGAACCCGCAAAAGTCGCTTGAATACTAAAATAGAGCCCCATAATAAAGGCTCTAAAAAGTTAAATGTCGATGGGGGGACTTGAACCCCCAAGGATTTCTCCACACGCCCCTCAAACGTGCGCGTATACCG
>ERZ779982.443-NODE-443-length-22398-cov-2.608423_pt1 | contig 22398 bp, 20 predicted proteins | sample MGYA00511936_ERZ779982 | MGnify/ENA primary metagenome ERZ779982 (study PRJEB29588, sample SAMEA2146682) | human gut metagenome | biome: human gut; feature: human-associated habitat; material: faeces | place: Denmark | collected 2008/2010 ... | reverse complement strand
TGACAGTCTTAAATTAACTTAGTGTTATTTTTCCTTTTTATTGGAATTTAATACAAATATTAGACCAGCACCAATTAATACACATATAACTCCACAAGTGATTGCTATTACCGAATATGTAGCTGCAGTATTTTTTACACTTACTTTTGTTCCACTTGGTTTTGTATTATTCTTATTATCATTATTTGGAGTATCTGGGTCATCCTCTGGAATATATTCCATTGCTTCTATTATTCCTTTTAAAACTTCTTTCTCATCTTTTCCGGTTTTTGTTAGATTTAATTTTAAACTTTTTAATGTTTCTCCATCTAATTTTTCTGCTTCTATTCCATTATCATTTATTTTTGAATTATAAATATCAACTGTATTGTAATCAAGTTCTAATTTCATAATATAATGCATGATAAAATTTTCTGCGATATATAATGTTAATTTTTCTTTATCAGATTTAGGAGTAATTGTCATTACACCATTTTCTATTTCATATTTAAGCTTAGTGCCTTGGTAGTTTATTTCTTGAAATTCTGAGTTAAATACTATTATTGAATCTTGACCAAGGGTATCACCAATACCACCTATGTCTATTCCTTTAACAAGTGCTGTTTTTAATGAGTTCCAACTTTCTTCTTTGTCTCTTCCATTATATGATAAATTAATTTTAAGTAATTTTGGTATCTCGTTATTCTCATCTCCAGTTACTTCTAATGCTAGGCCATCTTTTGAAATATCATATTTATTATAATCCGGATTATACATTAATATATTAAAAGCATTATTACGAGCCCAGATTGTTGAATTATTTAATACTTGTGCGGAAAATATTTCACTCTCTTTTGGCTCTTTAAATGTTACCTCAAATATATTATCTTTTATCTCATATGATGTTGTATAATTTTCACATTCTTCGCAAAATTCCTTACTAGCTATATACGTTATTTCTTTTTTCTCTTCATCAAGTTTAATTTCTGCATTAACGTTAGTAATGCCAAATAATGTAACTGTTATTAATAATGTAAATAAAACTTTGTATATTTTTTTCATTCTCCATCACCATTCCTTATATTTCTTCTTTTGGACTATTTGCCTTTGCAACTGTTATTGTAGCTATTGCCACTCCTATTAACATACAAATACTGCCTAAGATCATTGCTACTTTTGAATATGTTGCATCTGTATCTTTTACACTTACTTTTGTTCCACTTGGTTTTGTATTATTCTTGTTATTATTTTTATTTTCTTCAGTTTTAGAGTTACTTAGATCATCACTAGTGTTTTTTGCAGTTACTTCATCAATTATTTTGTTCATTAGTTTTTCTGGATCATTATTACTTATTTTTAGATTTAGTGACAATGAATTATACATATTATCACTTGAATCTTTTCTTACTGGCAACACACCATAATTTCCTATATCACTTATCTCAGTAAGTGGTAATATTTTATAACCTGGATTTGCATTATTCATATATGCAATAATTAACTTATTCATAAGCCATAAATCTATTACATCATTTTCTTTTTGAGGTATTAATTTAAATACCCCATCTTCAATAATATATTTATATTCCTCATCGTTCATTTTTATTGCTTTTGAATTTTTGTCAAAAGTAATAGGTGGTGGTTCACTTGTGTCTCCGGCTCCACCGACAAAATTTCCCTCGTAAATATTTTTGATTTCATCCCACATTACATCTGATGGCATCCCACCATTTAATTTGATTCTAAGTGTTTTAGGCACGGCCTTAGTTAGGGAATCATATTTTACATTTTCCTCTTTATATTCAACAAGTTCTGATTCTAAAGTGTAGGTTCTTATGTCTCCTACATGTATGATATCTGCTATTGCATAATAACCTTCTGTAAATAGTGTCACAATTAAATTTGCATTTTCAATTTCTTTTTCTTCTGGCTTAGGAAAGTTAATTGTAAGTATACTATCTTTTATTTCGTAGTTCGCAACATAATTTCCTTTGGTTGGAATAGTTTTCTTTTCTTCATCAATCTTAATTTCTGCATTAACATCTACAGCAAGAAATAATGTCATAGTCATTAATAGACCAAACAAAATTTTAAATATCTTTTTCATAATATAAGCCTTTCTTGTACTATCTTATCATAATTTAAGTATATTAATTTATATCTTTCTGTGCAAGTTAAATTATGTCTTTTTTATATTTCTTTACGTTTTAAATGTAAAGAAAAAGAAATAGAAGTTGTCTATTTCTTATCTTTTATAATATTTAGTATGTAATCCTTAAACTCATCTTTTGAAACTGTTGTTGTATCAGTACTTCCGTATTTTCTATAACTTACAAGATTATCACTTGATTCTTTATCACCTATTATTAATGAATATGGAATCTTTTTAGTTTGAGATTCTCTCATACGATAACCCAATTTTTCATTTCTATCATCAAGCTCGGCTCTTATATTAAGTTCTTTTAATTCATTTAAAACTTTTTCTGAGTACTTTTTATGAATTTCTGGATTTACTGGAATAATATTAACTTGAACTGGTGATAACCAAGTTGGTAATGCCCCTTTAGTTTCCTCTAATATATATGCCATAAATCTATCTAGTGAACCTAGGATTGCTCTATGTAGTACTACCGGTGTTTTCTTAACTCCATCTTTATCTACATATTTTAAATCAAATTTAGCTGGTAAGCAGAAATCTAATTGACAAGTAGATAATGTTATTTCATTTCCTATTGCTGGTTTTACATTAACATCTAATTTTGGCCCATAGAATGCAGCTTCACCAATTTCTTCTGTATATTCAATTCCTAATTCATTTAAAACTTCACGTAATTCATTTTCTGCTTTATTCCACATTTCATCATCTTGATGATATTTCTCTTTATCTTCTGGATCTCTTAGTGATAATACACATCTATAGTTTGTAATATTAAAATCTTTATATACATCAAATATTAAGTCTACAACATTCTTAAATTCTGATTTAATTTGTTCTGGTGTTACAAAAAGATGTGCATCATTTTGGCAGAAATGTCTACCACGTTCTATTCCTTTAACTGCACCACTTGCTTCATATCTAAAGTCATGTGCAATTTCACCAATTCTTATTGGTAAATCTTTATATGAATGTAATTTATTTGCATATATCATCATATGATGTGGACAGTTCATTGGACGAAGTACAAATGATTCTCCATCTACTTCCATTGCGGGGAACATATTTTCTTTATAGTGATCCCAATGTCCTGATGTTTTATATAGGTTAACTGTACCTACACATGGTGTTAATACATGAAGGTATCCTAATTTTCTTTCTTTTTCTTTTATATAGTTTTCTAATTCTTGCCATATTATATAACCATTTGGTAAGAACATTGGAAGTCCTCTTCCTACTAGATCATCAGACATAAATATATCTAAGTCTTTTCCTATTTTTCTATGGTCTCTTTCTTTAGCTTCTTCAAGCATTTTTAAATAAGCATCTAAATCTTCTTGATTGTCAAAACAAATCCCATAGATTCTTTGAAGCATTTTGTTTTTAGAATCGCCTTTCCAATATGCTCCACTAACCTTTAAAAGCTTAAAGTATTTTAATTCTTTAGTTGATTCAACATGTGGACCACGACATAAATCAGTAAAGTCACCTTGAGTATAACAAGAAATAACTGTATCGTTTTCATCCATTCTAGATATTAAATCTATTTTATATGGGTCATTTTTAAATTGTTCTAGCGCTTCTTCTTTAGAAAGTTCATGTCTAACAATTCTTTTCCCATCTTTAGCGCATTTTTTCATTTCCTTTTCTATTTTTTCTAGGTCTTCTTCTTTAATTACTTCATCCCCTAAATCAATATCATAATAGAATCCATCTTCTATTACTGGTCCTACCCAAAATAATGCATTTGGATATAAATGTTTTACTGCTTGTGCTAGTAAATGTGCACAAGAGTGGTTCATAATACTTAGTTTTTCATTTTCTTTAATATTCATAATTATCTCTCCTCTTATATCTATTATATACTCTTTCTCTTTTCATCTTTTTTATAACTTTAGCAGGCTTGTGCTTTTTTATTTTTGAATTATCAACTCTGTTTCTAAACTCTTGATAAACAAGGGCAGCAATACAAGAATTAGGACTATTTCTTAGATTATACAGAGTTTCAAAGCTTTGAAATGATAATGCAATTCTATAAGCTTCATCATCAATAATTTCATTATTTACTTCTCTTTTTAATAATTCTTCTGAAAGAAGTTTACGCATATCATAATCATCCATCGTTTTAATTTTGTAGTACAGCCATTCGATTGGTCTTTTTTCTAATTCAATCATTTTTTCCCCCCAATAAAAAAACTCCTAATTTTAGGAGTGAATTACACGGTACCATCCTTGGTTTAACTTGATTTAGATAACGGCAATGCCGGGATTCCTTTTCAGGTCCTACTCTAAAGGTAGTAACTATAATAAATTCATATTAGTTTACACCAAACACTAACTCTCTATAAATCATTTATTATAATCTTGTCCTTTGTCTCTGTAATTAAGTTCATATTATCACAAATATGAAAATTATTCAATATTTCATCTTAAATTTTTACTAATTAGTTCTACTTCTACTGATAGTTGTTTTATTCTTTCTATTATTCTTCTTGCTTTCACTTTATCAATACTGTTAGATGCAGTTGTAAAATGTTTTTCTAATTCTAAAATAGTAAAGTTCGATGTAAAAAATGTTGGAAGTCCTTCATCCATTCTGTATTGTAGTATTGGTTCAATTACTTCATCTCTTCCCCATGCAGTTAAATATTCTGCCCCTATATCATCTAGTAATAAAAGTGGAGTATGTTTTAATAAATAGAATTTTTCTGAATAATCAGTTGAAAATGAATCTTTAAGACTTCTTAGTAATTCTGGGGTATGTATTATTACTGAAGTAGTTCCACTCTTAGCTAATTCATTGAATAATGCTGAAATAAGGTATGTCTTACCACTTCCAAAACTTCCATGTAGGTATATGCCTTTTGGATTAGTTCCTTTCTTGTATTCATTTATAAAATTCTTTATTGCTTTTATTATTTCTATTCTATTTTTATCATTTGTATATATATTCTTTATACTTGCATTTTTTATATCTTTTGCTACATCAAATACTTGAACATTTTCTCTATATTCTTCTTTTTTCAAATATTTACACATGTCATATGAAAAGTTAATAGTATTTTTATTTTGCTTTGGAGTAAGGCAAAAACCTCTAACAGAATTAGAACAAGCAGCAAGAGATGGACAGTTACTACAATTTGTATGTTCCTTGCTAGAATCCATTAATCTTGATGTATATTTCATTCCTACTTCTTCATCTATTTTATATTGTGTAATTAGTCTTCTAAACGCTTCATCTTCTAAAGCTTTTATGTAATTTTGTTTTATTGAAGTACTAATTTTACTGTTTAAAAATTTATCTATTTTTTCCATATAACCACCTAGGTATATTTTAGCACATAAAAAGATACTTAACAATTAGTATCTTTTGTTTTATTAGTCACCAGCTTATGGGGTTTCACTAGTAGTATCAGTATTAGTAGGGTTATTATTAACTGCGACTATATTTATATTAAAGATTCTATTTAATTCAGAATGAGTTAGATCAATATGTATTGAATATATTGCTTTTTTTAGTAAGGGAACTTCTGAGCTTACATTTTCAACTTGTGTTTCTGTATATATAACATCATCAATTGCACTTACAAATTTACTTGGAAACTCATAAAACATATCACCATACAATATACCGTTCTTTTTAACAATTAATCTTTTAGTATTTGTAGTATTTGGTTGAGCGTTTGCAATAACTCCATTAAATGCTATTTCAATTCCTTGTTGAAAGTCTGCTTTCTCGATTGGACTTAATGATATGTCATTTTGGTCTAGTCCCTTAATTTCTTTAATTCCTCCATAATTGAATAGGATGTCATCTTCTACTACTTTTACTATTTGATTTCTATACGAATTCATTTCCTTTACCGAAGTTGCATTTTGTTGGCGTTCTCTATAGTGGTCAACTACTTTAAAAAGAGCTAATACTATTGACATTACAAGTACAAAAGTAACTAATAATTCCGCGATTGTAAATCCTTTATTATTTTTCATATCCTAACCTCCTATTCTGTGGTAACCACTATTGTTGCATATTTTTTATTTACGGCTTTATCACTGTTATTTTCTTTATCACCAGAGAATTTTATCATGAAAGCCTTTTTTATGCTTTTTTCTTCTCCATCTTTTCTTTTTATATAATATTCACAATAATTTTTTAAACCTTTATCATTTGATATACTTTTACAATTCTTATTAGGATTGGTAGTATCATATGTATAAATTGCTTCTATTTTTAAGGCTTTACCTAATTCTTCATAAAATCCATCTGAACCTGTACATTTTTCACTCGATGTTACTCTATCACAAGTAAGTTTAAGTTCTTTTTCTTCATTAGTATTACTTACCAATACCGACAATGCTATATCAGAATTTATATTAGTATTATTCTCTACATTTAACATTTCCTCATATAGCGTATTTGCTAGATATATTTCTTGTGGATTATCATAGTTTACTACTCTTTCATATCTACTAATTAATGGTATTACGTTCATCGCTAGATAGGTAAACATTCCTAGTACAAATACTGAAACTATTATTGCTTCTGCTAGAACAAAGCCTTTGTTATTTTTTTTCATAAACTTTACCCTTCCTTACTTGATTATATTCTGATAATATTATATAATAAATTGTAGTAAAATACTAGAATAAAAGATAATAAAGGGGCAAAAATATGATTCAGTATGATGTAGTCAACGTTCCAATAGTTGATATTGTTAACCAAATTATTTTATATGCTTCAACACATAGAGCAAGTGATATACATATGGATCCAAAAGAAGATTGCTTGTTGATTCGTATGCGTATAGATGGAGAATTAAGGAATCACACAAAGATTCCAAAATCATATGAAAGAAATTTAATTACTAGGGTTAAGCTTATTTCAAATATGAATATAACTGAAACTAGACTTCCTCAAGATGGTGCGATAAAAGGTAAAATCGAAGGAAGAGATTTGGATATGCGTGTATCTGACTTACCTACTAATGAGGGTGAAAAGATAGTTATTCGTATTCTTGATTATTCTAAAAGTTCTGGTGGTATTGATTCGCTTGGATTCTCTGCCAAAAATTTAGATTTATTAAAGAAAATGATCGCAGTTCCAAATGGTATTATATTAGTAACTGGTGCGACTGGTTCTGGTAAATCTACTACTACGTATTCTATATTACAAGAGTTAAATAAAGAAAACGTTAATATTATAACTGTTGAAGACCCAATAGAAATGAATATAGAGGGCGTTAACCAAGTACAAGTTAACAGTGAAATAGGTCTTACATTCGCTAATGTACTACGTTCTATATTACGTCAAGATCCTAATATAATTCTAATAGGAGAAATTCGTGACTCTGAGACTGCACAGATTGCGGTAAGAGCATCTATTACTGGACACTTGGTTTTATCAACACTACATACTAATAACTCGTTAAGTACAATTGAAAGACTTCTTGATATGGATGTTGAAAGATACTTATTGTCTAGTGCGCTTACTGGAATTATTTCACAAAAACTAGCTAGAAGACTTTGTCCTAAGTGTAGAGTTTTAAGACCAACTACCGATTATGAAAAAGAAATATTTAGATTAGTTTTAAATAAAAATGTTGAACAAGTATATGATGCTGGTAAATGTGATGATTGTACAGAAGGATATCATGGACGTATTGCTTTACAAGAAGTTTTATATATAAATGATCAATTAAGAAGCAGTATATCTAATCCTAATACTACTAAGGATGAATTAAACAAACTTGTTTATACTAGAGATGTTACTACTCTACTTGGAGATGGACTTGAAAAAATAATTGATGGTATTACAACATTCTCTGAAATATTTAAGCTTATTGAAGTTGATTTGGAATTAAAATCTTTAAAGAAAAAAGCTGCGGAAGAATTTGGTGAGGTTGGAAATGAAATAGTTAATACACCTCCTCCTGTTGTAAATAATCCTGTTAATGTGGCTCCACCAATACAACAAGAGCCTAAAGTAGATGATGCAGAATTAATAATTGATGAACCTGTTAATCAAGCTAATGTTGATATAACAACTCCTTCTGTAGATAAAGTTGTTCCAATTGAAGCACCTACTCTTGAAATTAATTCTAATCAAGTAAATAATGTTGGAACTATTAATCAAGCGCCTGCTAACCCATATACGTTTGTTCCAAGCCAAAATATTCCAGATGCTTCAGATGATCAAATTATAGATATTATAGATGAACCTGTTAATCCAGCTGTTCCTCCTGTCCCTCCTGTCCCTCCTGTTTCTCCTGTTTCTCCTATACCTCAAGATCCAATGCATGCATATTTTAATCAAACTAATAACGTAAATTAAAGAGAGTTTTTAATTAAACTCTCTTTTTTCTTCTAATACTAATTTTAATACTTCATTATTTATATCTTCTATTGTTCTTATTTTATTATCTCTTATACAATTAATGTATTTCCAATTATATAATTCTTTTAATTCTAGATAACAAGCTTCTGCATGTCTTAAGTGTGCTTCACTTTTTTCATGTTCATCTAAGCTTGTTCTATTTTTCTTTAATTCTTTTGCGTATTCATATGGCATATGTAAGAATATTGTTACATCTGGTTTTGGAAGTTCTAATAACCAAAACTCTAATTTATCTATCCATTGATACATATTAAATCTCTCATCTTTATCTAGAATTTTACTTCCTTGATGTGCTAGATTTGAAGTAGTATATCTATCTAATATTACAAAGTATCCTTTGTCTAAATATTCAATTACTTTACCTATATTGTATTTTCTATCCGCGGCATAATATAATGACGCTACTTTAGGGTCAACGTTAACTGCACCCTCTGTGAAATAAGAAGGACAAACTTCAGGTTTTCCTAAATAAGGTCCCCCAACTATTTTACCTGTTGGTGTGTCATATCTTGGAAAATCTATTCTTATACAATTTAGATTTAAATCATTAAGTCTTTTTTGAAGAAGTTCTGTTTGCGTTTGCTTTCCACTACAATCAGTTCCCTCTATTACAATCAATTTACCTCTCATTAATACTACCCCTTTCTAGTATACAAAACGTGTTTGTATTCTACCCCATCACATTCATTATTACTTAGTACTTTTCTATTCCATTTTTCCTTGTCGAAGTTTGGAAAGTATTTATCTGCCTCATATTCTTTATCTATTTCTGTTATATACATAGAATCTACATAATCAATGAACAAGCTATATATTGCTGCCCCGCCTATTATGAACATTTCTTCATCTCTTGTCTCTAAGGCTTTTAAAAGCGTATTAAAATCATAATATACTTCTACTTCATCAGGAAATTTATAATCATCAAGTGTTAATACTATATGATGCCTATTAGGGAGTAATTTTGGTAGTGAATAAAATGTATTACTTCCCATAATGATTGTTTTACCGCTTGTTTTTTCTTTAAAAAACTTTAAATCTTCTGGGATATGCCATAAAAGTTTATTATCTTTTCCTATTTCCATATTTTTTCCAACTGCGACTATTAAACTTAAATTTTTCATCTGCCTCACCTACTGTGCAATTGGGAATTTAATAGGTCCCATATGTTCATATTTTTCAATTTTTATATCTTTTAATTCTTTTGAGTTGTCAAATTTATAGAAGTCATCTATTTCTGGGTTTAACCATAGAGTTGGTGCTTTTATATCATCATTTTCATCAAATCTTTTAATTTGTTCTTTTATTCCATCTACTTGATTTACATATATATGTGCATCTTTTATACTCCAATCTATTGTTCCTGGTTTTAATCCAGTAACATGAGCAATTAAACTAAGTAGTGTTGCATATTGTGTTACATTAAATGGAAGTCCTAATGGTACATCACAACTTCTTTGATGAACCCACATGTTTAAATATCCATCTGTGACATCCCACTCACTACTCCAAACGCAAGATGGAAGTACTGCGGTTTTTAGATAATCATCTTGCCAAAGACTCATAACCATTCTTCTATCTTCTGGGTGGTTTTTTATTTTATCTAATAGTGTATCAATAAGAGAAAATTTATTAACAATATAACCATATGCGGTTCCTATTGTGTGTGCATATTCAACTCCAAAATCTTTTTCTATTTGCTTTTTTTCTCCATCTATAAGTTGAGTTGCTCTCCACTTACCATCTTCACTAATTTCCCATTCATCCCAAATATGAACATTTCGTTCTTGTAACCATCTTACATCATTTGATTGTGCTTGATAAATCCAAAGCATTTCAGTTATTGCTTGTCTAAAATATAATTGCTTTGTCGCAAGTACTGGAAATTCTTCTCTTAAATCAAAGTGTAAGTGATAAGATGGAATCTTAATTGAATTGGTACCTGTTCTATTTTCTACCTCTACTCCTTCAGATAATATTTTTTTACATAATTTAATATACTCACTATCCCATTTTGTCATTTAATTACCTCCAAAATATAAACTACTCTACTATGTTGTTATTCTCATCAAAATCTAATTTAATTACTTTTCTACTAGCTAGATAATCACACATGTGTACAAAGTTTTGATATTTATTTTTTGGAATTGGTAAGACTTCATTTCCATCAAAATCTTTATTCCAAGCACCCATATGTGATGAGATAACATTACAGATAAATTCTATATCTTCATCACTCATTCCTAGATTTTTAGTGTTATCTTTTACATATTTTGCGGCAAGTAATGGATGTTCTACTTTAGTGTATTTACTATGTTCCATACCACTTTTTAATCCATCATGTAACATAAGTGCTATAAGCATTAACTGTCGTTCTCTTTCTGTATATTTATCACCAATTAATGGATCTGATAAAAGTTCATATGCTATTCTTACAGCGGCTTTTGTATGTCTTAATAGACCTCCTTCACCTAATGCATATGATGGATGATATTTACCGGTTGATGATGCTGGTACCTCAAAGAAATAATCAGGTAAGCCATCTATTAAATAACAAGCATCAGCTTTTAGAGTTTGATCTTTTATATATTTTAAAACGTCTTCAAATTTTTCTACTTTATTCATGTTACCTCCTACACTACAAATAATTATATCACACCAAACAAACGTTTACAACTAATCCAATATAAAATTTAGTAAAATATTGTTTGAAACATATAGTTTATCTTTTGGAATATAAATATAATTATCTTCTTCTATTAGTAATCCTTTATTTATTAAATCATCTATATTAAATACATCTCTTATATCAATACCAAATTTTTCTTTAAAGGTTTTTTCATTTATTCCTTTCATTTTACGAAGTCCACATATTAGTTCTTCTTCCATCATTTTATTTTTATCAAGTTCTTCTTCATATATTCTATAATTACCTTTTAAATACGAATTAATTCCTCTTGTATTTGTATATCTAGTGTTTTCTATATAACCTGATGCACCTAGTCCAAATCCATAATAATTTAGGTTATTCCAATAGTTTAAGTTATGTCTTGACTCTAATCCTTCTTTAGAAAAATTACTTATTTCATAATGTTTATATCCAATGTTTTCTAAATAATCAATTATATAGTAATACATTTCTCTATCTAGTTCTTCAGAAATTGGTTTTATACCATCTATATATAATTTAGTATTTTCTTCTATTATTAATGAATAAATTGATATGTGTTCTACATCTAAGCTTTTAAAAAAGTCTAGGTCACATTTTAAATCTTCCATTGTTTCATTTGGAAATGCATACATTAAATCTATATTTATATTAGAAAAATATTTTTTCGCAAGAAGAATTTTACTTTTTATGTCTTCTATATTGTTTTCTCTATTTAAAAACTTATAAAATTTATCATTTATAGTTTCTATTCCTATACTTAGTCTATTTACTTTATTGGATTTACAAAGCTTTAAAAAATCTTCATTTATATCGGTTATATTAGCTTCTATTGTAAATTCATAATTTGGTTCTATATTTAGCTTATTTGTTATGGAAAACAATTTATTTAACTCTTTTTTACTAAGTATAGATGGAGTCCCTCCACCTATATATATTGTTTCTAGCTTATCTTGTTTATAATTGTTATTTACTTCATTTGATAGTTCATCTAAATATGATAAAGCTAGAAACTCATTATAAAACATTTTTGCAAAATCACAGTAACTACAAATACTCTTACAGAAGGGAATGTGTATATATAAGCTTTTCATTATAATTTGTGATTCCCTGGTTTGTGTTTATTAAGTACATTAGATAATTCGCTATATAATTCTTCACCAAGTATTTCTTCACTTAAATTGTCTCTTATTGTTGATTTTGGTATATTCATAAAACGTTCTGTTTCTCTAAGAGACCAGTTAAAATTAATTATCTTCTCTGCAAGGATGATTGCTTCTTCTTTTGTTATGGAATGTTTTTTTGAAAAATTTTCTCTTCCTGTTGGTACACCATTCTTACCACCTTTTATAGCACCTAAAATAAGATTATTTTGTTTTTTCATTTCAACGAGTTTGAATGTATCTGGATAAATCTGTTCTAATTTTTTCATATGAAGTTGAAAACTTTTTTTACATATTTTAAAGTGGTTTGCAGCATCTGACATAGTAACTTCATTATCTAAATAATAGTTTGCCTCTTCTAATAATTGTTCATTATTCATATTGCTTGTTTCCCTTCTATTATTTTTTGTAGTTATTTACGTTTTTTATTTTCATCATATTGGTTAGAGACTTCATTATATAAATCTTCTCCTAGAGTTTTCTTTGTAAACAAATTATATAATGTTGAAGTACTAACATCACTCTCTAAGCCTCTTAATGTTGTTTTTTGCTCAACCATATTTTTTGCTAGTTTAATAGTTTCCTCTTCACTTAATTTTTTATGTCCTAGGTTTCCACTCGTTGATTTACCTTTTGTCCATTTTTCAACTTTAACTTTATCTAGAATGGCTTGCCTTTTTGGATCTAATCTAGTTGTGTCATATAGCCCTTCAAAATGTTTTACAAGGGCTGTTTTTGAAATACCAATTTGTTTAGCAATTTCACCAATTGATTCATCTGTATTTATATATCTTTCTGCAGCATATCTTACTATTTCTTTTGTAATAATCATTATTCTTCACCATCCATACTTAATACGCTCATAAATGCTTCTTGTGGAAGTTCTACACTTCCAACTTGTTTCATCCTTTTTTTACCTTCTTTTTGTTTTTCAAGTAGTTTTCTTTTTCTAGTTATATCTCCACCATAACATTTTGCTAAAACATCTTTTCTTAAAGCTTTAACTGTTGCTCTTGCAATTATATGATTTCCAAGTGCAGCTTGTATTGGAATTTCAAACATTTGCCTTGGGATTGTTTTTCTTAATTGTTCTACTACACTTTTACCTCTATTGTAAGCAAAATCTTTGTGCACAATTACACTTAATGCATCTATTACTTCTCCGTTTAATAAAATATCCATTTTAACTAGATTACTGGTTCTATTGCCAATAAATTCATAATCAAATGATGCATATCCTTTTGTATATGATTTTAATTTATCAAAGAAATCATATACTATTTCAGATAATGGTAATTCATAGTGAATATTAACTCTAGTTGCATTTATATATTCCATGCTTACATAATTTCCTCTTTTGTTTTGGCACAATTCCATTATAGGTCCTATAAACTCACTTGGAGTAAATATGCTTGTTTTAATATAAGGTTCTTTTATTTCTGAAATTGTTTGTATTTCTGGCAACTTATTAGGAGAGTCAACCATTATAGTTTGTTTATTAGTAAGTATTACTTCATATACAACTGAAGGTGCAGTTGTAATTAATTCTATGTTAAATTCTCTAGTGATTCTTTCCTTTATAATATCTAAATGTAATAGTCCTAGGAATCCACATCTAAACCCAAAACCTAATGCAGTTGATGTTTCTGGTTCAAATACCAAAGAGGCATCATTTAGTTTTAATTTATTTAATGCATCTCTTAAATCTTCAAATTTTGTTGATTCGATAGGATATAATCCGCAGAATACCATTGATTTCATAGGTTTATATCCAGGTAATGGTTCGGAAGCTGGGTTTTCATCTAATGTTATAGTATCACCTACTGCAACATCCATTATATTTTTTATACTTCCTACAACAAACCCTACTTCACCACTAGAAAGTTCATCTATTTTTTCTTCTTTTGGTGTATTTATAGTAAGTTCTGTGACATCATATACTGCACCACTTTGCATAAATCTTATCTTATCTCCAACTTTTAATGAGCCATCTACAACTCTTACTGATGCGATTACTCCTTTATATGAATCAAATACACTGTCAAATATTAATGCTTTTAATTTAGAGGCACTTTTACCCTCAGGAGATGGTACTCGTTCTACAATTGCATCTACTAACTTTTTAACTCCTTCTCCTGTTTTAGCACTGGTCAATATTATTTCATCTTTTGAGAATCCAATTAAATCAATTAATTCTTTACTTACTTTTTCTACATCTGCGTTTGGTAAATCTATTTTGTTTATTACTGGAATTATCGTAAGATTAGATTCTAGTGCAAGATATAAATTAGCAAGTGTTTGTGCCTCTATTCCTTGGGCAGCATCTACAACCAATATTGCTCCTTCACATGCGGCTAGACTTCTAGATACTTCATAGGAAAAGTCTACATGTCCTGGGGTATCTATTAAATTTAATAAATATTCTTCATTGTTATAGTGATATTTTAAGGAAGCCGTGTTTAGTTTTATAGTTATACCACGTTCTCTTTCTATATCCATATTATCAAGTAATTGTGCTTTTGCCTCTCTTTTACTTACAGCATTAGTTATTTCAAGAATTCTATCAGCTAGTGTACTTTTGCCATGATCAATGTGCGCTATAATACAAAAGTTTCTTATATTTTTTTGTTGCATTTCTATCACCTTTTATTATTTTATCATAATTTGTTGCAAGAAAAAAGATTATAGTTTTTAATATCCTATAATCTTATATAGTTTAACGTTTTAATGATAAAGTTTTTACTTCTTCATTATTATTAATATAGCTATCAAAATAACTATCTAAATCTGCTTCAGACACTTCTATATCTAAATCTGGCATTTCATCTGCTTCGTATTCATCATTAGAAGATGTATCCTCTTCAGATATTTCTGTTGTTTTATCAATAGTATCATTAGTACTGTTAATAGATGATTGGTAGTTTTTTACTTCTCCCTCAGGAATTGCAGAGTATTCTTTTCCTACTGTATCAGGATCAACTATATCTGGATCTGGTCCACCCAAGTAAGGATCATCATTTTCATCAAATGTAGGAATATTTGGTTCATCTACATCATTACCTGGTTTTTCATTTTCATCTTTAGTTGGAGTTTTTTCATTTTCTCTTTTTGCTTCTTCTTGAGCTTCTTTATATAAACGTTCAGCTTCTTCTCTTTCTGCTTTACCATTTTGTTTATCGGCTTCTAATGCAGTATTCATTGATTCTGTCCATCCTAACTTATATGCATTAACCATATTGTCATTTACGTTAGAACCACTATTTTTATAGTTATTAACATCTTTTTCTAATCTTCTTTGAATTTGACTATCAGATAGTAATGTTTCTCTACCTTCATATGCATATCTATTTTTAGCAACATCATTTAATGTTCCTGCATCTTCTTCAATAACAACATATGAATTATCAATATCCATTGAATTGTAGATTGCACTATGTTTATATGCTCCTACTTCATTTGCATAATTATGTGCTGCTAAATAACCTTCTTTATAAGCTTCTTTGCATTCTAGACTGTTAAATTTATGTCCATTTACTTCGTATGTTTTTTGTTTATCTGCTTCTTCTTTTTCTTTATCAGTTAATTTGCTTTCATCTACTTTTTCTGTAGTTGTTTTCTTAGTATTGCTAATTACTTTACCATTTTTCTTAGCAAAATCTAATCTTTCTTCAGTAGTCATTTTATCCCAAACTTCTTTAGTAACAGTATATTCACTTTCATCCTTAGAGTCAATTTTAGTTAGACCTCTAATTCTGTTCATGTATAATACATCATCTTCTATTTCCATATTAGAATCAATTGTACTAGCAGCAGCTTTACGAATTTCTGTATAACTAGGTCTAGATGATTTTTCTTTTTTGTCTTTATTTTCAATTCTTCCTGTTGCTAATCTTTCAACTAAACTTTCTATATGGCTTCTTACATTTTGAATAGTACATGGACCACTTTCAGCTATTTTAATATGGTCAGATAATCTTTCACCTTTTTGTACTTGAGATTCTTTATTAGTTCTATATTGATCATCAAAGCTTCCTGGTGCAGTTGATACAACAAGATATTGTTGATAATCTTTTTCACCATTAGCATCACGATATCCACAAATCATATTAAATGCTAAATTCTTAACACAAGAAAGTGTAGCTTCATCGTTTTCTATACCATCTGAACCATTTATACCATGGTTATAGAAGTATGCAAATGTTCTAATAACTTTATCAGCATTAGTACTATTAGGTGCTTTATTAAATTCAACTATAGAGTTTTCAATCTTTTCAAACCAAGTTCTGTTTGCTTCATTTGATATTAGACTTGCTACTCCACTTGGTGCTTTACCATTCATTGCATATAATGACATTTTTGTAGTAAAGCTTTGGTATTTAACCATTATATCATTAGTATCAATTTCATCAGTTCCAAATATTTTATACATTTCTTCACTTGTATAATTATTTAATACTAACTTAGCTGCAGCTACCTCATCATAAGTAAAATGTAATGTAGCTTCGCCATCTTCTTCAAGAGCAAATACATCTTTATCTAATGCTTTTGAATTAAGTGCTTCTGTAACTGAGAATACATTTTCAGCAAATACTCTTCTTTCATCATCTTTTTTCATTGAATTCATTAATGATTCAAAAGATTTATTTGTTGATTCTTCATTTTTATTCTTATTTGTATTTTTGTTACATGAAGTTACTGCTGCGGCAATACCAGTAGCTCCTAATACACCAGCAGCTACTCCTATAGCTATTTTAGCAGCTTTCTTTTTATTGTAATTTTTTTCTAATTTATCTGCTCTAGTATCAAGTTCATCTTCATTTTCTACTTCGTCATCATTTAACTCGTTTGCTTCAGTATCAAAGTTTTGATCTTCAACATCAGTATTTATATTCTTTTCTTCATCTGAATCTGAATCAAAATAATTAAATGGGTCTGAATAATCTTCTGATGAGTCATCTCTACCACTATATATATCTATATCTTCATCTTCATGATTTATATTCTTTTCATTATCTGAATCTAAGATAGAATCTGCTACAGGTGTATTCTCAACCTCTGCTTCTTTATTTTCTTCTTCAGTTTCAGCTTCAACTAATTCATCAGAGTATGTAGAATTATCAACTGAAGTTTGATTATTCTTTTTAGCTATTACTTCTTCTAATGCTTTTACTTGCTCTTTAGCAACTTTTGGATCATTAGAGATTTCAAAAAATTTCGAAACTCTTCCCTGTTTCTTTGCCTCTAGATTTTCATAAATAAATTTATCCATATCTTCTGAATATGGGACTTTTTCTACTGTTCCATCATATTTTTTTACATATGCGACTTTTTCATCACCATTTCCATCAATAACAAGAGCTTCTGTTTCATCATTAAATTTTTGTGCTGCTAGAATGTCTTCATTAAATTTTTTCTCTTCTGAATTTTCTTCAATCACTTTTAAGTCTATTTTTTTCTCATCAGCAAGGTTTAGCATTTCTACTAGCTCGTCAGATGGTATTCCTCTTGGATATACAACTTTTTCTAATCTACCATCTTTATATTCTACATATAAGATATCTTTTGCTCTTGTTTTGTCAGGATATTCCATATCTACACTAATTACATTTTTCCAATCAATTCTCATTATTAACACCTACCCTTTAACTCTTTTCTTACCAGTTAATTTATATCCTTTATTTATTAAAGTCTTATCGTTTTGACTTTCACTCCATTTTATATCATAACCAGCTTCTTTAATAAGTTTTCTTGTTTTGTATCTATATTGATAAATTGTTTTATATTGCGCTTTTCTATTTTGTTCATATCCTACAATTGAAGTTGTTTGACTAAATAAGTATGTTGTTTTTGTTTCGTATGCACTACATTTAACTGTTACACTTGAAGATATTTTAATTGTATCACTTGCAGTTAATGTTCCTACTTCTCTTGTATATATTTTAAATATTTTGTATGGGCTTGATGTACAAGTCTCATCACAATATGACCAATCAGTTCCGGCATATACATACTTAGTTGTTAATGTATCTGCTGGTTTTTCTTTTAATGGTTTAGTCATACCATAATATTTCCATCCATCATTGCTTCCTGTTTTTACTGCATAAACCTTAGTTGAAGTTGTTGTTGTTCTATAATAGTCATAACCTTTACATACTTTTTCAGTTATACTACCAGTTTTTTCTATAACTTTACCATATATTGGTTTACCTACTGTATAAACATATTTATCAAATACTTCTTTTTTGCCTAAATCCTCTGTGATTTTAGTATCTGTTTTTCCGAATTTTGGAGGGTTCTTTGGATCATAAGTAGATGTAGTCCAATCACTCCACTCGCTATATTCATTTTTCCAAGTTTTCTTATATTCGTATTCGTATACTTTATCTTTTTTAATTACTTTGATACTACATACATTAGTATTTCCAGCTTTATCTTTTACATATCCATATATTGTATGAGTTCCATCTTTTGTTACCTTATATGAATTGTTGTTTTTATATGTTGTGCTTTTTCCTATTCCGTATGAACCAATTCCACTTGTTTTGTCATATTTTTTCTTAAATCCAATTACAACATTACTTGTATAATGTCCATCTTCATAAGAGCCACTTTGTACAGCTAAACTACAATCTGGTTTAGTAGCATCTCTTTTTACTTTAATACTACATACTGCAGTATTTCCTTTAGAGTCTTTAACATAACCATAGATTACTTTATTACCATCTTCATCAATAGTATAAGTATTCTTACCATTGTATGTTGTAGAAGTTCCTAAACCAAAGTCAGTAATATGAGCACCATTTGTTGTCTTTTTAGATTTAAATCCAATTACAACATCACTTCTATACCAGTTGTTATCACCCATAGTACCTTTTTCTACTTCTAGTGAACAAGATGGTTCTGAGTAGTCAATTTCTTTTACTTTAACTTTCTTAACTGTTACATCACAAACTGCTTTATTTCCAGCCTTATCTTTAACATAACCATATACTTTAGTTGTACCAATTTTTTTAACTATATAATTAGTTTTAGAATTGTATGTAGCTTTAGATGAAGTTGTAACTCCATAAGATGAGATTCCACTAGTTGAATCAGTTCTACTAGTAAATCCAACATTTACATTACTTATATAATCTCCATTTTCATTTTTTGTACCTGATAATACACCCATGCTACAACTTGGCTTTGCTGTATCTTTTTTAACTACAACACTACATACTGCAGTTTCACCTTTAGAGTCTTTAACATAACCAAATACTTTAGTTGTACCATCATCTGTAACTACGTAAGAGTTTTCTTTGTTATATATTTCACTTAATCCAATTCCATATGAAGTTATTTTTGCTCCACTATTTGTTGTCTTTTTAGATTTAAATGAAACTGTTACATTACCAACATACCAGCCATTTTCACCTTTTTTACCCCTTGATATTGTTAATACACAAGATGGCTTACCACTAGGTTTTGGATTGTTGCCCTTACCTCCACCATTATTTCCCTTGTTGTTATTGTTTACTGGTTTTGTTACTTCTTCTTTTTCACAAATTGCTGTTTTACAATATGAATAGCAACCTAAATGAACTATTATGTAATCTTCTTCTTTGCTACATTTTAGATTGACTTTCATTTCATATTCTTCTGATTTTTTAGTTAATGTAACATACGAATTTCTAGTATCACATGTTTTACCATATTTATCAGTAAAAGGTAACACTAATTTCATATCTAACATTTCTTGTAATGTTAGTGTAACTGAATCTCCCTCTTTTTGAGGTAATCTATCAGTTGTAAAGTATGTTATTGCCGCTTCTTTCATATCATTAACATTATCTTTAAATATTCTATTATTTAATCCTGTTAAATCAACTTTTGGCAATAGCCATACTAATAATAGTACAAATACTACCGCAACTATTAATTTTACTATAAGATCTCTTAATGGAAATCCTCTTTTTTCTTCTTCCTCGTACATACGAATATCCCCCTCTCGTTTGGTTCATTATAATACCATATTTTTTAGAATTTGTCAATATTGAGTTCCACTACTGTGCATCCACTATTGAAGTTATCTAACTTATATGATTTAACCTTTTTATTTATTTTTAAATTCTTATGAACCTCATTTTTTAATGCTCCACTACCTATGCCATGAATTATCAAAACTTTTTCATTTTTAAGCTTGATATTATCATTAATAAATTCCATCACCAATACTCTTGCACTATCTCTTGTCTCACCATGTAAATCTATACTTGGAATATTGTTATAAAACACTTTTAAATGTATCCATTGCTTTTTTTAAATTGATTGATGTTTTATCCATAGTTTCACAAGATAATGCTGCAGTTACATTAGAACGTCTCATCGAATCAGTAACATTGTAACCGCTAGATATAAAGTATGTAAATGCTGCATGATATATATCACCTGCTCCTGTTGTATCAACTACATTAACAGGTATTGATGGTATTAACTTATAACCATTGAAATAAGTAAAACTACCTGCTTCTCCTAATGTAATGATTGTATCCTTATCAAGCTTTTCTTTTAGTATTTCATATGAATTTAGTATTGTATTCATATTTGATGGATTTATTTCTACATTAGTATATTCACTCACAAACTCCTTAGAACAAATAACATAATCAGATAACTTTGCGAGTTCTATTACATCTTTTGTTACATTCCCTGCATCAAGTATTTTTATCGCATTTTTGTTCTTTTCAATAACCTTTTTTGCTAGTTCTTTTTCGTATCCATCCATATAGATTATGTCAAAACTCTCTTCTATATCCAAGTCTAGGTTATTTGTTATTTTGCTTCTAACTGTTACAACGCTTCTATTTCCCTCACTTGCATTACTAATAATGTAACTTACTGGAGTATTGAATGTTGGATTGCTTAAAACTTTTAGGTATTTATTGTTTATGTTTTTGTTCTTTGAATTCTTAACTATTTCGCTTCCATAGAAATCTTTTCCTACTGCTCCAGCAAAATATACTTCCTTTCCCCATTTTGATAATAATGATGCTGCATTATATGCACTGCCACCATATGTTTTGTACTGCTTATCGATTTTTATTTTACTATCTTTAGATAAAGGCTTAGGAACCGGTAAAGTAATATCATACGTAGCCTGTCCTATGCAAATTATTTTCATTATATCACCATTATAATTATAACAAATTTCTTAAAAATTTACAGCACTTTTATCGGTTTTACACGATTTTTGTCTTTTTCATACACTTTATATAGTGCAAGTGCACATTTTTTACTGTCAACAAACATAATTTTGTCGCTTTTATATCTATTTTCCAATATTCTTCCATTCTTAATTTTTTCTTTTATAAAGTTATCTACTTCAACTATTTCAAATTCATTTACTACATCTACTATTGGAATGATTTTATAATTGCCAGATTCAATATCTTTAATTGTATATGCACTATCTATACCGATATTTCCTTGTCTTGTTCTTTGCAAGTCTTCCATAGTTACTGGTATTTCTAGTTTTAGTCCTATATCTCTTATTAGACTTCTTATATAAGTTCCTTTACTTACGGATACCCTAAATTTAAAACTATCTTCATCTAATTCAATAAGTTTTATATCATATATTTCTATTTCTCTTTTTGGTAATTCAACAGGTTGATTACATCTTGCATATTCATACAATCTTTTACCATTTACTTTTACTGCTGAGTATAGTGGTACTTCTTGTATACTCTTTCCTAAAAAACTATTTAATACTTGTTCTAGTTTCTCTTTTTTTATGGTATGTGAGTGGTTTTCTTCTAAAATATTACCCGTTATATCAAGGGTATCTGTGGATATTCCAAGCTTTACAGTTGCAATGTACTCTTTTGTCTCACATGATAAATTATCAACCACTTTAAGTGCTTTTCCAAGTGCTAATACCAATACTCCAGTCGCTATTGGGTCAAGTGTACCTGTATGGCCTACCTTAGTTGTATTAAAGATTTTACTTACTATATTTACTACATCACGGGAAGTATCCCCTTTTTTTTTATTACCTACCAAT
>ERZ779982.441-NODE-441-length-22416-cov-2.808327_pt1 | contig 22416 bp, 18 predicted proteins | sample MGYA00511936_ERZ779982 | MGnify/ENA primary metagenome ERZ779982 (study PRJEB29588, sample SAMEA2146682) | human gut metagenome | biome: human gut; feature: human-associated habitat; material: faeces | place: Denmark | collected 2008/2010 ... | reverse complement strand
GCGGTAAAATCGGTCTGTTCGGCGGTGCCGGCGTTGGTAAAACAGTGTTGATTCAGGAATTAATCCACAACATCGCAATGGCGCATAACGGTGTTTCAGTTTTCGGCGGTGTAGGTGAAAGAACAAGAGAAGGAAACGACCTCTGGAACGAATTTAAAGAAAGCGGAGTTCTCGACAAAGTAGGCTTGATTTACGGCCAGATGAACGAGCCGCCTGGAGCAAGAATGAGAGTAGGACTTTCTGCTCTTACTGCTGCTGAATACTTTAGAGATTTTTCAAAACAGGACGTACTTCTGTTTATTGATAACATTTTCAGATTTACTCAGGCAGGTTCGGAAGTATCAGCACTGCTTGGCCGTATGCCTTCAGCAGTCGGATACCAGCCTACTCTGGCTACTGAAATGGGTGAACTTCAGGAACGTATTACTTCAACTAAGGACGGTTCAATCACTTCCGTACAAGCAATCTACGTACCTGCGGATGACTTAACAGACCCTGCTCCTGCTACAACATTCTCACACTTAGATGCTTCAACAGTACTTTCAAGACAAATCGCATCACTCGGTATTTATCCGGCTGTTGACCCGCTTGCATCAAGTTCAAGAGTTTTAGATCCGAATATTATCGGAAACGAACACTATGATACTACAAGAAAAGTTCTTGAAATTCTGCAAAAATACAAAGAATTACAAGATATTATCGCAATTCTGGGTATGGATGAATTATCTGATGAAGATAAAGAAACAGTTAACAGAGCAAGAAAAATCCAGAGATTTTTATCTCAGCCATTCTTCGTTGCAGAACAGTTCTCAGGCATTGCAGGTAAATACGTTAAGCTTGAAGACACAATCAGAGGGTTCAAAGAAATCATTGAAGGTAAACACGATGATTTACCTGAACAAGCTTTCTACATGGTTGGTACAATTGAAGAAGCTGTAGAAAAGGCTAAAACGTTGAACTAGTAAAGCTGGCAGTCCGCACCCAAGGTGCGCAGGAAACCGGCAATAAAGGTAAAAAATGAAACTAAAGATTATAACACACGAACGTATAGTATTTGATAGTGATGTTGATGAACTTGTTATTCAGACAACGAGCGGACAGATGGGTATTTTAAAAGACCACATTCCGCTTACAACAGCCCTTGCAATAGGTGTTACAAAAGCACGTATCGGCGAGTCTTACAAATACTTTGCTACAATGGGCGGAATATTCCAGTTTAAGGATAACTGCGCAACAATTCTTACTGATGTCTGCGAAGACGGCTGCGATATTGATGTTACACGTGCAAATGCAGCTAAAAATAGAGCAGAAGCAAGACTAGCAGACGCTACTGCAAAAGTAGACGCAGACAGAGCTCAGGCAGCATTAGCGCGTTCACTGGCAAGACTTAAAGCCGCTTTGAATAAATAAGAAAGATTAACAATGATTAAGAAGAATTTAATTTTTATAACATCCGCCATTATGATTACTACGTTGTTTGCATTTGCAGGTGAAACACCATTTACAAAAGCATTTCGCGGCTGCACACCTTTTACTGACAGCGGTAAAGTTACGACGGGCGGAATGGATGTTACATCTTCAAAGAAAATCGTAGGCTGGCAGGGTGACAGGTGTGTCTACCGTGAAGATATAAATATGATGGACATTAATTCTACTATTACATGTAAATTTACAAAATCGCAGATTAATGAACTGGCATCAGTAATAGAAGCATATGAGCTTGTACAGCAATATTCAGACAGCACTCCTGATTTGTCTAACCTTGAAGAAGCACAGAAAAATCCGGTTTCCAAAGCCTGGGGCAAATACCTTCAAGACAGCTCTGTCTGCACAATTGTTACTGACCAGCCGCAACAACAATGAAAAACTACGATATAACAAAAACTAAATTAATTATCTGGGATTTGGACGATACTTTCTGGAAAGGAACTTTATCAGAAGGCGGAGTAGAATTTTTGCCCGGGATGATTAATTTTATTGAAGATTTGACACTCAAAGGAATTATGAACTCTATTTGTTCAAAAAACGATTTTGAGAGTGTTAAAAACGAGTTTATAAATAGAGGTTTCAAACACATATGGGATTTGTTTGTATTTCCTTCTATCAATTGGCTGCCAAAAGGCGAGAGAGTAAAAAATATTATTAATGATATGAACCTCCGCGCTGAAAACGTAATCCTTATTGACGATAATATTTCTAATCTCAATGAGGCAAAATTTTACTCTCCTGAAATTATGACAGCTCATCCGTATGAAATAAAAAAGATTTCAGAAGAGCTCTATCTGGTTAATGATTACGACTTTGAACATACAAGATTAAAGCAGTATAAAATTTTGGAAGAAAAATCCGCAGCCAGAGGCGAAAGCTCTAATGAAGAATTTTTAAGAGCCAGCGGGATAAAGATTTGTATAAAACATGATTGTCTTGAAAATCTTGAGCGTCTGAAAAAACTTATCTCAAGGACTAACCAGCTCAACTTCACAAAATTCAGAGATGAAAACCTTGAAGAAACTATCAAAAATAATGAGTCCGGATATGTTATTGCAGAAGATAAATTTGGAAACTACGGAATCTGTGGATTTTATGTGCTGGGCAGAAATAAACTAATCCATTTTCTATTCTCCTGCAGGATTATGAATATGGGGATAGAACAGTTTTTATATAATTTTCTCGGCAAGCCTGAATTAAAAATTCAGGGTGAAGTTGCTTCAAACCTCGAAGGAAACCCTGATTGGATAGAAGTTGTTGATAACCTTGAAGTCAAAAAAACAGAAAAACCGCAAAAAAGTGATATCAATATTTTGTTTAAAGGGCCGTGTGATTTGTATTCGGTTTTGAGCTATATAAAAACTGATTTTAATATAGATACTGAATTTCCGTACTGGAATAAAAAACTGATTTACATCTTAGCGCATACACATACAGCATTTATAGAACAGACTCATAAATTTTCGGCAGAAAAAATAAATCAGCTTACCAGCCGTTTTCCGTTTCCGAGTCCTGACGAATTTAAAACAAAATTCTTTGACCCTAAATATAAACTCATTTTCTTGAGTCTTTTAACAACCACCCACAGCGGACTCTATATTAATAAAGAGGACGAAAGTTATGTTCTGTTTGGTTTTGCAGACTGTGATATTACAGACGAAAATAATTGGGAAAAAATTCTTGCACCGCTTCCGCTGGAAGCAAGAGAGCCTAACATAATTATGCTCAGAGAGTTTAAAGAAAATTATACATTTGCAGGCAACCCTCCCTGTGAAACAGTAATTAAAAATCTGGATTACATCAGAAAAAATTTATCACCGGAAACAAAGCTTGTGTTGATTTTGGGAAGTGAAATTCCAACAGATAAAGTTCAGGCAGGATACGAGAATATGGCAGAACGCCATAAGATTTTAAACCAATCTGTCAGAACATGGTGTGCTGAAAACAATGTTCACACAATTGAGCTGACTGATTTTATCAAATCGGACGAAGATTATACAACCTGCATAAACCACTTTTCAAGAGAAGTTTATGCAAATCTTGCCGGAGAAGTCCAAAACATCATAAACAAAACTTTTTGTGATAATATTAAATTATAAAAAAGGAGAAGTTTTTTATGATAATGCTTGCGGTAGCTTTGTTAATGAGTATGGTTTTATGCCTATTGTTCGGTGTACCATATATAGATTTTTTAAGAAAAAAGACCATAGGGCAGTATATTCTTGACGTTGCACCGGAAGCTCACGCAAAGAAAGCAGGCACCCCGCCAACCGGCGGTGTTTTTATAATCGCAGCAATAATCATAGCATCAATTATCACTCTGCTTATGGCTCAGCAAATGGATAATTCTGCGTGGATAATAATTATTACACTTTTATTTATGGCTCTTGCAGGATTTCAAGATGACTATCTTAAGATAAAAGGACACGAAAACAAAGGTTTAAGCCCTAGAGGAAAGCTTGTCCGCCAAATTTTAATCGCTCTTATACCAACAGTTTATGCTATGCAGCACTACGGCACAGTTATAACTCTCGGCAGCCATACGTTTGATTTAGGAATATTATATCCGATATTTACCGTTTTCGTTGTTACAGGAGCATCTAATGCATACAACCTGACCGACGGCCTTGACGGGCTTGCAGCAGCCACCGGTATTCCGGCATTCGCAGCGTGCGGTATACTTGCATTTACCGACGGACACAATGCAGCTGCAATAGTTGCAGCAACAGTAATCGGTGCTCTTATTGGTTTTTTAAAATACAATAAGCCTAAAGCACAGGTGTTTATGGGAGATACCGGCTCACTTGCACTGGGAGGACTGCTTGGAACACTTGCGGTAATAGGAAGATGCGAACTTCTGCTCGCTGTTTTCGGCGGGATTTTTGTTGTAGAAACTCTGTCTGTAATCCTGCAGGTAACAAGTTTCAAACTAACCGGAAAAAGAATTTTTAAGATGTCCCCAATTCACCATCATTTTGAATTAAGCGGACATTCTGAAATAAGAATAGTTAAAGAGTTTGCATTTGTATCAACATTGTTTGCAATAACAGCACTGGTTTTAAATTATATACTTTAATAAATTAGCATTCCGCGTTTATGATAATCATAGCACTTAAAATCACTAAGCATGGAAGTTTTTCTGTTTTTTCAAGCCTGTTTGAGGTACAATTGTAACCAGACGGAGAGTAAAATTATGTCAGAAAAAGTTTTAATACTTGGATTATCAAAAAGCGGTATTGCAGCAGCAAAATTCGCTGCAAGCAAAGGTTATGATGTTTATATCACAGAATCAAAAGGGGTAAATGAGGCTGGGAGGCTTAATAATCCAGCTACTCCGCAGGGTATAAAAGGGGTAAATGAAGGGGTAAATCCGCAGATAGAAGAATTAAAATCACTCGGAATAAAAATCGAATGCGGTTTGCACAGTGAAAAGTTTATCTCCGGCTCATCCTTTGCTGTCACAAGCCCGGGCATCCCTCCTAAGTCAGAAATCTTTAGACGCTTAAATGAAAAAAATATAAAAATCATTTCAGAAATTGAATTTGCATATCTTAATACCAAAACTCCATTCATTGCTATCACAGGAACAAACGGCAAAACAACTACAACAGCGCTCGTGTCGCATATTTTAAGCAAAAAATTCTCTGCGCCTGTCTGCGGAAACATAGGAGTACCTCCGACATCTTTAATTGAAGAAAATCATGATTTTTTAGTCTGCGAGATAAGTTCATATCAAGCTCAGATGACAGAAAAATTTAAGGCTAAAATTGCCTGCTGGACAAATTTTACTCCAGACCACATTGACTGGCACGGCGGTTTAGAAAACTATTTTAACGCAAAGGCTAAAATATTTCTTCCGCCTCAGGAACCGGAATTTGCCATACTCAATGCACAAGATACAAAACTCAAAGAGTTCTCAAAACAGTGCAAAAATGTTATATTTTTCGATGATGGGAATGACTGCGGCATAAAAAATAATTCAATTTTTTATAAAGGTGAAGAAATAATTTCTCTCAAAGACTGTCCTCTCGTAGGTCATCACAATTATCAAAACATTATGTGCGGAATCATTATTGCAAAACTCGTTGGTATGAACAATTCCGACATAAGAGAACAAATTATGTCATTCCGTGCGCCAGAACACAGGCTTGAGAAAGTGCGCGAAATGGACGGAATAACATTCTTTAACGACTCAAAAGCTACAAATCCTGAGGCTTCAATCGTTGCAATAGATTCGTTCAACAATCAGAATGTTGCGCTTATACTTGGCGGCAGGGATAAAAATACCGATTTAACCGAAATGTGTCATTCAATAAACAAACATATCAAGACCGTTTTGTTAATCGGAGAAGCGACAGAAAGGTTTGAAGAAAATCTGAAAAAAAATGGTTTTAGTAATATAATTAAAGAACACACAATGGAGGAGGCAATTGATAAAGCAATCAGCTTAAAGCCTGATGTAGTACTGCTTTCACCGGCGTGTGCAAGTTTCGACATGTTCAAGAGTTACGAGCACAGAGGGGAAGTTTTCAAAGATTATGTCTTATCAAAATAATGAACATACTGAGAAAATGAGCAGCCAGAATATGCAGTCTGACCGTCCGCTTATGATTGCGGTAATATTTCTTGTCGTAATCGGTTTGATGGCGATATTTTCTGCCAGTGCTCCAAAATGTATTGATATGGGATTAAATCCGGCAAGGTTTTTAATCCAGCAGATTTTCGGGGTAATTGTAGGGTTTGCAGGCTTAAAGTTCTTATCAAATTTTCATTACAAAAAACTCATCATGTACACAGTTCCGTTTGCAATTTTTGTAATAATAATGCTTATTCTTGTAAAAGTCATGGGTACAACTGTTAACGGAGCGCAGAGATGGATTAATATAGGGCCTATGAGCTTGCAGCCTTCCGAGTTTGCAAAACCTGCTGTGGTAATGCTTCTGGCCGGCGCTTTTTACAAAAATACAAACCTGCTTGATAATGAAAAGATTATCTGGGCATTTGTACCTATACTTATTATGGTGGGCTTAATATTCACACAGCCGAACCTGAGTATGGTACTGCTTTTACTTGCAACGTCCGTTGCAATTTATATTTGTGCCGGAGGTTCCATACAGCTTATATTATATGGAATGTGTACTATGATTCCGCTGCTGCTGCTTAAAGGGTTAAAGGGGTATCAATCATCAAGAATTGTAACATGGCTTCATCCTGAAGCAGATCCGCTCGGTGCTGGATATAATATTATCCAGTCACTTGTTGCTTTTGCCTCAGGAGGATTATACGGAGTCGGATACGGAAGTTCAAAACAAAAATTAGCCTGGCTTCCTGAGGCGCATACCGACTTTATTTATGCTGTTATTGGAGAAGAACATGGATTTATTGGATGTTTATTAATCATCTGCCTGTTCTGGACAATTTTGCAAAGAGGCTTCCTGATTGCAGTTAAGTGTCAGGATATGTACGGAAAACTGCTTGCTCTCGGGCTTACGTTCTCAATATGTTTTCAGGGTTTTCTTAACATGTGGGTTGCAAGCTCGTTTGTACCTGCAACAGGTGTACCAATGCCATTCATAAGTTACGGCGGTTCATCCATTATGGTATCATTATGGATGGTTGGAATTTTATTAAATATATCAAAAGACAATGTAAAAAGGGTAAGGTTTGGCAATGTCAGAAGTATACAATAGCACATATTTTGTAACCGGCGGAGGCACCGGAGGACACATTTATCCTGCATTAGCAGTAGCAGACTCATTAGCTGAAACAAGCAAAGTTTATTATGTCGGCAACAAACGCAACATGGAATTTGAACTTGCTTCAAAAAAGGGATATAAGTTCTTGCACGTAAGTGTATCAGGTATGCCGAGAGGTTTGAACCCTAAATTCTTTGTCTGGGGGATTAAGCTCGTTAAAGCAATTTTACGCTCTATACGATACATCAAAAAATATAAACCGGATGCTGTTTTTGCAACCGGAGGTTATGTTTCAGCACCTATGATTTTTGCCTGCATAATCACAAAAACGCCTTATATGATGCATGATTGCGATGCCATGCCGGGGCTTGTTACAAGAAAGTTATGCAAAAGGGCAAAGTATGTTTCTCTGGCTTTTGAAAAAGCAAAAAAATATATTCCCAACAAACACGCTGTTGTAACAGGCAACCCTATTAGAGAAGAGTTTGCAACATTGAGTAAAACTGCAGCGCGTGCAAACATGGGACTGAATAACAAATTAACTTTATGTATTATGGGAGGCTCGCAGGGAGCTAAATCTATTAATAATACTACTATTGAACTTTTAAAAGAATTTTCTCAGGAATTGAATTTACAGGTAATTTTCCAGACAGGCAAAAAGAATTACGAAGATGTTATTGAAAGAGTACGTCAGATTTATCCGGCATTTGAGCAGGATAAAAATCTCATAATTAAACCATATTTTATGGATATGATATCAGTTCTTAAGTCAAGCGATATTGTAGTTTCACGTGCAGGTTCACTGAGCCTTTCTGAAATCTGTGCGTCAGAAACAGCACCAATCTTAATTCCTTTTCCTTATGCAGCTGCAAACCATCAGAGAATTAATGCAAAATATCTTCTTGAGATGGGTGCATGCATATATATAGAAGACAAAGAACTTGACCCTAACAGGCTTAGAGAAGCTGTGGTTGAACTTCTTGAAAACCCTATCAAGATGAATTACCTTAAACAAAATACTTCACATCTCGCAAAGTTTGATGCTACTGAAAGAATTGTCGAACTTCTCAAAAACTTATAAATTAGTTTTATTATCGAGTTTAAAATAATCAATAAGTATTAGAAGTGACGCAATCTCATCATAAAAACGACTGATTTTTTTAGAGTTTGTTACAGGAGAGAATAAACTTCCCAGCTCAAACATATTCCTATTTGCTGGTATAGCGAGAATTAATTTATTCTGCGCAAAAGAGCAGCGCAGGCGATTAGTTTTAAAAACTTTACCAACGTGCAAAAATCTATCTATAAAGGCTGTAGTGAGAAGATATCTGCCTTCCACCTGATCATATGAATATGCCTGATATAATTTGTTAAACTCTGTATCTTCCAGATTAACTCTCTGAAAATTTCTTCTGAATCTTAGTTCCTTCAATACAAGAATATCCATAAACTGCCAGCAGGCAAATGCAAATATGCCAAGCCCGCCCAAAATCCATAAAGAAACAGGCAGAGAAAATCCGCCTGATATCATTGACTTAATACCAAAACCAAGCACTGCCGCAGCAGCGGCTGCAACCAGTAATATAAACATCATTACTACAAGTTTGCTGCAGCTCAGTTCAAAGTCCAATTTTGGTTTTACAATTGTAGTGCTTTCTATTTTTTTGTTTGCATCGAAAAAGCCAAATACACCGTGAAACTGCTTCGGAACCAAAGTTTCAGTCTTTTTGTCGCCGGTACAAAACGCTCTGTCAGCAATGTCAGCTTCTGCTATTTTAAGCTTTACACCATTATAATTCCCATAGAAAATATCGTCCTCACGCATACAAACTTTTGCACTAAACAATTTACTCTTTTGAATGCTTGAAGAGTATGTATATTCAAAATCGCCTTGGAGCCATTTTAATCCAACTGTTTCAGCTATACAATCATAGTATGTATTTTTAAATTTAGCAGCAAAACTCTTCGATATGTTGTTATATACTAATATAACTAAACTCAAACCGACTATTAATACTACTAATGCTTCATACAAGTTTTGACTAAGCAGCACCAATCCCAAAAATATAATACTTGTAAGAGGTACTGCAAAAATCAGATAGAATAAATAGCGCTTTCTCTCTTTTTCAAAAAATCTTATATTAGTTTTCTTGTAAATCTCTTGATAATATTTTGTCTGAAGAGTCCGGCTTAAGTCACGAACCTGCATTTCAATATTATTAGCTCTCATATGAGAATTATAACATATCGCGTTGATTTTTCAAAAACTATCCTTAATATTTATACAAACGACTAATTTCTATACTTAATCGCGGGCTGGATAATAATCGTATGAAAAAAGTTTTGAGTTTGGTGATACTTAGTATATTTACACTGCTGCCTCTAAATGCCGCAACCTTTCAGGGCGGAGTTGCCGAGCAGGGAAGCGGAAATGCAAGCAGAATTATTGACAAACAGACAGGTGAAGGTGTAGGCGGGGCTGATATACGCCTGCCTAAACAAAACTATTCTACCAGAACCGATTCCAGCGGCTTCTTTGAACTTGATACACAAATTAACGGCCCGAGCATCATGTCGGTTCAAAAAGAAAACTACAAGCCTTTTACAATGACAATTAACGATAAAACCTTTGATGCCCCTATTGTTGTTGGTATAGAAAAATCTAACGCTTCTGATTTGGCACTTGACGCCAACATGTACCATTTGGGTGATGACAGTTACTCAGATTTATCTGCTAACGCAGGCGAGTTTAGAATGCAGGCAATCGGCCCTTTTTACACAAAAAGGTTTACGCTGAGAAACCTTAATCTTTCAAAACCGATTTATCTTGTAATTGGTTCTATTATTGGTATTGATACAGCAATGGCACGTTCTATGGGGCAGAACAAAATTCCTAATGCTTTTGCTTCACCGCCGGAGGTTTATTTCAACGGTAACAAGATTTCGGAAATACAACTTAACGGGGATGGTCAAAAAATTAAACTGCCTTCAAATCTGATTAAGAAAAATCAGGTGAATGAAATTACTATCAAAACAGGCCGAAATCTTATGCAGACAGCATATGTTGATTATGATGACATAGAGTTTATGAACCTGATAATCGAAAACTAGTGGTCTGCACAGGGATAAATTTTTACAATAATTGTAGCGCTATAGCAGGTGTTTGATTTGCTGTAGACATTAGGGTGGCCGCGGCTTACTGTAAAATCTGATTTCTGATATAAGCGCTTGATTCCTCAGCAATATCAGAATCACGAATGGTTGATTGTGTTGAGGTCAGATTATCAATACTTACACCAATAGTTTCAAGTGCAGACTCGAGCCTATTATAAGCTGCTCCATAGTCCATTTGCTTTGTATTTACACGTTTTATAAGTTCGTCTATTTTTTCCAAAGATTTACGGGCATTATCGGAAGTTGACAAATTTATCTTTGGAACGGTCAAGGCAAAAGATATATTTAATGAAATACGAGAACTGTCTGAAGAATCAACTCCAACTTGAAACTCTGTAGGTGAATATGTCAACAAAGAATCTGCAATCTTTGGCAATACACCATTACTTATCATTTCATTAAGCTCTTTTGTACTTACCCAGGCTACCGTTCCAGTAAAATTATTACTCCCTACTGGAGGACGTGTATTAGAAGTTTTTTCGTTATTAACATAGGAATTCAATATTGTTGAAGCACTATCAGCCTCACATGCGAATCCATAATAAAAGCTAGAAGATGTTACTGAGCTGTAACAATTTTCAACCACTGCGTTGTCTATTTCTCCTATAAAACCTCCAGACATACCAGAATGCATTCCATACATATTTCCTTCTGAATACGAATTCTTTATGCTGCCACCCTTGAACCTTCCTATCAAACCACCGTTAGCTCCTGTTGGAACAGAAATAGAAACATTGGTATAACAGGCTTCCACTGTTCCACGTAAATTTGAAGCCAATCCACTAATATATGCTCTTCCTTTTAGCTTCCCTGTAACATAACAATTTGTAATTGATGCGTTACTACCAGTACCTGCGAGCAAACCGGCCGTAGATTCATTACTGATGATATCAACATTTTCTAGTCCAACATTCTTTATTATTGCATTTGAAGCATTGCCAAAAAATCCTTGCATTGTTTCTGAAGGTCTATTAATTGAAAGATTTTTTACGACTTTTCCGTTACCATTAAATACGCCCTTAAATGGCCCCATATCATTATTGCCTACTGGAGTCCATTCATATCCAGAAAGATTTATATCATTCATAAGAATATATTTACCACTCAAGTCATATTGCATTGCCTGAAGCTCATCTGCAGTTGTTATGATTGTATAACCCTGAGCAATTGCTTCGTCCTCTGTCAATGGCCTAACAGCCTGAATAAAATCCCCGGTGCGCTCTGGTTCTCCATCAAAGAGTTTCACATTATTAAACTCTGTATTTGAAACTAATCTAGTAATCTCGTCTGAACGGGCATTTATTTCAGATTGAATGGATTGCAAAGAGCTTGCACCATAAGTTCCATTAGCAGCCTGCTCTGCTAAATCACGCATTCGTGATAGATGACTGGAGATTAAATCAAGACTATCCATTGCAGTCATAACCATATCTAAGCCCATATATACATTATCCTGAGCGATTTTATAGGACGACAATTTACTTGAGAGCTTTGTATTTATTGAATAATTAGCAGCATTGTCTTTCGCATGGTTTATCTTAAAACCAGTTGACATGCGCTCTATTGCTGTATTTAATCCGTTGGTTGATGCTTTTAAGTTGGATTGGACGATTAAGCTTGATAAATTGGTGTTAATTTTCATTTTAACACCTCGCTTAAAAAGCCCTGTAAATTAGGGTATTTAGCCCCCCCCCCCTACAGCCACAAGGGTTTCGGGGGTATTATTTACACCTGTTTTATACATATCCATATATATAATATATTCCACATTTAGTGATTTTATAACACTTTATTACAAAATCGTTACATATAGAATAATTAATCGCTAAATGTTTTGAAAGTCTTTTCAACGTTATCTTTGATAACTTTTTTAACAGCATCCATTTCCGTTGCAAGAGCATTTTGTTCAGTATCAAGCTGCTTTAATCTTAATTCCAGCGTTCTGTCTTCCTGTTGGATAATTGATGTCTGAGCATTTATGTCAGCAATTGTTTTTTCATATTGTTCTTTTTTGTAGTTGTATTCATTCATTGCATCCTGATAAGCCGCCTCATCAGTTACAGTTTCTACATTAAGCGAGTATACAACACTGTCATCATCAAATTTTACAGATGTAAATCTTCCATTGCCGTCTGTTTCCAAAAGTGCATTATTTGTTTTTTCAATCTTTGTTTTTATATAGCTTGCATTGTAGTAAGTCAGGTAATCCTGAATATCAATTGGTTGAGCAGGATCGTGAGGCGTATTCATACTATTATACAAATCACTCTCTGTTGTGAAATATGTTTTTCCATTCATTGTAAATGTATAAATACCCTGTCCGTCATAAATAAGATTCCCATTGTTATCAAAGCTCAAATATTTACTTATAGAAGAGTCCGGACGATCTCTAAGTATTTGTGCAAGCTCTGTTGCCTGATCGTCTGTAAAGTTTGTAAGTTCAGACGCCTTGCAATTTCCGATATAAGTAACCTGCTGTGATGAATAGTCTTTTGGATTTTCTAAATCATCAGGAATAAAGAAATGCCAGGTCCCATCTGCGTCGTGATATCCGTAAACATTATCAGTAGTCAGCACTCCGTCCTTTTGTGCAAGCCCGACAGCTTCTTCAAAGTCCCTCAGAGCTGCTTCAAATTTGGTATCTTCTTTTATATCTTCTTCATCTATCGGTTCGTAAGTAAATGTCTGGGATCCGTCGGCTGTAGTTATTGTATAAGTGTTATTGACCGGATCTAATGTAACTTCTGGTTTCATCTGGTCAATCTCGTCTATTTCTTCTTTAAGATAGAAATGCCATGTTCCGCTTGCATCCTGATAGCCGTAAACTTCACCATCAGGTATTGCACCGGCTTCATAAGCCAGTTCTTTTGCTTTTGCAAAATCATTGAACGCTTCTTTTAGCTTAGCATCTTTCTCTGTTGCTTCATTGGTTATTGCATCACAGGTAATTTTTGAACCATTAGGAAAAGTGATTGTATAGGTGCCATCGTCATTTAAGACTGCTGAAGGATCTACAAACTCATTTGTAACAACTTCTTTTTCTACGTGAACCTGCGGATTTTCAAGCTTCTTTTCTGAACCTGTATAAACATTTGCATAGTAATAAGAATTTACTATGTAATTATAATTAGGATTTGCAGTAGATAACTGCTGCCAGCTGTCAATAACAGATTCATTATCTCCATCAGAGAATGAGTACTGAATCTCTGTGTAATCTGTAGTTTTAGGAGCATTTGGAACCTCCAGAGCAAGAAGCTGGTTAAAAAGATTTGCACTCTGATTTGCAAGAGCTGTTCTTGCCTGATTAATCTGCTGCCCTTCCCATTCAGTATTTGTTTTTCTTGCTGTAAGAGCTAAGTATCTCGCTTGTGAAGCTGCCATTCCCATTGGCGGAATCTCCTATTTTTGTTTATTTTTGTTTTAATACTATTTTTAATAAAGTCAACGGTAATAATTCATTTTTCTTTAAGTTTTTACAAAAAAATACTCTGTTCAATGTAATAATTTTGATGTATTATAATTTGTATGAGAAAACAAGTTATTGCCTATCTGCACACCCATTGGGACAGAGAATGGTACAGAGAGTTTGAAATCTTTAGAATGCGTCTTTTAAGAGTGTTTGACAATGTTCTTGAGATGCTTGCAAAAAATAAAATTCCTTGTTTTTATTTTGATGGTCAGGTAAGTGCATTAGAAGATTATCTTGCTATGCGGCCTGAAAGGGAAGAGCTTGTCATTTCACTCATAAGACATAAAAGACTTTTTATAGGACCTTTTTATTGTCTTGTAGACGAATTTCTCACAGACCAGACCTGTTTTAGAAAAAATCTCGAAATAGGACTTAAAACAGCTCAAAAATATGGCTGCAAAGATTTCATAGGATATCTTGCAGATACCTTTGGGCACTCTCAGAATATTGTTGATGTTCTTAGAGATTTCGGCATTGACAAGTGTATGGTCTGGAGGGGGGTAAATGATTTTCCTTCAGAATTCTCATGGTGCGGAATGGATACTATAAACCTTGTAAGAGGGTACTTTAACGATATTTTCTCATTAAAAACATCTATTGAAAAAAAGGCTGAAATTCTAAAAAACAATCTGGATAAAATTGCTGAAAAATCAGGGAATGTACTGCTTCTTCCGATTGGTGCTGATCATCTGGGAGTAGAAACAGACATTAACGATCAGATTGAAGCAGTTAACGAAATTTTAAAAAATGACTATTTTATACGCCTGGGTTCTCCTTTTGACTACTTCAAAAGAGTTGAGAACAGATTTAAAGATTTTGTCTGGAATGATGAACTCAGAGATAATTCTAAAACATTTACTCTTCAAGGGTGCTACTCATCAAGACTGGATTTGAAGCGTGAAAATATTGAATGCACTTACCTTTTGGATTTAGCCTCCAGATTTGTAAAACAACAAAAAGATAATTCTTATAACACAATACTTGAATATGCCTACAAAATGCTGCTGCAAAATCAGGCTCACGATAGTATTTGCGGATGCTCTACCGATGATGTGCATGCTGAAAACAAAATCAGATATAAAAAAATTAAACAGATTGCTAACACTATAATTGATGAATTAAAGTTTAAAAATCACTTTGAAGAAAAGAGAATTCTTAATCTTTCCGGTGAAGCCTATTCCGGCATCATTGAATTTAAAACAAGCAGGATAATTGAAGGTTACGACCGAATTGGTTTTGAAAACGGCTTTGACAGATATTTATTGACAGATACGCAGAGAATACCTGTAACAGAAGATTATACAAAAATTAACACATATCTTGCTGATGTAGAGAATTTAAAACCTGATGAGATTGAATACATTATGCCTGCCATAAATAAATCAGATTTAAAAATAACTGAAACAAGAATAGAAAATTCCAATATCAGCCTTAGAATTGAAAACGGACAAATATTCATAAATGGAATTAAATTTTCACTTTATGATTTTGCAGATTTGGGTGACAGCTATAATTTCGGCCCCCAAAAGGATGATTATGGAACCGAGCTTCATATTATAAGAAGTAAACCTATCCTTAAAACAGCGTCCAGAGTAACACTAAAGATAGATTTTGAAGGCCGCTGGGATGTAATACCTCTCTTTGTAAGCCTGGATAAAAATGCTTCACACCTCCATTTCCGGTTTGATTGGATTAATTCTCAAAAAAATCACCTTCTTCAGGCTGTATTTAATCTTTCAAATCCAATAAGAGAAGTGTTTTCTGAAGATATGAATATTTTGATAAAACGAAACTTCAATCCGGAATATGACATTAGACAAAACCTTCCGGAAAATCGCGGTATTGAAGTAAAAAATAATACAGCGCCTATGCAGAGAGGACTTTTAATTGACGAAGAAGGTAACAATTTAGGAATAATAACCAAAGGATTAACCCAGTATGAAGTATTCCAAAACAAACTTTTTCTTCCTATTTTGCGTTCAACAGGCCAGATATCTAACCCGCAAAATCCGGCAAGAACTACTCCTGCCGGCCCTCCAATTGAAGTTGAAAGCCTGCAGCAAATAGGACGTAATACAGCAGAGTTTTACGTATTCTTTGGAAATCACAATGCTTTTAAAGATGTACTCAATCACGTTTACAACTATATTGTTGTTTAATTCTCGTCTTTATAATATTTATCAAAAAACCCTAAGTATGAATTTACATCAGAAAGCCAGCTTGCTGCCGCATATTTTGCACAGTATCTACCTGAATGAGCAATTTTAGAGGCAGTTGTGAATCCTTCCTGATATCTGGTATTCATTGTTTTAGCAATAGAGTCAATACTTGCTTCTACTGTCTGAAAGTGATGATATTTGCCTCCAATTTTGAGTCCGCCTATATTATTTAATTTTCGCGCCTTTTCTGAAATACCTCTCTGAGATTCACACATAGAAATAGCAACCAAAATGCGCGGATCAATATTGAACTTTTTGCCTGCTTCTATAAAAGCTTTTGCCTTCCCTTGCAAAACACTATTCTTGAATTTACCTTTATATCTTGGAGCATTAAGCATCTGATCAAGAACTTTTTCAAATTCCTCTTCTGACCATTCATAATTAGTTCTTATATTAGACCTGGCACCTAATTTAAGAGGTTTAGGCAGCGACGATACTTCAGTTTCTTTCGCTTCAGCACGCTTCGCTTCTTCCTGTTTCATTAATGCTACTTCTGGAGCTGGAGCTACATATGTAGCATCCCGCACTGCTACATCGTTATTTTGAAGTGCCAGCTGTGATTTTACCATACCTTTTAAATTATCCCAATTTTTTGACAATAGCTCAGAACATTTTGAGTACCATGGCTCTTTTGAAGCTTCAATTCCATTCTTTTCGCACTCTGCAAGAAATACACTGATTTCCTTCTCTGATAACTTACCATCTTTAACATTCTTATTATCAACTTCTGCTGCAATCTCTTTTGCCCTGCCAGTTAAAATATTGATGTCCAGTCCATCTGACATACGTTACCTCCTAAGATAACATCTTACTTGTTTCACAATATTTAACGGCATAATTTCGTGAAACTTTAGGATTTTGAACAAATTCTTTACAATACGTTACAATAAAAAGACCTCCTGATTTTGGAGGTCTTTTTTTACTTAAAAAGGTTTTGTCTGGTTCAACTTTGCTCTAAGTTCTCTAAATCGGGCGATATCTTCCTGAGTTTTAGGCGATTCTCTAAATAATGCCTGAGAAGTCGGATGAACCATTCTTATTGAATCCATATGAATCTCTAAGAATTCATATCTTTTTGGAGGCTGGTTTGAATTTTTAGCATAAATTTCTACATTTGTGACTGCTAAAAACCTGCGGTTATTATCATTTAACAACTCTGTCAATTGCCTGTTTGCAGCAACTGTACTTGATACAAAAACAGTACCTTTTATATCATCTGTATCTGTTAAAATAATTACCTCTATCGGAATCATATCTTTATTTGGCATTTATTATCCTCTCTTATTATATATAAATTTTATAATAAATTTTACTTCCTGTCTAGTGTTTATGCTTCTTAACTCTAACACCTTCAACTTCGTGTACGTCTTCTGTAACAAGAAACGCCCTAGGATCAATTGTATGCACTAATTCTTTTAATCTAGGCATTTCAAACTTATTAACAACACAATAAGTCTGGATTTTTTCCTGACGTGAATATCCGCCAAGAGCTTTCATATAAGTTACGCTTACATCCAAATCTTTCATTATTGCATTACCAATCTCTTTATAATATTCAGAGAATATTCTTACAGACTTAGCCTTATCCAGACCTTCAAGCACTGAATCAATAACTTTTGAGGCAATATAATATGTCATAATCGAATACAGCGCTCTATCCCAGCCGTACAAGAAGCCGGCCCCCATATATATAAATAAATTTATAAACATTAAAAGTTCACCGACAGATATTATCTTTAACTTTTTAGAAAGGTTAATAGAAATCATTTCGGTTCCGTCAAGAGAAGCATTATTTCGCAATATAAGCCCTACACCAAAACCTAGTATAATTCCGCCAAATACAGTAGCTAGCAGTAAATCTTCTGTAGCCTGTCTGCCATGAAGAATAGTTGTTGCAATTGCAAGCATACCGGTTGCAAAAAAGGTTTGTATTACAAACTTACGGCCAAGGTTTTTCAGGGCAAGAAGAATAAATGGTATATTTATGCAAAAAATCAGCAGACCTAAATTCCATTTGGTTATATAAGATACCATCATTGAAATACCAATTACACCGCCATCAATAATTTTATTAGGAAGCAGAAACATTTCCAAACCTACAGCAACTATAAAAGCACCAATCGTTATAAAAATTGCTTTTAAAATATATTCTCTAGCTATCTCTCCCTTTGTTTTCTTAATTTTCTCCGGTTTCTTTCTTCCAAAAAGCATTTAGTTTTTCCCTTTTAGTAAATCCAACAGACCTTTGTGTTTAACCTGCAAGTCTTCCTTAGGTTTGATGCCCAGAATTGACTCTAAATCAGTTTTCAAAGTCATTAAATCTTCATATTTTTTCAAAATTCCATCCATTGTAATAGAAACATCGCCTGTTTCTTCGGAAACAACAAGGCATGCAGCGTCAGAAACTTCTGACATTCCAATAGCAGCCCTGTGTCTTGTACCATATTTCCAGCTCAATTTAGGATCTTCTGTTAGCGGAAGAAGCACACCTGCTGAATGGATTCTGCCGTTTTCTATAACCATAGCCCCGTCATGAAGAGGAGTATTCGGATGGAATATAGTTAAAATCAATTCTGTAGATATAATAGCATCCAGCTTTGTTCCTACATCTGAGTATATGCCGGTATTCATTTCTTTTTGGAATACAATAAGTGCACCGGTTTTAGTTTTTGTCATATACTTTACAGCTTCGATAATTTCCTTGATAACATCGATTTCATTATCATCATTTTCTCTAAATGAGCCAGAAGTAAAAAAGGTTTTTCTAATAAATCCCGGCTGACCTAAATAACCTAGCAGACGTCTGAGCTCTGGCTGGAAAATGACAATCAGGCTCAAAGAGATTAAAGTTACAAGAGATTTAAAAAATACCCCTATGATTCTTAAATCTATTAGGATTAGTATTTCACTAAAAATCCAGGCAAAAACAAGGAAAAATAAACCTTTTACTAATTTTTCAGATTGGGTATTTTTTATAAATTTTTGATAGAAAACAAGTAAAATAACGGCAATAAATGCTATTTCAAGAATATTAACCCAGCTCAAAGACCACTGAAGCGGACTTATAACATCCTGAATTAAAGAAATTAGCGCATCAATCATTGTTTTCTTAACCTATCGGGAATACTGTCTTTTGCTATGAGATTATCCAACGTCTCTCTATATACTATAATATCAGAATGTGAATTATTTACAAGTACCATTGCCGGTTTTTCTACACGATTATAGTTAGAGGCCATAGAATAGTTATAAGCACCGGTATTGAATACACAAATAAGATCACCAGCTGTGAGTTTTGGGAGAGAAATTTCATTAAACAAAATCTCCCCGCTTTCACAGTACCGGCCTGCTATAGTAACGGTTTCCATCTCTTTTTCTGCAAGATTATTTGCTTTTTGAGCAGTATACTCAGCCTGATACATACTTGGACGCGGGTTATCTGCCATACCACCATCGACAGCGACATATTTTCTACCGTTTGGGACCTCTTTAGAACTTCCGACCCTGTATAATGTTACTCCTGCTGTTGAAATAATACTTCGACCAGGCTCAATATAGATTGTAGGAATATTAACTGAATATTTGTTCATTGCACTGGTAACAGCTTCTGCAAGAGAAGAAATTGAAGGCGGTTGATCAGTATCAATGTACTTTACTCCTAAACCTCCGCCCATATTCATTTCATCAAGGTTCAAATTATATTTTTCATTGATTCTTGCGATTTCTTTAACCAGAATTTCTACTTCATCATAATATGATTTCAGTTCAAAAATCTGGGATCCTATATGAGCGTGTAAACCTCTCAGATTGAGGCTTTTATAGGTAGAGATTATTTTATTTACTATTTCATCAACCTGAGTAAGATCAAAGCCGAATTTTGAATCAATCTGCCCTGTTTGAATATAATCGTGGGTATGACATTCAATCCCCGGAGTAATTCTTAGTAAAATATCTGCTTTGACATCTTTATCCTCTGCAATTTTATTTAATAATTCTGCTTCGTAAAAATTGTCGACTGAAAATCTTCCGACCTTACAATCAAGAGCTAGTTCAATTTCGCGGGAAGATTTGTTGTTTCCATTAAATAGCACTTTTGACATATCAACGCCGGCTTTATAAACAGTATAGATTTCTCCTGCTGATACTGTGTCAAACCCGAATCCTTCTTCATCCAGAATCCTTGCAATTGCAGATGTACAAAGAGCTTTGGATGCATACATCATTTTTATATTTTCGTAATCCTTAAACGCTTTTTTATATTCACGGCAAATACATCTAAGAGTTTCTTCATCAATAATATAGAGCGGAGTTCCATATTTTTCAGCTAGTTTTGTTAAATCACAACCGCCAATATATAAATTATCTTTCTCTTCTGTGGTAATAGGTTTAATAGACTGATTTACACTCATTTGCACCTCTCTTAATTTATTATAATTGTGAATATTTTAACAGAAGAAAAAGAGCTTTACAATAGTTGTAATGCTATACTTGGTATTTGATTTGCAGTAGCAAGGAGTGTCGCGGCAGCTTGCTGCAATATCTGGTTTCTAATATACGCACTGCTTTCTTCCGCTATATCTGCATCTTGTATAGTTGAACGTGAAGACACAAGATTATCATATTTAATCGAAATTTCTTCTAGTACGCTTGCTAAACGGTTTTGAGCAGTTCCTATTTCTGTTTGCTTCAGAGAAACTTGGTTTACAAGTGTATCTATTTGCTTGAGAACACTTTCATCTTCAATACCAGTTTGTAAAAGGCTTGACAACGCTGAAAAATCAACATAAGTAGTTAAAGTTATGCCTGAACTTTTGGAATCTGAATTTATTCCTACCTGAAGATAATATTCGGTAGGAATAGTTATATCTTTTGCTTCCAGTTTAGTATTCAAGCCCGAAGCGCCAAGCAACGGTAGTCTGCCGGTATTCTTTTTATAATAAAAAGAATACGTTATATTACAAGAAGTCTGTCTATTTCCAATAAAAACACCTACATTCGTTTTTCCGTTAACAACACCTTCCATAATTAGATTAGAATAGTTTACCTGAGTGTTATAGTTCCGTCCATTTATTCCTCCCACATTCTCTTCACCATTTACTGTACCTGCAAAATAGACATTTACATGAGTATAATTACTAGAGCCTGAAATACCACCAATATTCGTTTTTCCATATATTTCAGCATAACTAGCACATGAAATCATATTCCCCTGAAGTCCTGAAATTCCGCCGACATTGGAAGTACCGGAAACTTTTCCCCTTGATACACAGCCCGTTGCGCCTGAATAATTAAGCCATCCGGCAATTCCTCCTACCTTATACAGTCCGAAAACTTCTACATCTGAATAACAATAGTTCAGGTACTTGTAATAATTATAACCAACAACTCCGCCTACATTTTGCCCGTTTGAACTAATTTTTCCTGTAATCGTACAATTTGTAATATTAGAATCCGAGGAGGCTATACCACCGATATATTCATTTTTCGTAGACGAAATATTAACATTTTCTAATTTGACATTCTTAACCATTTCTGCAGATGAAAATAATCCATTTTCCCCAGTAAGATTTTTAATCGTATGTCCATTTCCATCAAACACACCGTCGAATTTTGTTGATTTCCAATGAATGCCGCTTAAATCAATGTCATTGGCAAGTACAAATTCTGTTTTTGAAGCTATTAGTCCTTTTTCTAACATATTAGTCATTTGGACAAGCTCTTCTTTTGTAGAAATAGAATATGTTCCAATGGCAAGAGCTTGAGTTTCATCTACAGTCGAAAGCTTTGTCATTGTTGATGTATCACGAACTATGACTTCTTGTAAAAAACCTTGTTCGTTGAGTTCTAATTCTTTGCCCGCATTAGTAATTTCTGCTTTACCAGTATTAAAAAGCTTTATTCCATTGTATTGAGCGGTTTCATTAAGTCGGGAAATTTCATTCATTAGAGCTTGGGCTTCACTATTTAATGCTCTTAGTGATTTTTCTCCATAAGTTCCATTTTGAGCCTGAACTGCCAACGAGCGGATTCTTGCCAGATTTTCTTCAATATGATTTAAGGCCTCTGAGCTCGTTTCAAGCATATCCAAACCCATCATTGCATTTTCTTCTGCAACCTCATAGGAACTAATCTTACTCGATAATTTGGTTTTTATTGAATAATTCGCAGCATTGTCTTTTGCATGGTTTATTTTGAAACCGGTAGACATTCGCTCTATTGCTATATTCAAACGTTTGGTTGATGATTTTAAATTAGTCTGAACAATCAAACTGGAAAGGTTAGTATTTACGCTCGGCATACTAACCTCCAAAAGAGTAATTTTTTAGAGTGTTTTACCCCCCCCTACAGCCGTAAGGGTTTCAGGCTCTTT